>PDWI01000771.1_pt1 | contig 51884 bp, 74 predicted proteins | sample 1430891 | NCBI WGS metagenome assembly PDWI01 (sample SAMN01162508, study PRJNA174530) | Oral metagenome, whole genome shotgun sequencing project. | biome: Marine environment; feature: Marine mammal; material: Swab sample of the gingival sulcus; isolation source: swab sample of gingival sulcus... | reverse complement strand
CATTTTTTCGTTTGATTGTTTCGATCTGTTTTTGTATATGTAGTGTGGATTTTTCGCATTAGAGCCCTTTTTCTTAAGCGTCTGCTGGATTGTTGGGGTTTGTGTAAATATCATACAACATATTGATCCACGTTGTTCTGTGTTGCCCTCTCAAGCAAAAAAATCGACAATCAGAATACGGCTCAATAACTTTTTGTCCTTTATTATTATCACAGATAATATGATTTTAAATCATATACTTAAACCATTCATGCAGGGTACCCCAATGCCCAAAGAACTGCTTAACTCTCTACTAGATAAGTTTCTATTTCACCGTGAGCCTCTTTGAGTGATTTGGCTTTCTCCAGTGCGACAATCTGCTCTTCGGTGAGTACAGCACCTTCCTGAGCAGAACGGGCTTCCAGTGCCTTCAAGCGTTTTTTCATGGTTGCAGGGTCAGCGAAGCCAGATGGAACGAACACCGCCCGCAGAAACGACAATGCCACGCTGTAACAGCGCTTGTGAAGCACACAGTTTCCCCAGTGCCGGATTCTCTATCGCCAATTCAATCACAGTACGTTCTACATGTTCTGGAACGCAGTTCTTTATGACCGGCTTTTTCCGGCTGATCTCACGAAGCACTTCCTCCCCACCGTTTTCATACAAGCGTTTGAAACGATAGAAGCTATCACGGCTATAGCCCATCGTTTTGCAAGCCTGGGAGACACTTCCTAATTGCTTAGCCAGTTCCAGTAGGCCCAGTTTCAGTTTTATAATTTTCTGCTCAAGATGAGTCATTATCTAACTCTCTTGTGGTTCGTGTGCCTAACGACACAGTAATAACAAAATTGTCAGATTAAGTCTTGCCTAATACAATTCAATGCTGCATGGGAGTCGGCACTCAATCTACATAAAATCACGCCTATTGGAACTACCCCACTGCTGATTAGCACGGGACGATCACCATTGACCCGCCCGGCACTTGATACCGCCTGGCAGAGACTAAAAGAAAATCTGATTGCCCAAGGCAAAGATAATCACTATTTTTGGCTCCACGATCTGAAAAGTAGGGAATTATTCATAGTGATAACAAAGGCATTGCCAGCTAAAGTCTACAAATGCAGCAGCTATACAACCTGGAACAGAAGATCTACAAACCGCCGGAACAGTGATTTTTATCCAAAGAACAAAAAACCAGTGAGTACCTTTAGCAATAACTTACTGGTTTCATTAGTAAATAATGGTGGGCCTGGAGTGACTCGAACACTCGACCAAGGGATTATGAGTCCCCTGCTGTTGTTACGCACTTTTAGCAAGTTCATGATTTTAAATAAAGTTTAGTAACAAGCAGTAACGCAGAGTAACAAATAATAACCATTTATTGTGGCGGAATTGTGGCGAATGCCGCAATAATCAGCCTCTACCACTCGTCACCTTTACCACCCTACGTTTAACAAAATGTTGACTTAATCCAATCAAAATGATTAAATGCTTCCTATTCAGACGAAGCATATCACGGAACACAAGTGGCTTGGAAGTTTTGCGTCTGGAGTTTAACAAAATGATTGATTAACAGTAGGCAATTAACAAAATGAATAGAAAAACACTAAATAGCTATCTGGATAACACCATCATCGGTGCTTCTGTATCAATCGTTGCGCTGGGTCTACTGCACGGCTGGGAATACCACTTAAACAAGGACGGTGACAGCATCTTCGGCGGTGGCGGCTCCTCTGATTACCGTGAAGTCGTCAAAGGTGGCGCGAAAACACAAGCCAACTCTGATTTTGCAATCAGGCCAGCTCAAGTATTCGGCGTAGATAATCCCGGCTTTTTAGTGACGAACCCAGCAGACAAGCCAACTATTCAAAGCCCTTATCGTGGAAACGATACTGGCTTCATTGCATCTGCAATCAACACTGATCAAACCGGTGGAATTGGCGGGACTGGCGAGCTAGCTGATAGCAATGGAAGTGTTGCCGGTGTCGGCGCATCAGTTGCGGCTATTGCCTCAACATCTGCGCTGGCTGCCGCTGCATCTAACGCAGGCGCATCAGAAAGCCCAGCATTCCCCAAGTCCAGCAAGGTAGCAACAACTACTAACGAAGCAAGTGGTAGCAGTAAGCAAGGTGCAAGAGCGGCACAGGCTCATAGAGCGACTAGCAAGACCACTGCAAGCACTAAAGCCGGAGCGACCATCAGCAAGTCAGTAAGCAAGACAAACAGTGTGGTTAAAGCAAGAAGCACAGGTAAAGCACACAAAGCAAGCATCCTGCAAGGAGCTGGCTGGAAGGAAAAGAGCAAGCTATCAGGCAAAGGCAGCTCAACTGGCGGCAAAGGCACTGCAAGATCAAGAGGCGCTGCACACTCCAAGATGGTCAGCAAAACGCGGCAGATCAAGCGCGACATCAAGAGCAAGACAAAACCAGCAACACAGAAGCCATTGCATCAGTTGCCCGAGACAGTAGCGGGAACCTACCGCACGGACAAGCCAGCGCGAAATCGTCAGGAAGCCGCTACACGCCCACAGACTGAAACACCGACTATTGCAGCACTAATGACAACAACAGCGAATGTAAAGGCTGACATGGCTGGTAAGCCGCCAATCAAGGCGCTGGACGATATTGCGAAGTCGGAGCAGAAACGTCGCGCTGAACGTGAGACGTATTTAAAACGTAAAGCTGCAAGAGAGATTGCAGAGAAAAAACGGGTTATGGAGCGTAATGCCTATTTGAAGCGTAAAGCAGCCCGTGAAATAGCAGAAAGAAAGCGTATGGCTGAGCGTACTGCATACCTGGAACGTAAGGCAGAAAGAGAGCTGGCAGAGAAGAAGCGGATTGCAGAGCGCGCCGGATGGTTAAAGCGTAAGGCAGAAATGCAGGCAGCAGCAAGCAAGGCAGCGGCGGAAAAAAAGGCGTTGGACATCAAGTTTTGTGACTCACTCAAGCGAAAAGGAGAAGTGTATAAAAACTCAGTCTGCGTAAACACCTATGGCTACTCGGGTCGCAAGCCAGTTACCAAGGCAGCAAAAAAGCACACTGTCAAGAAGCGCGCCCACAGGCCAGTAGCAAAAAAGCCTGTCATGAGCCAGTACCAGAAAAATGCTAAGTACTGCGCCAGCTTAAAGAACGCGCACAAGAATAGAATTTGTCGCATTGAGCACGGCTATAAAGCACCGATTAAAAAGCGCATTCATAAGCCAGTTAATAAAAAGCCGGTTGTAAGTCAGCATGAGAAAAACAAGCGTTACTGCGAAGGATTAAAAGCGCCTTACAAAAACAAAGTGTGCAGGAATGAATTTGGGTACAAAGCACCAGCTAAAAAACGCACTCATTCACCAAAGAAGACAGCAAAAACACAGGCAATGACAAAGCGCCAAAAAGATGCTGCATATTGCGCTAATTTGAAAGCACCTCACAAAAACCGGACATGCCGGATTGAGCATGGTTATAAGCGCCCCGTGAAACAGCGTATTGCAAAAAAGCATCAGCCTAAGAAAGCCATCACAAAGAAGCGCACACAGACACAGATGCAAAAGGATAAAGCGTATTGCAAGAATTTAGGCGCGAACGCTTGGAAGAACAGTGTTTGCCGTAACAGCTACGGATTTAAAAGACCGGCTAGCAAGAAGAAAAAGACAGTAAAAAAGAGCAGCAAAAACTCAGCGCCCATTCTGGATAACGGTTACACCGGGCGTAAATGGTCGCGGGTTTGTGATGAAGCGGTGTGTTACTACAAGAAGTCCAGAACAGGCACTCAGATTTATAAGGAGAATAGATAAATGAAATCATCAAAAATTGAAACATTGATAGCAGAAACGGGCTATGCAGTTTTAATGTCAGGTTTTTACTTTGCGGTAATTATCGCATTTATTCAGGAGATAATTAGATGAAACTTTTTATATCAAGCGCAATAGTATCAGTTTGCCTGATAGCCGGATTGTTTAGCCTGTACGCAGGCATGACAGACGGAGTGTACCGCTGGTGTGCCGGTGACTCGCCGCAACGCCCCAACTGGACATGCTATCAGACGCACGACACCGGATACTTTGCGATATTTAAAAAGGTGGGCAAGTAATGGGAAAACTATTGATTGCAATTATTGTGTTTGCTCTCCTTAACTGGTGCTCCGGTTATTTTTTCGGAATAAATGAAGTTGTGAAATCATGCTCCGTAAACGAACATTATTCAAAGTACGGGGAATCAATAAAATGCAAAGCAACGGAACAGGTGGGTAAATGAAAATATTGCTTTTACCATTGGCGATAGTGGGAATTTTCATTAGTTTTATTTTATCAATTTTTACAGGCGGACTAGCGACAATGATTAGAATATTAATAGCATTGGTTATGATTTATGTGATTTTGGCGGCAATATCTCACTTCACAGGCGCAGCTTATCGCGTATGTGTACTCAGCCCTAACAGCTCAATCTTAAAACTGTGCTATCAGTCACAAATGGACGCTGCGGGCGATGCAAGAATCCCGTACATGAAATTCATCAATGCAGCCGATATTATTGGCGACGACATGAATGATAAGAAGGTGAATTAAAATGCTCAAGAAAAGAAAAATAGCAACACTCAACAAGCAACTTCAAAAACTAAATGCGGAAATGAGTCAGCTCCAGCAGAAAAGAGAAAGAATAGCAAGTCAGATTGGGCAGTTAGAGCAGTCCCAATTCAGGAAAGAGAGCAGGAAAGGCAAGTTGTTTTTCAATATCATGATTGCCCTATTCTGGTTTTTAATAACTCTTTCCGTTATTGCTTATTTGGGCGGAATAACTCTGGAGGATGTTAATAACATTGCACAGAGCCTTTTTGCGTCCACGTTTTAACAAAATGATTAACAGGTATAACAAAATGAATAAAATCAACTTCTTGGGAAAAGTATTTGCAGTAGCGGTAGTTGCCTCTCTTGTGATCGGCTTTTTCGCGGAATCAAAGGCTGCGCCGGTTCCCGCGAATCAAGCAGTCATGGAGAAAAACATACTGTCAACGGCACGGGAAAAGCTACACAGCGATGCCAAATGCAATTATGCCAATGGCAGGAAAGACCGGGTGTTGTGCAGTTCAGATGCGCTGAAAGACTCAAAATACTGCAACACCGAAAACTGCGAAGACTAAGCCGCTAAACCCCAATGCACCGCGTAACCAGCTTGCGTGGTGCGATTCTTCACGTCCAGAGTTTAACAAAATGATTAGAATAATTGCCGCAGCCTCCCTCTCCTTTTTTCTTTACCTGCAAACAACTAATGCGAAGTTTGCAGACTTTGCCGCGCTTCATATTCAAAACACAACGAAAGCCATCGCCAATGATGACGCGGAATACTTCACAGATGCGGCAGACAAGGCTATACAGACAGCACTTACAGCAGCGGAGCTTGTGTCTGCAAAATGGATGCGGGAACAAAAAGAAAACCGGATGATATTGGCAAAGATGCAAGCCAACGCGCCGGAATTTAAACCAGTCAGGCCGGATCCAGCACCCAAGGCAACAGCCAAGCCCGCACCGGTAGCAACACAAAAGACCGCAAGCCAGTCTCACGGCATACACAAGCTGGGTAAGCTTTCAGAGAAGTACGAAAGCAACGGCAAGCCTTGGGTTATCGGGTATGACTCAACCGGCGGTCACTCCTACGGCAGCTACCAAATAGCGACATACACAGGGACATTCAAGCGGTTCATGCGCTGGCTCAAAGCAAACCACCCAAGCTACTACAGGCAGCTAAGCGCAGCCGGTGGGAATCGTGCAGCAACAAAAGGCACTCGTGCATTCAAGGCGAAATGGCGCAAGCTGGGCAGGCAGAAGGGCTTCGCAATGGCTCAGCACCAGTTCATAGCCGATACGCACTACATCATACTTGCAAGGCGTTTGAAGCGCATTGGTATCAATCTGAGTAGCCGGAGCCATGCGCTCAAAGATGTAGCTTGGTCTGTAGCAGTTCAGCACGGAAGCAGAACAAACATCTTTAATCGATGCCGGAGACATAAAGCAAGTGACAAAGCCCTGATTGACTGCGTCTACAGCATCAGGGGCAACTACTTCAAGCGATCAACTGCTGCTGTCAAGAGAAGCGTTAGAAATCGCTTCAAGACAGAACACCGGAACGCACTGGCAATGCTCAGAAGGGAAAGGGGATAGCCGTTTATCTTTAATTTAACATTCTGATTGACTTATCTAATCATTTTGTTATGATAACAACCATCAGATGACAACAACAAGGAACAAGAAAATGATTACTCAAGAAAGCAGAATGACGGTAGCAACTAAGGCAATGGAAGATAAGGATAACATTGCCACGCTATTGGTGACATTCGCTGATACGCTGAATATGCCAGTGGATGCAGTTAAACAGGCGATGCGGGAAAGCCCTGTAGTCATTAAGGCATTCCAGAAATATTGTGCGCTTTCAGTGGTGGGTTCAGCAAACCAGAAAGCCGATGAAATGGAGCATGCAGCCTAATGACTAATAACGAAAGAATGGCAGCGGCAAGAGATTTTGCCGCCCTTCCTTGGGCAAATCTGGCAAAGGCGATTGCCAGTGGGGAATGCGAAATTAATCCTGATTTTAACAAGGCCAAGCTGATTGAAAAGAATGAAGAAATAGCGCAAGAGATCAGGGAAGGCAAGCATGATGGTAACTTTACCATAGCACAGAGGATGGAAACGTATTTAACCGGGAAGTGTACGCCGTTGCTATCGGTTTAAGCGCATACAGAATAACAAATTGACTGATTTTATCAGTCAAAAAATTAAGACAACAAGGTAGATATTAAAATGCAAACTCATACAGATACAGAAGTAAACAACGTAGTCAAAGTCCAAGTTGATGAATATTACAGTGATACAGGCCGCGCCTTTTATGTGACAAAAGATGATGTGCCGGTGTCGTTTGAATACCTCAGCGCCGCAGAGTTGAAGCAGCACATTGGCCAGCACATGGTGCGAAATATTTTAAGGAAAGAGCCGAGGGAATGGGTTTTTTATCAGGCTCAGCCGGAAGGAGAAACCATCAACTAAACTATGCCAAAGAGCACAGCCCAATGCCCGCAGACACATCACGGGCATTGGGCATAGACGCTACTTAGCTTTCAACCAAAACAGCCGACGCTCTATGATTGGCTGTCCTACCCCTTCTGCGATAACTCAGTCCGCCCTTGAATCTTGCCAGCATAGAATACTGCTTACCGCGCCAGTCTGTTTCGTCAGGGAACAGCGAGGCATAAAAAGGCTTGTTTGTATTCCTCTGCTCAAAATCAAACATCGCCACCCTGTCATATTCGGTCATGCTTGAAAGCGGTATGCTGATTGTCCTGCTGCTCCTTCGTGGCTTTCTGGGAACCGACAAGCCTGATACCGTCTGCACCATTTCGCCACTTGTGACCGCCTGTATCGTCGGCTCCTGCGGGCATCGTTGCAGCTCCATTGCAGCCCCGAAAAGTATGTTGTTTATCTCAAGCTTGTAGCCGGAGCGCCCGTAAACGTACAGAATGACAGAATGAACACGCTTCAAGCTGCTCAGCCTCGACCAGCAGGAAGACCACTCACTGCCCTCAGTATTGAATCGATTAAACCTCTCTACTCCCGGCGTGCCAAAAACCGCGCTGCCAGTGCCGTTGTTCGATGTGTAACCGAATGCCCGCCAGCTCATTTCAGCAGAGGAAGTCTTGCATCGCGGAATGACCACAGAATCGATATAAACAAAATCGTCAAATGAGAAGCAAATCCTCAAGCCGTATGATGTCATATTGATTTTCGTTGATCTCGATAATGTATTGAGCATATTATCAGCACTACTTCCGGTGCTTAATGCGCCCCCGTGATTTATAGTTGCGCTTATTGGAGTGGCTACACTCTCAAAAAAAACAGGTTTACCCATTATTATTATGACTCCAATATGTCAATTTCAGTTAAAAGATTATCAGCAAAGTGTTTAACTCGCGTTACAGTGCCATTATCAAACGGTATCTCGGTGCATTCTGTAATTACATAATCACCGACTCGATAATGCCTCACTGAATCATGCACTTTCACGCGATAAATTTTGCGCTCTCTCCTTCTTTTGCTGTTTGCTGCATTAAATATGTTCTGTGCTTGTGATTCTACTCGCAGTGCCGTGTTAATAACCTCGGTTTCACTGAATGCACCGTTTCTTGATGAAATATTGCCATCGTTAATAACCAGATGCTTCCGCGTGAATTGGTCAATGTAATTAAATGCAGCTCCTGCCACTTCCTCATTTGTCATCACTCTATTGTTCGGGCTGTAAGTGAGTGATAGCGAATCAACTGCGTTCATAGCCCCTGATTGACTGGCGGATGAAGCAATCACATCATCATCGCTGATTGTGCCTGCCACAACAAGACTGGATGTGCCAATAATCGTTATCTTGTTTAATTGACCGATAACAACAAAAGCACCGATTGAACCAGCGATAAACTGCATGGCTTCAAGATAGGTTATTCCTGCATAAAACGCCGTGCCAATGTAGTAATTCAACTGGCTGTTACTTATCCCTCGGTATTCAGGCGACGGATAGCCAGCAAGGTCAGCAATGTAATCAATCGTCTTTTTTACCGTATTGACAGAATGATTGCTCACAAGCGCTGTAATAAGCCCGGCCGGTGAATTGTGAAGCTTAAACGTGCCGTCGTTGTTATCCGTAAATTCTGTTATTTTTACGCCCCGGTCATAAACCTCTATATAATCGCAGCCGGAAGAATGTACGCGATAAACTAAATTTGCACCATCCAGCAGAATCGCCTCAACATTATGAGCAGTTCCAAAACTGAAAACCGGATTTTCTTCCGTTGCCATTTCATTATTCAAAATGAGATTATGACCGACCAAATCAAAAGCATATTCATTGCCTTTTCTCGTCGCATTATCAATTAAGCCGCTAGCTATTTCTCTAAAATCTGCAAGCCCCCAGTTCAGTCCGCCGTACATCGCAGTCCATCCGGCACCCCTGAAACTCAGATCGCCCCACTCGTTTAGCGCATCAATTGCTTTCAGGCTCCCGATACTAAAACCCTCAATCGACTGTTCAAACGATGGGAGCTTGGTAATCAAGTCGTCGTAATGATTAATCCCATCATAAAAAGGCATGTTTGACAGCTTGATGGTGTAGCCGACTTTGTAAATCAGGAATAGCAACACCCGTTCGCCCGTGTTGTTCGGGTTTTCAATCCAGCGCTGATATTCTTCATCAGTCATTATGCAGCACCCTTCAATTTAATCTGAGTTGATGTGTTATCAACAATGGCTGTCAGTGACTCCAGTGCTTCCCTTTTGAGTAATTCTGCTGAGTCGGCATTGTCGTTCATGTTGTCAATGAGCACATTTAAGAGCTGCTTAATTTGCTTCTGCTCCTCAATTAGCTTTGAAAGCAGTGCATCATTGCCGGTCGGCTTGACTGCCTGTGATATGACAGACAACCCCTGCAACGCACTGACAACAGAATCCCGGATACTGCCCGACTGCTTGGCGGTAAAGATCATTTCAGCATTGTGAATTTGTGCGACCTGATCGCCCTGTATGTAGTCGGAACCCACGTCATAGCTCTTGTTGTATCTCGCGCCCTCCCTCCTTTTCTGGTAGAGCATTTCAGCCAGGCTCATGCGTCCATCGTTGTTCAGGTCATACCGGCTGTTAGTAGCGACCGGAGCTGTCGGGTACTTCCCGGTGCTGACTCCCTCTGGCTGCCCGTCCAGCTTTGGAACTTCGCCCTTCTCTCCCTTTGCGCCGCCCCCTATACCCTTCGGCTTCTCCTTTCCAGCAAGAATATCTCCCAAGGCTTTAATGCTCACGCCAAAGCTCTCAGCCAGCTCTCCAATATCCTTACCAGTGGCAAGTGATAGCTGCTCAAGCTTGCTTTTTAGCTGCCCTGCTATGTCCTGCCGTCGTAGCATTTCGGTCTGGTGATTTACTGCATCAATTTGGCGCTCAAGACTCGGGATAATCAGGCTGGCAACATCAGCAGGCTTTGCTGGCTCAGGCATACGTTCAATAACAGCCTCAACACCAGAAAGGTCAGCGTTGATCGTGTTAAATATGCCCGTGTAGTCGTCGGAGCTGGCATAGTATTCCCGGGCATTCTCCAGTAGCTTGTTAGCTGCATCAGTTAGTTTTGCAGCCGCTTCCTTGTCGCCCCGCTTTGCTTGTTTTAGCGTCTGATTGTACTGCTCCTGTGCTTCTTTCAGCTTGTCAAACGGATTGAGTGTTGATAAATCAGATAGCGTCAAATCATTCAGATAGTCAGAAATACTTGATGCAATTGACTTCATTGCTTCGTAGTTCTTCAACTCAGCATCATAGCGACGCATTGCCTCACTGTTCAGGTCGTCAATCCTTGATTGTTCCGCACTTATGCGCTCTTGAATTGCTGATATTCTTTCCTGCGGATTCCACCTACTACCAAACAACTCAGCGGTTAAAGAGCTGACATCAGAACGCAATGATGCAACCATCGCGGCTTGTTCTTCTGCAATGCGTCGCTGCTCTTTTGCAAGATCATCCGCTGCCCGTGCTGCCTGTTCCGCCTGTCTTGCCGCTTCATCCTCTGCATCTGCAACAACATCGAAAGACCGCGCTAACTGCAAAGCGATGTGATACGCCTTTTGCCCTGATTCGCTTGTTTCATCAAGCCCCGCAATAAGATCACGCAGCCCCTCGCGACTGTTTATCGACTCATAGCCCAGCTTGTTTAGCTCCTCGTTCAGCCGTGCAGTAGTCTCTTTTGACTGCTCCAGTGCCTTTGCTTTTCGTTCTTCCTCGGTAAAGTAGTTCTCATAGTAAAAGCTCGCGGCATTGCTGAACTGCTCAACGCCGCCGAATAGCTGAATGATTGCGTCTGACGCTTCCAGCGCTTCCGTTCCGGCAGCGTCAAAAGTGCCGCCGACTATCTCAATCACGTTGTTGAGATTCGCATACTGATCAATCAGCCGACCTACTGCCTCGCTCGATGTTTCGGCCCCCCGGGCAAGATTAGCCAATGCGTCGTAGTCAGCTCCAAAGACAGCCTGATACATCTTTTCTTGTGTATCCCTTGCCCATTGGTCAATCAGTCGTTTTTGCTCCTCCTCTGACTTCCCGGTCAGGTCAATCTCACTGAATGACTCTTGTGCTAATAGCAGTTCGTCCTTTGCAACCCCGGTCAGCTCGGAAAACATATCGGCAAATAGACCGGCAAACAGTCCGCCGCCACTCAGCAATCCGCTTGCAGCCATTTCAGCGGATAGTTGCATGGACTCAGCCGCACCACCTGCAAATCCGTCGATGATTGACTCTGCCGCATTTTCCCCAAGGCCAATGCCCAAGTCTTTAAGCGCACCGGCTTGCTCGACCAGCGATAGCTCAACGGCATCAAAGTATGAGTTAAGCGATTCTTCAAGCGCACTGGGCAACTTGCCATAGTCACGACGCTTTTTGTCGTCACTAAACCAGCCGCCATCCTTCTCGCTGTCCGTGTAAGTGTTTCCGCCTACTTCGCCGCCGACATAGGCCAACTGGATACCCTTGCCGGTTTCCTCGTACTCGCCGCCAAAAATGGAGCCAACAAGCCCACCAAGGATAGTGCCGACAACCGCTCCAACAGGGCCATTGATAGCCATGCCTATGCCTGCACCGACCTGCCCGCCCGTACTGCCGCCGGAGCCGAACATCGCCTCACCCGCATAGCCACCCGCCATGCTTGCTGCACCATACTGCCAGTTGCTATGGTTTCCGGCATTGCCAAATCCCTGAATGCCAAACTGGTTTGCATAAGCAGCAATGTTTTTGCCAACGCTGTTGCCGGTGAAGCCTTCCAGTAAGCCACTCAATGAGTCTGTGTTAGAAAAATCAGCCTCAAACGCTGCATTAAAAACCCTGTCCTTAAACGACTTCTCAATGCCATCAGCGATAGCATCAAAATCAAAGCCATCACCAAGAATTGCTGATTGCAACGCCGATTGCAGCCCTCCCTTGATCGCATCGATAGCGGCAAGCTCTTGCTTTTTCAGTTTCAGGTTTTTTTCAGAAAGTATTATTTCATCAGCACGAATGCCCACAATATTTTGAGCGGATAGCTCTATGCGTCGCTGTTCTTCCCACGTCGCCCCCAGTAATTGCAGTTGCTTGTCAATCTCTTGGGTGATTTTCCTGTAGTTTTCGTCAGTCTTCTGTTTTTTTTTGCCAAGCTCCAGCTCGCGCAGTTTTAGCCTGTTAGTCTCAACCTGAGATTCGTTAAGCCCTTCGGCCTGCCACTTTAAAACAGCCTGTTCTTCCTTGCTTTTCCCCAATAGCTGCAACTGCCGGTCTAGCTCGTGGCTGATACTCTCGTGTAGCGCAAGTCGCTTTTTCTCGACCAGGCTTTGAATATCGTCATTGCTCAAGCCTTGGTCTTTTAGCTCTTGAGCGTACTGCTGTATTGGATTAGTACGATTCTTTGCTAGCTCATTATCAAGCTTGACCTGCTCCTTTTTCAGCGTGATTGCATACTTGATAGCAGTGGCTTCATCGATTACGCCTTTCTCGAACTTCTTGGCTTGCAATGTCGCCCTGTAGTAGCCCAGCCCCGTAAGCTCAAGCTGCTTCTGCTGCATTCTCAGGTTATTAAGCTCCTGATTCTGTGCATCGACTAGCTGTTGAGCAGCTCGCTCCCTCTCTTTTTGAGCTTTGATTGCGGCCTTTTGTGCTTCCGTGAGTTTCTTGGTCTTCTTCTCAGACTTGCCCAGCGACTTATTGATTGCCTCGTGATTTATTCTGGCCCTCTTGCCGCCTTCGGTTAGTCGATCAAGTGCGGACCTTTGGCTTTCCAGCGCCTTTGTTTGCTTTGCAATTTTCTCGGCATGATCTAGTTTAGCTTGCTGCCTTTGTGCTTTGTTTAGCTCAAGTTGGCTGCTGGCGTTTGCCGCGACCTCAATAGCTGCAAGCTTGGACTCAGCGGCAAACTTCCGGTTTTGAATGCTGGCTTTCTCGGTCTCCAGTGCATAGGCGCGTAAGTTATCGGCTGCCTCTGCCATGCTTGCACCAACGGTACTACCCGCGTTCCCGGCCTCCTTCGCCATACCTCGCAGTTTACTTTCTATGTTTGCAGCGCCAGCGGCTACTATGTCGAACCCAGCAATGCCAGACAGTGAGGAGGCTACCGACCGGATGCCGTTAACCAGATCAGCCAGCCGGTTAATGATGAACTCGATAGCTGAACCGCCCGCCCCAGCCATGCCCGCAAAGCCGGATGCGGCATAATCCACGACGGTCGCCAGTGCATCCGCTGTTGCTGCTTTGAAAGCCTGATAACCTGCCGTATTTTCATGCAGCCACGCATTAGCATGGAGTACCGCCATTTCATAAGCTGCACCGGCAAGAATGGGCAAATCAGCATAGCCGCTCGCTATTGAGTCAAACAGAAAGCCGGTGATGTTTTCCGTTGCTTCTGCTGCGCTGGCGACACTCAGCAGGGAATCACCAGCAGCCACCGCTACGCCTTTGCTTGCATACTCCCACGAACTCAGGAAAGACCGGCTGTAGACATCTGCCTGCATAGCAAGCTGGTCAACTAATGCAGTCACCCCGATTATGGCATTGGCAATATCGTCACCGAAGGCATTAAGAAAATCAGCGCCCAGCTCGCCTATTTCATTTTTCAAGCCATTGGCTGAAAGCCTGACTAGTTGCAGGTTGTGGTTAGCATCATCCAGCTTTTTCAGTTGCTCGTCAGATAGAATTGCACCTGATTCCCTGCTGATCTTCTCAATCTCTCGCAGCTTTTCTGCATTGTTTTCCAGCAGCGGCAGCAATCGACTTGCATCGTTACCCATCGCTTCAAGCAGAAAGGTTTTTTCTTCAAGGCTTATAGAGTCGCCCAGTTCATCAAACGCCCCCGCTATCATTAGCAGCTTTTTGTCAGCCGGTAGCCCAATAAACTTTTCAACGTCAAGATTCAGGCGCTCAAATATCTCTTTAGCCTCGCCGCCCCCGGTAGCCGCAAAATCCCCCGCCTTGTCGTTGAAGTCCTTGAATATGTCAGCGACTTTCTCAAGACTGAACCCTACTGACTCGCCAGCCTTGCCCCATACCTGTAAAGCATCTTTGTTTATTTCAAGCTGGTTGGACAGATAAGTCAGTTCTTTATTGACCTGCACCAGTTCCGTGCCGTATTTGACAGATACAGCCATGCCAGCCGCCAGTCCTGCACTTGCAGCACCAGCAGCAATGCCCAATCCCCGCGCAACTGAAGCTGCTATGCTGTACTCATTGCCTAGTTTTTTTACTTCCCCGCCTGTCTTTTTAAGGCTTCCTCTATGCTGACCCAATAGCTGATCAGTCGCAGTAATGCCAGCAGCAAATGCGCCGTTTTTCTCCCTGACGCGCCCCTGCTTATCAATGAAACGACCCAAAGCTGCATCAGTAGCCGCAATCGTATTGCCGTGCTTATCCAGTGCGGTATCCGCGCCCTTGGCTGAATCCGAGAATTGATTTAACAGTGTGTTTGACTGCTTGACATCGCGGTTAAACTCACGATTATCAGCAATCATTTTTAGTTTAAGTAGTAGCTCTTTCACTGCTTTCTATTCTCTTTCTGTTCTGAAAAGGCGCGGATTGCCCCGTGTGCTATTTGCCTAATGTCGTCATACGCTTGCTTGCCCAGCCCCTCGGAATTAAGCAGAGGCCAAACAGATGCACCGTTCAACCCTATGATTGAGCCGGACGGTGTTATTACCCACTGGTCGGATACACTCAAAAATAATTCCCATGCCTGCCAGTTCTCAGGCCAAACGATGAAAGGCCGCTCAGTCGGCAAGCCCTCCACCTCGTAACCGGCCTCAGCCCAAGCCCTGGCATCATCATCTATGTCGTCGCCGGAGCCGCCCGCCCATGTGTAGCCTAATTCATCAAGTTTCCCAAGCGCCCAGCCTGATACATTGCAGCATTGCCCACGCCTGCGTAGACCGCATTAATCAATGCGGAACGATATGCCAGCATTCCCATCATCACGTCGGCAATCTCTAGCGCGACCTCTTGATCGTCTGTCAGGGCTGTGCCAGTCTTCTGCGTGTCTCTTGGTAACCAGCTCATGCACCCATCGCCATTAACTGGCTGCCCGTTTTGGTCGGTCAAGTCTTCAAGCCGGGTTATGTAACGGTCGCACAATTCCCTATCAGATGGCGGGTTATCGCCGCGCACTTCTTTCAATAGCTCGTCGTACTCAGAATCATTGCCGCGCTTAACAACAACAGTGAAGTCGTCTGTGTCTGTTTCTGTGAATTTTGCCGAAACGCTGATTTTTATTTCAGCCACTTGGCCTTTCAAGATGGTAGCCATAACTTATCCTTTTGATTTAATTTAATGTTCTTTTTGTTAAATCCCGCCCACAAAAAAGGGCGGGGAAAGCTTCAAGCGCTTTATTTAACAAGTATCCGAATCGGCGACAGGAACCGCAGGTTGATTGAAGCCCCGTAAGTCCCGCTACCTACCGTTGCCTCCGCTGGTGATACCGGCTGCACTTCATCGCACTCAATGAACAGGCGATGCAGTGGCTTTGTGCCAATCTGCATCCTGAACGGATAGCGGTTAACATCGCCATCGGTACGCCCGATTTTGAAAGGATTGAACTCAGTCTCCCAATCCGGTGAAAGCATGGTCACGCTGGCAACCGGTGTTTCAGTCTCGGCTTCCGAAAACTCACCGCAGAAAGTGGAGTCACGATTCAGCGACAAGCCAGACAGGTTATCGCAGGTGAATGCCGTAGCGCACATCGGCTTATCATCAAGCGTGAACTTAACGACAGATAGCTTGCTCAGCGATGCAGCCATGTTCTGACGCTGACTACCGCCGTAAACGATGGTCTGCTTGGGCTTGATTGTTGGCTCAACGAACGTGCCGGAGAAGTTGCTGACAGTGAAGAACGGCCTTTGCTTAACCTGAAAATCAACACCCAGAATCCCGCGCACGTCAAACGCTTTAAACTCCATGTCTTTCGTAGCATTCTTTGGTCGCCGCATAGTCGCAGTAGCTAGGTCAATGTCAGCTATTGGCGATGGCTCAAAGATGTATGTCTTGTTAGACCCATCCAGCGTGAAGTCAAAGCCACAGGCTCGCAAAATCGCACCCCATGCTGGCTCACCCATTGCATTTCCGTTTGACGCAAAGCTGACAGGGAACTTAAAGCTAAACTCAGTCCTCAGATTGCCCGAACTGACCGGCGCATCCCGTGTATCAATACCATCGAACACGTCAGTAACTTCATCACCAACGCCGATATTAGCGGCTAAGTCCTTTGTTAGTATCGCAGAGCCAAAACCGCTCGCAGGCGTACCCTGTGCATTCTGGATGCCTATGCCAATGACTTTACTCTTTTCACTTACTCGAATGGGCATTGTTACACCTCACTTTGTTCTTTTGAATTATCAGGCTCTTTCTGCTCAAGCCCCGCTTGCTTTTCATGCTCGCTGCAATCTGAACAGCCTTCCTGATCAGTCTTGTGTACCAGCACTTTCTTACCATCCACCATTTTGTACTCTGGCATTTCTCTAAACCTCAAAAACAACATTAATTTTGAATATGGCTGTGTAAGTCCATATCCCCGAATCCTCACCCACGAATGAGTCGCGCTCGAACTCAAGCGCATCAGAACAGCCATCAACAGGTGGAATAAACGCACTCAATACAGCGTCTATTTCTTCCAGCGTGTCGTAGATGCCTTGATGTGCGTCACGTTGCCGTAAATTGCGAGATACAACCGTGACTCCAAAACTCAAAGATCGCTCGTTTTGACAAAAGCCACCATCTACCGCCGACCGACTGCGATAGCTAACCAGTACCGCGCCTTTGTTGTGCAGCAACTGGTAACGCGCCATATTGTCAGGCCATGCGTCAACTTTCAGCGTCGGCAAAGCCTCTTGCAATTCATCAACAATGGCCTGCTCTATTTGTGCAATTATGCCTTTAGCCTGCCTGTTCATAACGCCCTCATAATCGCAGTTATCCCTATCTCAGCCAGCTCCTCAGCCAAATCACGCGGCATATCATCCGGCTCCGGTAGTGCTTGGCGTTTCGGGATTCTCACCTTTTTGTTCCTGCCAGCCATACCACCGAAGTTATGAATAGCCGCGTATTCCATGTTGCTGCCAACATCGATAGCTGCACCGCTGGTCGTACTGTAAACGTCTGATACTTGGTAGCTATTCATCAGCACGCCAGTATCAATGAGCGGCTTGCTTGAGCCTTTGCGTCGCTGCCTGATCGTAGTCTCTGATAGCACAGGCCACTTATCACCGTGCGGACTCTCTGAATTACGGAATGACAGATTGACGCTTGCAAGTATTGCCGCCCCCGCCTCTGTCAATATGTCCTTTGCCGCATCATCACCGATCAGTCCAACAGCAGGAATATCGGCCTGCACATGCCTGCCAGTCATCAGTAAACAGCCTTTGGTGCTTTCACTATGTATGCAGTCCTCTTGCTGTCATCCGCCCCGGTCTGCAACGGCTCAAGCCCTTTGATCATCCGCTTTTTGTCTGCCACGTCCTCCAGCATTTTTATTGTCATCTTGTAGTCGCGATAGACCCGGCTTTCTTCCTCTGCGCCTTCTTCATATCGTGCAAGCCTGTATCGTGCAATCCGGCAAGTCGCATCACGGATAATATGAGGCACGGCAACGGATAGCGGCGTGTTAGTGATTAGCGCAAGATAGTAGTCAACCTCACGGCTAGCCTCAGCCAACGCAGACACTATGCCGGAATAGTGAACGGGTGCAGCCTGTGCGTCCTCGGGGTGATCGCTGGCATTGATCGGCTCACCAAGGATGTAATTCCTCAGCAAGCTAGGCTCGCACATAATCCGGTCGGCATTAACGCTTCTCTGTGCAAGCTCACTCGCTCCATAGCGCAGCATGCCTACAGGTGTGCAGTAAATATCACCGCTTTGAGTGTCTGCATTGATGATCTGCTGATCGGGAATTTCAGTCTCAGACCTACTACAGCAAAGATCTATAACCTCGTCAATACTCAGGTCACTTGCGGCCTTTAGACTGAAAACGCGCCAATGCCCGCGTCGCGGTAAATCGTAAATATCAATGGCATGGTAGTTCTCGGTATCAGCATCCTGATAAGCCAGAACATCGGCTTTCGCCGAATCGATAGCGGTATCCAGCGTGGCGCTTGAGCCTTCTGCTATCCAGCTTTCATGTCTGATTATCGTTGTCATTGCCGAAAACCCTGATTCTAGGTATTAATGATCTTGTGTAATTCGTTGCTGCTTGCGCTACTCTGACAAGAACACTCTTGTCTGTTTCAGCGTCCAGCATGTCATCCAGCATTTGGGCGACTGCATCAGTATCAATGCTTGTCTTTGCGTCCTCGTCACTCACTTGTTGATGCCTTTTTAATGAAGCTGATTGTCTTTTTCTTCACGCTCCCATCGGGCATGAACTCGTATGAAGGCGATAGCGTGTCATTAGCAACCAAATCGAATTGCTTTGAGTATCCCGTGTACTCAATCCTTCTCGTGAACGGCGATATTGCAACTTTATGAGCCAGGAACTTGATGCCAGCAAACAATGCGGCATACTTGTCGGGGTTTTCCACTAACTCATTAAAATCTATTGAAATTCTTCCTAAGTTTGATTTATTCATAGTGCAAAAAAGGAGGCAAGCAATTAAGCTTGCCCCAAAGTTACCGCCCCAAAAAAATTAGGCGTTACCCACCGCGCCATCAGTGTTGTAATCGGGAACCGATACATTGCCGATTGCACTGGCTTCGTTGCCGGTCACATCAAACAAGATATTGCTGATTTCATCCAGCGCCCAGCCCAGTTGAGCATTAGTCAAGCGACCACCGAACAGACCGCCAAAGCTCAATGCCTTAGCCCGCATTACCATGTAGAATGATTTTGCAAGACCAGTATTGGCAAAGTCTGCAACGCTGAAAACATGCTTGTTAGTATTCTCGTCAATCGCTTCAACAGTCATGTCAAACTGTACTGCCGTGCCATCTGTCAGCGTAGCAATCACGCCGTTCATCTTGCCGCTTGTGTCAGTAGTGCGCTTCCAGTTTGCTACTTTCGGGGCCTCTGCAATTGCTTGCAAGATAGAAGCAACAGAACGGGTATTGCCGTTCACTGTCACAGTCGCAGTCTCTAAAAGCTGTTGGAAGCCCGCAGTCTCAACCAACTGAGTCAGCAAGTCTTCAATCTGTCCCAGCTCGTAAGACTCCAGGCGGTCTGCTGCTGCTTGAGCTTCCTGTACCGCAGTCTGTAATGGTGTGATCAGATTGATAAGCTCCTGACGATTCGCGGTATCCGCTGCGTCCGCAGCAGTGGCAAGACCGGATACAACAGCAGCAATACCATCAACGGTCAATTCACCACCCAGCATTTGGGCAACAGCGGCGGTATCGATAGTGGTATGTGCGTCAGCTTCACTTGCATCAGTAACAGTGATCGTAACTTCCTGAGTTACATAATCACCGTTTGCAGCCGCCTCAACCCTGAGTTCATACACGTTGTCACCATCGCTATCCGCCGGATTTTCAAAATCTGGCTGATCAACGAAACGCAGCTCACCCGTACTGGGGTCAATCGTGAATTTATCCGCATCAGGGCCACGATTGATGTCATAAGTCGGCGTATCACCATCGGCATCAGTGGCAACAACAGTCAGCACTTTGTCCGTGCGGTTTTCTGCGTAAGTGACGTTATCAACGGACACGATAACGGGCTTGTTTGAAGGCTCAGCCCATTGAATGATATTGTAGACCGTCATTGGTGCGCCAGATACTGTATTCAAGCCGGAAGTCCCGCCAAAATCACCGGATGCGCCCGCGTCGTAGTTACTACCATCAGCGGTTGTAACCGTTACATCTGGACTCATTAAAGGAATGTTAAGGCTTGGATGATCAATCAGGTACTCGGTGGCATCCACAGATGAATCATAAGCGGTCGTACCTAGCTTGGTAGTGAAGCCCGCAACATCCTCGCCAGAATTACTAATAGCCGTTAATGTAGGCGCGACCCCAGTATTGGTATAAACAGTAAGTTTGTATTTAGCCATTTAAAAATATTCCTTTGTCAAAAGACAATTTGATTGAAAAAACCTATCTTTTTGTTAAAAGACAGAAAAAGTTAAGCTGTGATTTTAATTAGCGTTTTAGGCTTGGTGCATACCGGAAGGCTATTGAACTGACTATGAATTTCATACCCGCGATTCATGTGGCCTTTTTCGATTTTGACGTAATACTGCTGCCCTAATTTGCCCGCATCTTCGTTAAAATCCGATGGCGCATGGTGCAATTTAAAAAGGTCGTGAGTACCGGCTGGGAACGCTATACCCTCGCCTTCCTCAATCAAGTGCGCCCTTGTGCCATTCACCAAGCTCACTTCGGCCTCATATTCCCAAACATGAACGCCCTCAATAACAATGCCCTTATGTTCTTTGTCGCCTTTTAAGTACTCTGGCGCATGAACATTATTAAGGTAATGCTTTTGAACGACCGGATGATCGACAATTGCATCAAATAACGTCCGGGAAACAGGCATTTCAATGTGAGTTTTTGTATCAGCGCCTAACGCATCACTGGATGCACGGGCAATATCACGGAAAAGCTTTTTAAACTTCGCAGTATCATTTCCGGCAGACGCAAGACTGAAAACCTCTTGACTCACGCCAAACTCTGACCACAAATCAATAAGAATGCGACCGGAACCATCTAATACCAGCCCTTTAAGCGCACCCGCCATCATGTATTCAATGGTTATATCGTGACGCTGCTTGTGACGCTTTAATTTATCGGCAAGATAAGCTGCTACACGCTGACGTTGGTTAGTCCCCGTTTTCCGTAAATTCGTTACGTCATGGGGGTTTACTTTGGTATCAAATGGAAAATGCGGAACTTCAAAATACCGCGTTTTCCGCTTATTTGAGTCAACACCTTGACCTACCGAACCCATTGCTCGCGATTCGGCTACGCGCAACGCTCCAGCCTCCTCGTCAATCATCACAATATGACTCAGCAACGGGTCAGGTTTAAATATCCCGCTTCGGGAAAATTCCCCGTAAAGCTTGGGCATGTTATTAATAACTGAATTAATTTCTTCTACAGTAAAAATACTGAAAGGATTTAAGTTCTGTGGCATTTTTAATTATCCCTAGTTAACCGGCGTTAATCCCTGACAAGGATTCCCCGATTTTCAAATGAAGATATGCGATTCTCTTTTGAGTCATCATCAAGACCCTCAGGCCAGTTAATAGCTGACGACCTAACTATGGCGTTGCGGGCTAAGACCGCGTACCTATCGCCGTGCACTTCATTGTGATTAAACAGCACGATATAACGCGCACCGCGCACATCGGACGGGTCAGTTATGACGTGATAAAAGCCGTTTTCGTCTGGACTACCTGAAACTAAATCCCCGACTTTTGGCTCACCGGCAATTCGTATGTCATCGCGACTGTAACGCGCTCGTTCTTCTTCAAATACAACCAGTTCGCTGTATTTCTTGTGATTTTCAACTCCAATTACCGGCATTATTCACCTCCTACCAAGCGGTTAGCGGCGGCCTGCAATAAATCGCCATTTGATGTGTTATTAGAATCGCCGCCGGAAAATTCAAAATCACCAGTTAAATCATCAACCATCTTTGTCCGACTCGCTACGGCTTTTAACTTGTCCGCCATAAACTTAAAGCTATCAGCATCTAATGCGGCAAACTTGGCTTTTTCATCATCGCTAAGCTTTTCTCCGGTTTCGGCTTCAATGCCTGCAATTGCGGCATTTCGTTCTTGCTGCTTTTGCTGCTCCAGTAAACTAGCCATGCTCTCAAGCTGTTCTGATTGAGCGTTAAACTTATTGCTCATTTCTTCCAACTGCGCTTTTAAATCTGCATTAGCAGCAGCCAGATCATCTTTTTCACTAGGTTTTGGCATATCGCCCTCATTTAATAAGTATTCAAATATCGCTGACTCGGAAAATGCCCGCGCTTTAGTTTGGCTATCAGCTCCGATTGCAACAAATGAGACTTCACGGATGACTGAGTTTCTGAAAACTGTCACTGGTGACTCAGGACTTGCCTTGACTGTGCGCCCGTTTATTTCCAGATCGCTTTCCAGATAATCGATACTCTTTGGCTCGATAAAAACAGACATTTGCCAAGGGAATCCGCCGGCTGCATCGTCCTGAACTGCTTTTGAGTGCTCGTTTTTAGATGCGTCCAAGAATTTACCGGAGACAGACAAACCGGAATCATTATCAATACTTGATGTTTCAACAATGCCAAGGCGTTTATTTACTGAATGCTCCAGCAGCAAAGGCGTGTTATCTGGAATAGTCATGCTCTCAAGATCGAAAACAAGATTACCCCAGAATCCGTGATTAGCTATCAGGCCGCCGGAATATGCGATACCTGAGAATCTACCCTCTGCACTTTCTGCAACCGAAGCGGAAAACATCAGATTGCTAATGGATGTCTGTTTTTTTTGTTGCATAGTTTATGCGCGTATTAAAAACCCGAACTCTAGCAACTGAGAGTGCGACAGGTCAGCCAACAGTTTGCATAAAGATTAATTTTATTAATCAAAATGATCAGCGGTACTTGTGCTGCTTTCACATTTTGTTATGATTAATCCATCAAAACGAACAACAGAGGAAGTAAAAGATGAAAGTTATGCACACCATCCAAGTAACAGAAATCAAGACTCACACGCTGAATGGCGATGAAATGCCTGAAAAACACCACTACGCCGTTCTGCAATTGTCATGCGGTCATGTTGTCCGCAGAGGTGGAGCTGCTGGCGGCGGAAGAAGTGCTGCACTAAAGGCGGTCGCGAAGACCCGTATCAAGTGCGATAAATGCGAGCAGATCAAAAGACAGAAAGCGGGATAAGAAATGGCACATGAGCTATCGGAATCGCAAATAGTAAAAATCAACGAAATCAAGAATCTGGCATTTTCCGGAAATTACGATGAAGCAATCCGGCTTGCCAGAGAGCTACCAGAGCCGTTCGCAACCAGCGCGGAATCACTGGTGAGTGAATTGAGAGCCGAGAATAGCAAAAATCAGAAAAAAGGATAAGTAGAAATGGCAACTCAACAATTAACAACAAAACTGACCAGTCAAATTGATGCAATCATCGCCAACTACAATCAGGCGGTGATTGAAAGCAGGAAAGCAGCGAAAATGCTTGATAAAGCAAGGGAGTCAGCAAGGCTTGCCGGTTATCGATACTTTTACAATACGCAGCTCTCAAGACCATACGAGGAAGAAAATGACTTAAAACGGTTTGTCTGGCTCGGTATTTTGCAGCTAACCGGGATTGTGACGCTCATGGATTCACAGACGGAACGTGCAATGTGGAAAGACCTCAGTGAAAATCCTCTGGAAGTAACCAAGTCGAACATCCTCAGCGTACTGCAAGACTTGTATGAGCGAAAGGATGAAATTCTGGCTAATAGCCTGATTAACGTGTTTAGATCTCTGAACAGGAATCACAAGGGTAATGCAGCCCAGCGCACTAAACTATCAGGCAAGCGCCTGATCATTGACATCTGCTCGCCCTACTACGGTTCTGACACACAAGCGGCAAAGCTGACTGACTTAGACCGCATTTTGCACTTCCTCGATGGCAAGACAATGACAACTGATCATCGTGAAACACTGGGATACAAGGCGGTTTACAGCAAGGATACCGAGATTGAAAGCGACTATCTGAAAGTCCGGCTATTCAAGAATGGCAGCGCCCACATCTACTTTAAGCGCAAAGACCTAATTGACCAGTGCAATCGCTTAATCGCCTATCATCACGAAAAACAACTGGGATTCCCAGCGTAGCACCAGCCACAAAGCCCTTGCCGGTCTTGGTAAGGGCTTAACTCCACTCGCTAGTTGAAGAATGCTTTTATTGCTGTCAAAGCAGATAATAGCTTAGAAGCATATCCCCTCAGCTTGGGATTGTAGCCCTCCTCCTTTCGCTCCAGTGCGCCCTCGCTTCCTCCTGCTGGGCTATGGCAGGGCGAATGCCCCCAACCAAAGTCTGCACCCTCCGGCGGATTCTCGGTAACGCCACCCTGCTTTTTAGCTTGCCTCTCAGTTAGTGCAATCACTGAACACCGGCAATTGTGACCATTCGGCGGCATATTCCTGTGCCACCAATCATCGCCGACCGGCCTGATCACGCCATCCAGTCTTGCATGAGTCGGTCTAGTCCTGTTGTCACCCACTGCTGAATACATCAGAAACGGTCTACTGCTCTGGTTGGTCGCGAAGTTTTTACACTTGCCAGCACTGAATGCGGTCTGCGCGTGATTCCTGAATATCAACTCCTTCCGGTGCTCCGGTAAGTCAATCGGTATCTGATCATCAGCTATTGCCCGCTTCCATGAAGCGAAACTGCCACCGGCTTGTATATTCCGGTCTAGGCTATCAAGTATTGCTTGTATAACATCAAGCTGCGTGATTCTCGATACCGTGAATGCCAGATCACGCGCACCGGCGGCACGTTCGTCATAGTATTCATCAGGCAGTTTAACGGGTCGTTTAGGAAGGCCTGCAATCAAATCAGCTATGCTTTTAATCATCACTAGCCAGCCCCTTGTCTGCTTCACAGTAGCCCAGAATATCAGCGTGAAAATTGAGTGCAGCCAGCACATCAATGAAGCTCTCGTTCGGTTCATGCTTGTCAAAGTAAGCCGCCAGCCGGTCAGCAAGATCGTCAGCGTTTTTTGAAGCGCTCACAATGCCCTTGAGTTGCTCAACATCGACCAAGCTACCCGCGCCAGATAGTGACTCAGCGATAACAGAATCAAGCTCCTTTTGACCATCGCTCAATCCTTCATCAGACAGAGAGAACTTGTAGCCCCTGCCAACATGCGCGAACTGGCCGCTCTCTCCGGCATCACCCGCAGGCTGTCCAGCTCCTTCCTGCACGGTAAATTCATCTGGATTAAACCCGTAGGCACTTACATAGTAGTCGCTGTTGAATCGAACACCTTGCGCGTACAGCAGGTTATCCCGCTCCGCCCTGTCTTTGTTTAAATTTGCTTGGTGATCGATACTGAATGCTGGTGGCTCGACATTCGGGAAATTAAGCTCAACCAGTGCATTGACGATCTGCTGAAAAACCGGCGTTATCATTGCAATATCAGATGCAGCTATCTCCTGCCTCACTGAATCATGAACGTCAGCCATTGCATAACTGCCTTTGCCATCAGAATCAGTGGTTAGCGTTTGACCTAAAATGCGCTTCTGGATCCGCTTGCTGATCGTCTTGTCTGCGATACTGAATGAGTCACCCCCATTGCTCGCGCCGATTGCCGTTACCTTATCTTGACTACCCACAACCAGAGAGCCGCTATTGACTGCCAACTCCAAAGCCTCCGCCATCATGTCGGCATTATTTCGCATGGTCTGCGGGTCTACTTGCGCGGGGTCAGCACACGAACCAACCAACAGCGGACTACCAAACCGCTCCAGATAACGCGCCCAGAACTCCCACACGTTATTCCTCAGCGCCCACACCCAGACCAGCGACACCAGCACTGGCGTTCCGGCTGGCCTTGATTCTGTGCGCCGGTAAATGACCGGGAATAGCTTGTATTTCAGGGTCTTGTGGTTGTGCAACTCAATATCTTCACCGTGAGAATCCTTGACAGATACAATGCCCGCCTTGTTCACGCTCAGCTTATCGAGCGGCAACGGCTTTATCCGGTCAATCTTAATTTGCCCCGTCTCTTTGCTGTATGAGTAAGTTAACTCAGGACAGGCAATGCCGAACATTACGGCTTTGAGTAAGTCCCGCGCTATTGCCCCGTAGTGTTGATTTAACTGCTTAGCTACGAACTGCGAAACCTCCGACTCGGGGTCAGATAGTGACCATTTCCTGTGCTCGACTGATAGCGACCTTTTCTCCCATGCCGCCGCAATCTCGTCATCGTCCATGATCAATTCCAGCGACTCGAACGCTATCCCGCGTCGCTCCAGCTCCTCCATGATGTATGTGTTTTGCTCTAACACGTCTATTGCGCCATCAAGCCCAATGTCACTGGTCAATCCCGCAATGTGGCGCTTTCCGGCTACCCTGTCGCCTTTCTTCTTTGCCGTACTTGCCCCGGTCACTTTCCTGATAAATCCTAGCATTCTGCCCGCTCACTCTTTATGAATATAAAATAAAATCAAAATGTTAAACTAATAGCGGCGCTTGCCACTTGTTGCGTACACTGCACCACCTTGGTTCCCGCGCATGTAGTTGATGAATTGGGTGGTTGAGTCCACTTGATCATCATTCTTCGACATTGGGAACGTAGTCATTTCCGAAACATAATCAGCCAACCAAGGCGAACTCTCCGGCAAGTAAATACTGCCAGACTCGAACGCCCCCGTGCTGGAATCAGCCCTGTCTATCTTGTCACCCTTTGGCTCAATCGCTATCACCGGCAATGGCGTTTCTCTGCGCAAGTCTTGTATCAGTGGTATGCCATTGGCTTTGTCTTCAATCAGTATCTTGTGTGGCTTCCACTTCTCTGCCTGATCTTTCGCGGCTCGCTTCATGTCCGGGTATTCAGTCGTGCCTTTGTACAAATCCAGCAGGTAGTAACCACCCCGCGCTACTCCCCATGTTGTACAGACACTTGGGTCATTCCGGTCTTTCTTGTCTTTCTGTCCGCAGTCCCATGACTGAACCAGCATGTAGAAATTCGGCGGAGTGTTGTATCGGTTATTCATCCATGCTGTTTTGAACATACCGCCACCCAATGGCACGGGTCGCTGCATGTATTGGCTGGCAAATTCGTATGGCTTTGTGCGCTCAAGTCGCCGCAATTCATCCAGCCCCATCTTGAACCCCCATAACGGCGAGCCATCGGGCAGAATTGCAGGTAAGTCTATGTGCTCCCACTCCTCGCCGTTATTGCCAGCCAGTAACCAGCCCGCCAAATCCTCCTCGTGCAATCTCTGACCAATCACAACCATCGGTGTTTGCTCGCTGTTTAGGCGCGTCTCAATGGTCGTCTGGAAGAAGTCAATAACGCCCTGTCTACTTGCTGCTGAACGCTTAGCCTCCTTTGCCTTGTGTGCATCATCAATAATAACGCAGCCGCCAAAGCTGCCATATCCACGCCCGGTCTTGCCCGCACCAAATCCGGTAATAGTGCCATCGGTTCCCGTAGCATAGAAATGCCCGCCCTGTGCAGTCTTCCAGAAGTTCCGGGCTTTGCTGTCACCTGATAGCTCGAAGCCCGGAAATATCGCCCTGAACTCCTCATGCTGCACAATATCGCGTACCTGATAGCTGTTATTAGCTGCCAACGTCGCAGAGTATGAGCAATGTATAATCTCGGCATCCGGTGTATTGCCTAGCGCCCACGATGCAAAGTTAATCACTGCCGTTCGTGTCTTACCGAATCGCGGCGGTATCGTGATTATCAGCCGCCTTGACTGCCCCGAGTACACGCGCTCCATTGCATCGCAAATCGTCTGAAAGTGATGATTCCAGATAAACTCGTTACCCTGTGTAGCCTCGAATATGTAGCGGTTATACAGGGAAAAGTCAGACGCTATGCTTTCCCGCAGGTCGCTTCTCAACTTCGCGCACCCTCAAGCGCCGCAATTCGTTTCTCCGCTGCTTCAAGCATGTCAGTCAGCCGGGCATTCGTTAGCCTTTCCGCCTGTAGCTCATGATCATCTTTCAGCGCCAGCTCTGCACTCAATCGCTGGTTCTCGATCGTTAGCCGCTGGCACTCAATGACTCGATTATTTAGCATTTTGCAAAGCGTCCTGATCGTCCTGAGTCTATCCGTTGCCTTGCTCACTTTGATATTCAGCTTCAAAGCCGGAATACAAAAAACCTGATTCTCTTGATTGTCACTTTTCACTTTCGACGCTCCCCTAGCTCATACAATGCGACTGTTAAAATTACGCCAGCGTAAAACCCGATCACGTTAAGCTGACCAACGTACAAACAAAATTCAGTTATAAAATTATTCATCTATCCCCTTTTACCGCCGTGCTTTTCCAGAAGCCTCATTGCCAGCGAATTGCGCCTTTCTTCCTTCTCGTCCGTTTCGCTTCCTTTCTGCTGTGCTGCGCCCTCGTTACCAAAAACAGACTTGACATTGCGCCCGGTCACTTTGCTGTGTGCATCGGTGACGGGTATCAGCAAAGTAGCTCGCTCTTGCACGGTCTTCATTCGCTGCGCCTCTGCAATTGAGTCGTCCAGCAAGTCGTTAATGGCTACCTGCGCCTTCTCAATGCCATCAGACATTAAACCGGCAAGCCTCACGCGACGGTCTATTTCAGCGTTCACAATGATTCTGGTGTTCACTGGCAAAGTTTCTATCTGTTTATCAAGCTCCGTAAGTTCTTGAATTGCCGTGACTTTGGAGTGAACAAGCTGTTCATTTGTGCCTTTCAGCCAGCCCTCAGACTTGACTCTCTTTGAGAGCGCACCTTTGCTTATGCCGTACTTTTCGGATAGCTGCGAATAACTCAGGCTATTAAACTCATAATCCGCCCGTGCCTTCTCCCACGTTTCTGCTGTAATATTTCGACGCGCCATGATTATTCCTTGTCCTCGGACGCTGCATCATTCATATCAGCCCAACGCTCGTGCTGACTATCTGCCACTCTCCGCGCACGCTCACCCATCGACAACGCTATCTTGTTGTAACGATGCTCTGCTGCTTCCCGCTGCTCCCTTGCCCTTGCTCGTTTGTCATTGCGATAACTCCAGAACTGGGACATGAGAAAAGTCATAACAACAATGGCGACAGTGATACCACTGGCGTTTGACTGCATGAATAGAAACGCACTGCCAAATAACTTGCCCACTGTCGCACTCACCAACTCAAGAACCGCGATAACACCGGAGGCTGCATAAGTTGCATAATCTAATTTCACGTTAGTGGGCATGGTAAGCCTCCAGCATTTCCGCGTATTGCCGCCTTAACTGATCACGCATCAGTAATCGCCGATATGTTCGCTCATTCAGACAGCTAAGTTCATGAGCCTCAATCACCGGCAAAGCTGGGCGGGCAGGGAATGAGCTGCCGCTTGAATCTATCAGACCCTTAAAAGTCGAGCAGCCTGATTGTGTAAGTGCAATCAAGCACATAAACACCGCTCCTGCTAAAATTGGCGGCTTACCATTCATTTTCAAAGTGCTCACGGCTCCCATTTGCTGCTTCCTCCTGTTCTTTTATGATTCGTTTTTGGTGTTCGGTGCCGACTGCACCAGCTCTCTTGATTTCCGCCACATCTCGCCTTGCCTGCTCCAGACGCTCACTTGAAACAATCGAACGCTGGAAAAACAGGAATAGGCTGGCAACCAGCGCAATTAATGCACCGACTGCCAGAACCTTTAGATTGACGAACTTACTGATAAACAGGCCCGTCATTGCTTTAGCTCCCGCAGACTATCGAACGGCTCTATGTAACCGTTATCCGTCAAGTATGCGTATGCAATAACTACCAGCAGGGCAACAGTAGTCAGTCCAAAACCGACAACTAGCCAAGGAAGCCAAGCCATCGCGTCAATCTTCCCGTTTAGCTGCTCAATACTGGCGCTTACATCATGCAACTTGTCTGCATTGCTTGTGATCGTATCCAGCAGGTTTTTAACCGCGTCACCGTCCAGTACCAAGTCAGACATAACCGGAACAGTCGCAGCAGTCGTTACAGTCCCGGCAACAACAGATCGCATGGTCTTTGATTTCCGCCTTGGCTTCGTTGGCAAGTCCTTTGCCAACTCCTGCCGATAGAACTTCGCTAGCTTCCAGTCGTAATCATCTGCCCGTGTTTTGGTTCCGCGCTTGTAGTTTTTGCCGACATAACGACGGGCAAAGCCTGCAAAGTCATCGCGACGCAATTCATCGTCAACGCCCATTTCACGGATAACCACGCCGAACGCTTTTACCTGCTTGTCTGCATCATTTATCAATTCAGTGACAAACTCGTAAGCACTTGAATAGCCGCACTTGTCGTACCAGTGACCCATGATCTGGAAATACCCGACAGACACAGACTTGTATGCAGCCTCCTGATCAATCGTCGAAGCCCACTGCAAACGCTGCTGGCTGTTTTCGTACTTGCCGTAATAGTCAGCTCCGACCATGCCTCGCTTTGACTTGTACGGAACAGGGTTAATGATCTCGCTAACTGCCGGATTACTTTCAAGCAAAGCACTGATATTTGCACCGCTCTTTGTCAGAAACCCATAGAAGATGTGCCGCTCAAACAGCAGGCGGTCAATATCCCCGTCCTCGACACGAATCAACGCCCGAACCTTTGCAGGCTGTATGCCTAACTCTGCTGAAACAGCGGCTATTGCACTGCCGGTCACTTCAATCTTTTTGGTCATAAAATCCACTCTTTTTGTTAAATACGGAACATAGAAAATAACCCGCGCTTTGTTGCCGGTTATCAGGTTATTTTGAGGCAGCCTAATCAGGCCGTTTGTTTTGTTATTGATAATCTTGCAGCCCTTCGCATCAAGCAAAAAGCTAATGCCGTGCGAGTCATGCACTCCCTGCAAGTCGCAGTCTTTTACTATGCAATCCCTTATTGCAGAATCGCTTGCAAGTATCCCCTGTGGCGGCTCTGCTTGACTTGTGTGCCGATACTTAACGCCTGACACGACACAACCACGCAACACGCCCCCACCTTTTCTGAATAACTGCACAACGTCTCGATGATACTTGCTACCAAACGCAGGCCATGACAGTGAGCATTCAACATCTTCGACAATACAGTCATCGTTGCATAGCTGAATCCCGTCACCGGAGAATGTCTTTACAGTGCCACTCTCAATCCTGCATCCTTCCGCTTCCAGTCTGCTGCCAATATGCACGAACTTGCAGCTTATTGATCTGATAACTACGCCCGGGCTGTCCGGTGCAACCAGTAACCCACTTGGAGCCTGCTCTTGCCACTCTTTAATATTCCAGCCTTTCAATATCAGCTCATTGATAATTAGGCCGCCACTATTAACAATCAGGCACAAGAAACTCGCATCTTCCTGCCTTTGCGCCCGAACCTCCAGTCGATCAATGTAGCCATTTTTCAGGCCATTAATGACCACCGGGCTTCCGAAAATACCAGTGGTATCAGTGCCTTTGGAGATTTTTATTTTCATTGAGCCGACCTTGCCCAACGCGCAACTGTCTGACTACTCACCCCGAACTCACGCGATACATCTGCCAGTGTTGAGCCGCTATCCAGCATATTTCTGACGCGCTGAATAATCGCGCCTTTTATCTCGGACATATAAGACGGTATGTAAATGCGCGAGCCTTGGTAGTACGTCGCAATCCGCTCCATTTGCTCGCTGCTGCATACAACACTCAAAAAATGCCCGTCATTAGGCTCCCCAAGCTTCGGCATCAAAGCTTTATTTCCGCCTGCGGCATAAACTACCGCGAGCCATTGCCGATCACTCAGGTTTTCACGCAAAAATTCAGTATCTTCACTCACGCAATAGCCTCCAAATACCTGCCTGCTGTTCGCAACGCAAAATCCACCTGACGGCCGTTGCTGGCTTCCCATGTATCCGCACCAGAATCATGCAGGCTTGTATGACAAGGACGACACAACGGAAGGACTGCCCAGTCCGGCGCTTTCGTGCCCATGCCGCCGAACCCGCGCCCGATAACGTGGTGTGCGTCATTTGCACCATCGACAGCGGGAACCAAGCCGCAACACACGCAAGGCTGCTGCCTGACAAATTCCAAGTATTTGGACGATTGCCACCGTTTGCGTTTTAACAGACTCACTTTCGCCCCATCGCCATATTCAGCAGATCGTCAAGGCTTTCCAGTGCATGACCCTCTGCCGCCGCCATTGCCTGAAATTGCTGTAAAAACTCCGAAAATTCATCGACACTCAGGTCTTTTGTTGATCGAACGACCTCGAAAGACATTCCCCGGCACTCAACAATGGTCGGCTCCAGCAATTCAGCCTGATAGACCATCGCTGTACCGCGCTTGGTCTCCCCAGTAGCCTTTGCTATCTGGCCAATCCACCGCCAATATAAGCGGTTTTGTGCGCTTGATCGGCTGGCTTTATACGGCTTGATATTGACAACGACGGAACCTGAATCAGCAAGGCTAGCAACGTGTGCAATAGCGCCGGTGATTCGCTGTAGATCGCGGGGTTTGTTGGTGCAGATGTATTCACCCATTCGGAGTAATCCAAATGATTGAAATTATAAATCAAAATGAGTGAATAATAAATGAAGCGACGCAAAGAACATGCGCCGCTGGTCTGATAGTTGTGGCTTTAATTACCCAAAGCAATTAAATAATTGCACGACTTCCTGCTGCGCCTGCAAAACCCTGTGATACTCGTCAGTGTCAGCACTAAAGAACTGATCGGCTACACTGCCATTGTTAAAAAGACTTGTCACCTGCTTGCTTGTCATTTCTTCATCAAGACACTCTAAAGCTTGGTCTTTCAAGTAAGCACCTGCCTCTGGGTCTATGTTGACTACATTGTCCACAATTTCATCGATAAGTAATAGTAAATCATCTTTTTCGCTGCTATTCATTAGTCGCCACCTTTTCGTTACCTTTTAAAAAAACACTGGCGATGCGTCACCAGCAAAAATTCCAATTAATCAATTAGTTAATCAAACTGCACTGGTGATACGTCACCATCCGTCCATACCTGTTTTTCTTGCAATGCGGCTGACTGTTGATTTTCAGCCCTGCTTTTTTCAGATCGTGAATGCGAGCAGCTAGCCGTGTCACTCCCAGTTCCGTGAATGCCTGCATTGACGTGATGCTTCCGTGCTCACGCATGAATCGGCGTACTTCTTCAGCTTGAGTCATCAGTTCTCACCTCCGCACTCAAGCTGAAAAAGCCGGAAAAGCCCCGCGTATTCGGCTCCAGCTACCCATGCCTTTGCCGCCAAATAGCCCTCCAAGCTCTCTTCATCACAATTGGCATCCAGCCCATCATCATAATGATCGGTCGTAGCAATCCCGGTGAGCGCATTCTTTTTTGTATTAATCACAAACTCAAGGCCACTCGACCAATGAATGCCAAGCTCTGTCACCTGCCCGCCCTGATTGATTGCTGTGCGTACTTCATCAGACGAAAACGGCAAGTTGACAATCTTATTACTTGCACCATCGCCATACTCAAACTTTACGGAGTTGCCATACTCAAAGCCCGCTGGCATCCTTTCCGGGGCGCGAACCCACCCAGTCAATACCGCAAAACTGGGAACCGGAATAATCGAAAGGGAAACATCGGAGAAGGTATCGCCAATTAGTTTCAGTACTTTGTCAGCCTGGCTAGCCACCGACGTATCAATAAAAATCATTTTAGCTTCGCTTGAGATAAGCACATTGATTCGTCGCTGCTTAATGAACGCTTTTTGCGATAGCTCAAAAACAACACTAGATTTTAAGTCCCGCTTTTCTTGAATGCTAACCTTGCGCCCTTCATCCTGCTCAATCTTTCTTATTTCTTTTTCCAGTTCTCGCTTAACAACCGCCGCCGGTATGTCTCTGTAGTCCTCTTGAAATGTAATTAGAGTCACCTCATCCATGCTAAACACCAAATCCTTACACCCCTTCGGTGACGGACTAGACCAGCCGCAATTTGATTGCTCTTGCTTTCTAAGTTCGCGGCTTTCAAATTTACTCAAGGTCAAGTCCAGATAAATATTGGTTAGCTCACTCATTCCCGATTTAACTTCAAAACCCATAATATTTTTAAACATTTTAATATCCTTAACTTTTTGATTGATTTAGTTGTTCGTTTGGTTAATTTGCAGACGCAGAAACAGCGTTATTCCCGCGCCTGATAGCTATTTTTGTTGCATCTTCTGCCTAATTTTATCCCCAAGCCCCCTTTGTGTAACTTCGACGGCTCCATGCCTGATTGCTAATAATCTTTTTGACTGGCAAATGTCAAAATGCTCTTTAAATGTACCTCCGTGCTGAATATGCTCCCAGCCTACCCCGATCTTTTCAGCTATTTCTAATAGCTCCTCGGTGGTATCCGCAATCATGTGACACATGGTCATCCGACCGTATTTGGCTTTCATGTCATCAACGTAAACCGTCATGCTCGCACCCCCCCCAGTACCTCTGGTATACCCCAAAGTATCCCTTCCTCCGGGTACTCGCCATCGAACAGGCAAAACGCATCAACCGGCTCCAGCTCATTTGACTCTGCCTCCTGCACGCTTGCCGGTAAACGCCTTAACTCAAACTGATAGTTGTCGTCACCACCATTACATTCCTCAATAGCTTTTAATAAAGTCGCCGTCTGTTCGACAGTAAATTCAACCAACTGCCGGTTAACTTCCTTCACCTTACAAGAGGGTTTATCGCCAGTGCGTTTAATAGCCACGAACTCATGCACAAAACACCCATCATGATCTGCCATCGATTTAAGAACATCATTTCTACTAACTACACAAAAAGGGAATGGCTGAATCATAGTAAAGTCTCCTCTCTAATCAACTGAAAAAACGCAAACGGCTCCATAATCACGCCGCTTTCCGCCCCCTCAAGGGCTGGCGTAAGCTTTCCGCCATCAATCATTACCCGCCAGTCCTGACGATCAGCGCGGAAAAACAAGACCGGGATACGCCCGCCGGTAGCCTGACTGATTGCCTGCTGCCACCATGTCTCAATCATTCCCTGAGTTACACTGGCGTATCGCTTGACCTCAATAGCCAGCCCAGCCGTTACCATGTCGCTATCCGCTATCAGATCAAAACCGCCATTGATAGCTTGCTGCAAATTCCGCTCAAGCTTAACGCCCAAGTGACCGTCAAACAGCTTAACCACTTCACGTTCACCACTTGCGCCTTTGTTTCTTGATTTTTTTCCCATTATTCAATATCCCCAATCCACGCTTTAAATCGAATCTCTGCATTCTCAGCAATGACTTTTTCACTCACTCCGCGCTGCCTTTCTTCTGTAGCGCGTTCGCCGACTGTTGCAAGCACTGCTAAGTAATGCTCCCGTTGTTGTTCTGTCATGATGAACGCTCCCATAGCAAGCTTTCTTCGCGGAACAGATGATCAATTACCTCCTCTGGAGTCCAGCCTCGATAAACGATCTTCTGGTGAGTTTCAAAGATCAACTCAGACCTGCTATTCTCGTATGGGTCAAAGCCTCCCATTTCGGCAACCCTTTCGCGCAAATCGTTATTTTCGGCTTGCAATAAAGCGATAATTTCTTTTAGCTTTTTCTTTTTCATGAGTCATTCTGCCTGTTTGTTATGATGGTTCAATATTAACAAAATGATTAATTAAATACAACAATTTGTTAAACCGTTAATCGGGTGATTTAGAGAAATTCATGAAATGCAGGCCAAAAAAAAGGCCACTCAATCATCGATCAAGTAGCCTCTCGGTGCTTTTCTTTCTTACTTCATTGGCTTAAAGTGCTTGCCCTTGTTATCTGCCAGATAGTGACTGATGCAGTTCCGGCGCGTCTTTAGTGTCCGGTACTTGCTGCACATATTCTTAATCTCTTTGTAAGAATAATCAAGACGTTGACTCATTTTTTTATTGCCGCTTGAGGCCAATACTTCACGAACGCACTTGATATGCTCTTTGCCTTTAACGTGACTACACTTTTGCGCTGCTTCCGTGTAGACGCTGCTAGCTGCCGCTGGCTGCAATGTCATTCCCACGCAGCCGATTACAAATAACCCGAAGAATGCTACGTTTTTAATTTTGCTCATTTTGTTATGTATCCTATTCTTTTTGTTAAAGTATGGGCGCACGAATACGCCCAAAAACCGACTCAAGCCACTACCAACTACCAACAACAACGGCAATCAGTGATAAGGCGACCGCACCAATGAAAACCACCCTTGCAAGCTTCTCCATCACTTCATCCTCACATGGTAAATCATCGAAGCTGTCTGGCCTGCTTCAAGCGTCTGCGGAATATCGCCACTAACAGCGATAATCTCAGTGCCACGCGGCACCATCACCCGCACATTCACGCGATTACTGGCTGCGGCTGCGCCGCCTATGTTTCTCACGCCTACACCAAGGTAAGCGCACTCACCAGAATTCAGGTAAACCTCTGGCACAAAGCCAGTATCTTCAATACCATCACAGTTTTTGTCGTAGCTCGATGTTCTTTCCACCACGACATTCGGACTGGCAACCACCGCACCCTCTGCCACGTTAGACCAGTACGGCTCTGATGCGCTGGCATTATTTGAAAATACACAAGCTACCAGTGCCGGGATTCCCACAACTGGCAACAAGTGATATTTGCTGAAATGCTTTAGTTTTTCTTTTGACATCGTTTTTACCTCGACCATTGTTGAAAAAGTTTTTATTCGTTGCCCTACTGAAATCACTCCAGTAGGACAAAAAATAGAACTTAGTATGCTTTTGTTTCGGCGCTCATTAGCTGGCAGGCTTGCCCTGCGTTACGGTTCAGATCACAAAAGAGCGTGTTTATTGTCACCGTGCCGCCTTGGTTGTACTTGTTGACGACGCACTGACCAGTAACCACCGTCATCGGCTGGCAATTCACAACGCGACCAGTGTGTTGCAAGTGACGACCATTCCATGAGCCAGCCTCTTGCATTAATTTATCTTTCACGGTCATCTTGACTGGCACTGATGGCTGATAGCCGTTAGGAAAGTAAACGGTCTGGTAAACATCGGCGCTTGCGCTGGTAGCCGCGAACACAGTTGATAAAGCGATGATGGAAACGATTGCTAAATTTTTCATTTTGTTACCTGCATTTTTGATTATTTTAATTGATCATTTTGAGTGATTTTTTGATAAAAGGCGCTTTTTGAAATCATTTTGTTAAAAAGCGCCCATGCCTTTACTGCTTAGATGCCGTTAACTGGTCTCCATTCTTCATGAGTCAGTCCACAAGCTTTCGCCTGATCAACATTGTCCGCGCAGTGCAGCGTGTAGATGTGGCGGTATCCGTTTCTAACCTCGCCTGCTACCTGACAGGTCGAGTCGCCGGGAAACAGGAATTGATCAGCCGGACGACAACCGATAACCACACCATCGATACCGTTCAGGTAAACCCAGTCTTGTGCCGCGTACTCCGCGCCTGTTTGTGGTGGCTGGTATTCGTAAGCAGATGCAGTGCCAGCAATAGTTGATAGAGCGATCAGGCCAGTAGTCAGGATGGTTTGTAGCTTGTTCATTTTTATGTCACCTTTATTGTGTTTTAAATTAGGGTTTGCTATCAATCCGGCTTGTTTGTTGCGCCGTGTTGATGGTTTAAATAGTACATCATTAGTTTACTGAGTACATCATTACCGGACTAACGGTACATTAAAGGTTTACCATGAAAAGAACTGAGATAATTAACAAACTAAAAGAATTGTGGAATGTAGAAGAAGATCAGGCACTTGCAGAATTGCTTGGCGTAAGCAAGCAGTCAGTATCAAACTACAAAGCTGGAAAAGAAAGATTTCAGGAGATAGTAATAGCAAGACTATTAGATGAACTGGAAAGAAAAAATAACAACCAATAAACAACAAGAAGCAATGGGGGCAACTATGGCACTAAAGAACTGCAAAGAATGCGGTGCTCAAATATCAAAGAAGGCATCTAAATGCACCGGCTGCGGAGCGCCACAACGCAAAACGTCACTACTCACATGGGTCGCCACCGCTGGCGTGGTGTTTTTTTTATTTAACTATCTATCGGATGGCGGCGCTCAAAATCTGCGAGAGCGCATATCAGAAAACAGTAAACGGAGCGCGGATAAACTGGAAGCACTGGCAAACACCAGCCTTGATTTTGACTGGAAGGCGGGCGGTTTTGGCAGCGTAATGATTGCTGACCTAACTGTGAAAAATAACAGCAAGCACAACATAAAAGACATCGAGATAGAATGCCAGCTATCGGGTAAGAGCGGAACTAAACTGAGTCGCAAAAAGAAGATTATCTATGATTCAGTAATGGCGGGAAAGACAAGGCAATTCAGCAAATTCAACATGGGAATTATCAACTCACAATCGAGTTCGGCAGGATGCGTCATATCCGATTTGTCAATAATCTAAAAAATACGATGCACTAATTAACAAAAACCCCGCATTCTAAGTGCGGGGTCATTGTGGTTAAAAATCAAGTGTTTTTTAGCAGTTAACGTAATGCAGTGGATTGACTACAACTTCGGTTTTCCTATCCCATGCCCGCATAGCCAAACTTTCCAGCATGTCAATTTCAGCCACTACGCCCGACAGATCATGCGCCGCAATCGGCTTGCCAGTTTTTACAGCCTCACGCAATCGCTGAATGGGCGAACCCTTGCTGTAACTGTCGGGAGCGCGCATGGTTCCGATACTGTAATACTCGCGAGTATTCAGTAAATCAGGAATTGCATCTGTTTCAGGAATATCTAACTCAACAAACTTAATTCTTTGCTTGGGTTCTGGCAGAGCATTGGTTGAAATATTTTTAACGTAATCTGACAGAAAGGCCATGATTGCACTTAGCTGGTTAGCTTGCACAGCATCAATATTCGGATAGTTGAAATTCTCCCGTAACGCTTTATGTATTACAAGCGGATGCCTGCCTGTTGCATTAGATGCAATTTTAACGGCAGCAGAAATTTGACCTTTAGTATCTTGTGGGCTTTCTTTCTGAACATGATAGCTGCCTGTCTTGCGGATAGAAGGCAATACTTCAGATGTTACCCATTTCTTAAATAATTTGGCTTGTGGCTTGCGACTACTAAGAATCAATGAGTACAAACCCGATTCATTGACAATGCTCATTTTCTGAGTGCCACCAAGGGTATCATTTAAAATGACATCCTTTTCATCGCCATCAAGTCTGGTAAGTGCCTGAGACACATTTGCAACGCCAACGCTTGCACATACATCTGACGCAATAAACCAAATCTCGTTATTAGATCTTGAGATGGTACGAACAGTGAACAGCTCGGAAACGAATGGAACTAACTGATTAGCCAATGACATGATACATCCTCTTTTAATGCTTTAAGTAGTGCCACCAAATTAGGTAGCGTGGTTTCTACTAACCTGCATCAAAAGATAAAGGCGGGGGCTATTTCGTGCATAGGGGTAATTAATCCCTATTGGCGGACTCTCCACCACGTCGAAACGCGCCTTATTTAACCCTCCACAACCACGCCATAGACGATGATACCTGAAAGGTAGAGCTTTATACAGTGCTCCGCTGCTCTTTGATGCTTGCTAGTGCCTGAAACTATACCCCATAAAAAAAACTTTGCAATACCCTTTGTCAAAAAAAGTAATAAAAACATTGAGTTGTAACATATTGATTATAATAATCAATCAAAAAGAAAACCGCTTGCAATTTACAAGCGGGCTTCTTGGGAATGGTTAATTGATGTACTTATTGCCAACGCCCTGAATGGCTTTTATCCGCCGGTTCCGCTCCCGCTCCCAGTCACTCACTGCATCTTGCCTATTCCAAACCTCAAATAACCGCGTCTGCTGCTTAGATAGCCGGATACCATAGGTGTCACGCATGTAAAAGTACGTCCGGGCAATATCGCCCTTGATACTATCCGCCGGTTCAATGACATCTGTTTTAAAATCCACTTCGACATCACAAGCACCGTATTTGCGCGGCTCGCCTGCAATCATTCCGTATTTGCGGTTCGATCTATCCCCGTTTATTTCCCCAACTGCTGGCTGCAAGTTATGCAGGTCATTGTGTGCCGCACGAAAAACCGGGTCTATCTTCTCGCAACAACGCCGACCGCCGTAGGGCTTGCCCCGACTGTCAGTACATAGCTTCTGATTCCAGCAGGCTCGATGTTGCCCAAAGCTACTTGCAGGAAAAACATGCTCGGCTTCAATTCTACCAGCTCGCTTCTTGTTCTTGCGCGGTGTAACGCCGCAACTCCCCAAGTCCACTTTCTTGCCAGTGTATTTGCAGCCACAATAAAAAGTCCTCTGGTTCCCGGCCTGAATGGTTTTGTATAACGCCCGCTTTGCCGCTGAGAAACTGGCGGGTGAATTGGGAATGCTGCTCGCTGTTTCCGGCCTAGACTGCTCGGGCTGGTACTGCTCTTGCTGCTTGTTACATCCAGCAACGAGGCCGGACAAGATCAATGACGCAATAACTATTTTTTTCATTCTGTGCTCACTTTTTATAATTAATATGGGTGCTTGATTGAGTACCACTGATCGCGAAAATCAGGGTTTTTCTCTTTAAACTCTGCCTCACGCTCCGCTCTGATTTTCAGGGCTTCTTCCAGCGTTTTTGCCCTCGCAACTTCCATTTTTATATCGCGCCCGCGATTCATGTAGATAATAAAACTGCTCAAAGGTCAGCCTCCATTATTTTGATTAAATTTATAAATCGTTTTGTTACAAGTAGGCCGCCAGCCTAGATTCGACAGGCGACCATTGCACTGATACTGGCAAGTATCAATCGACCACATCAGTACTATGCTGATAGTGAAAATCAACGCAGATTTAAGCATGACTGCTTGATGCGCGATAACTAGCAAAATTCCCCATAGTTTTAGCTTCTCCATCTTTTTGTTAATAAAAATCAATCTTTTTGTTAATTAGCAGACGAGCGAAAGCAGCTCGGATAAGTGCGCCTGTGCTGTTTCTGGTCTTGCTTTCTTGTGTATTGGCTTATTCTCCAGTGCCGCTGTTGGCAAGTGCTCACCGGCTGCAACTCGATTTATCAAAGCACTGTAAGCCTTGTCGAATGCCTTCCGGTTTTTCCACTCCCGCTGAAAACTCCAGTCGGTCGGACTAATCTCATACGCCGCCCACATTACCGCCGGATGCGTCCAGTGATGGAATACGGCAGTGCGGTACTTGCTTGCTTCGATGAAAGCATCCTCATAATCCGGCAATCCCAGCTCCTCCGGCTGAACTTGGACGCACCACGCCGCAAACTCGGACGACGACGGAATGAATTTGGAGCCGCCAGCCGCATCCTGCGATGCCCGCATCATACCGCGCTTGATCTGATCGATACTCCCCACGCCGGCCTCGACCATACTTGCGATAAACTCATTTTTCAGGTTCCGCTCGACTTGTGCATTCTGCAATTCACGCTTTGCCGCTGAGTAGTATTCCCTGAATCTGTCAAAAACCGCATCTACTGACCTTTTCACCAAATCGCCTGTATTGCCCTCTGAGCCGCTTTTGCTTCCAACTGGAGTAATGGCATTGCTTTGTGTCTTTCGTGCGCTCTGAGCGGCTTGTGTTGCCAATAAAGCTATATTCTTCATGTCAGTAATCCCCTAAAATCCAAATTCTGCACGTTGTTCTGCGCGTTTTGCCAAAATCTGACGGACTTCATCCATGTTCGCGGAACGATCTTCTGCCTGATTCTGCGCGGCGTTGTTGAGCGCCACCGGCTGTTTCTCAGGGAATAATCCAGTCCAGCCGTTCAGCACGGTCTTATCGACCATCGCCTGTTGCTCCTCGGGTGAATATTTTGCAAGAAGGTTGATGGCCTTCTGTGCCGCTTGTGGCGACCAGCTACGTTTCAGCTTTGCGGTGCTCTTTCGGTACTCGCTGTATTCTGCAAAAGCCTCTTTGTTCAATTCTGCCGGTGCTCTCAAAGTCGGCTCCGCTTTTTCTCCAGAATCACACTTTGCCGAATCGGTCTTTTCCCCCTTTGGTGAATTATCAGAAGAAGTATTAGTTGAAGTATTAGTAAGAGATTGGTTCATTTTGACCCCATCATGATTGGTCCATTTTGACCCTATCGTGATAGGTTCATTTTGACCCAATCGAATTGCCTGTTTTTCATCGATAGGTTCATTTTGACCCAATCGGGTTTTCTGGTCTTTTTCGTGCTCAAAATCCTTGATAATTTCAGCTAATTTCTCACGATCTACACGGTAAAAATTTGTGTGGTCGCACTTCCCGCGCCTGATCTTTTTTGAAACAATCAAGCCTTTGTCGCGGCATGACTTAATGACCCGTTTTAGTGTGGACCTTGACCAGAACGGGAACTGCTCTAGCCATTGCTGGTATGTATCCCATGTCCAGCGATACCCTTCATGCTCGATGCCGCCCTTGCGGTCTTTTGTCCAATAGTGGACTTGCTGGATGAAGATTGACTCATTCAGTCCTACGGCTGCTGCTAAAGTTGGAAGTATTACCAGTGGGCTTTCTTCGATTAGATGATCAGTCATTATTTTTACACCGTCACTTTTTGATTGATTTTGTTAGTCTTTTTGTTAAGAGCTTGCCAGAGTGAAATATCTGCCACCACGTTTGCCGTTACCAGAGGCAGTCACGAAGCCGCGACGCACTAGCGAGTTTAGTTTTCTGCTGGTGTTTGCACGATCAAACCCTACGAAGCTACCAAGCTCGCTGCTGGTCGAATTAGGCATTGTTATGAGCGACGCAAGCAATACCCTTTCTGCTAGTGTTAAACTTGTGTTAGAGAGAATTTCGGCTGTCTTTGTCATTTTTAGAATCCCTGTCTGTTAGTGTTGTCGTGTCTATGTTACACAAAACGATTGGATAATTCAATCATATTGAATCATAAACAGACGAACGGCGCAGTTATTTTGTATTTTTCAATCTTTATGGTTGACAAAGACAATCATTTTGTTAAAATTCGACCTGTTTTACACATAGTTAGTTATTTTTGCACTGTTGTTGAGTAGTTAGCCCGGACTTCCCCCAGTTCGGGCTTTTTTTTGCCTCAAACAAAATGGAGTGATAACCACAATGCAAGTAGAAGACTGGAAAAACTCGCAGGAATACAAGCTTGAGTGTGAAGCCCGGTATTACATAAATCTCGCAAAAGAAAGGAATCCGCGATCACCACCGAAGCGGTGGCTCAGGGAAAAACTGGAGTATCTGGAGAATAAGTCGAAAAGTGCAAGACCAAGGCCGGACTTGCGGAGAGAGCTTAACCGCCAGTTTGAGCTGGGGAAGCCCTGAGATGTCGTGCCAGATGAAATGAGCCGGTGACGACTTGCACCGGCTCACTGGGGTATAAACTAAGCCCTTTTTCCATTAAAGATGTATTTCACTTCGCCAATTATCTCAATCTCACTGGCGGACGCGGTTTGCGGTGAGTATCTTGCATTGTCGGAAAGCAAATGTATTTTGTCTCCTGCGAATGCTATGCGCTTGACTTGCATTCTTGGCCCTTGCTTTATGCAGAAAAGCCCGTCTCCTCCAGATTTTTCATTGGTGTCAATCAGTACCATGTCCCCCTTGTTTATTGTCGGACTCATTGAGTCACTTGATGATTTCATCAAGCGATAGCTTTCTCTGTAGTCCAGCCCGGTCATATCGCAAAACCATTTTTGATTGACAGTTAAATTGTCAGCTTGCGCTATTTCGTCCATGCTTTCCCCTTGTTCTCTGAAAATTGGTATTGTTATCTGCCCCCTGGCTTTCTCGGTCGATAGCTTCGTATACTTGTTCTCCCCATTCATTAGCCACTCAGGAGAGCAGTGCAAAACGGCTGCTACTGCAAACACATAGCTAACTGGCACACTGTTTCTGTTGCACCAGTTATGAATGTTCGACGATGGAACCTCTTTTTTGTTCATTTTTTTTGCTAATCTTTTCGACAGGTCGGTGTAGTTGTCTATGCCAACTATTCTCATTCTTTCATCTATTCTTCTTCTTACATCTGTCTGCTTATTGCTCATTGCTATTCCTTAATTGAGTTTCCCAATCATCAAAATGATTGTTTTTATTGTTCACGCCATCCGATAGCGGACGATTGTTATTTATGCACAAAATGAACAACTAATCAAATAAGTTTTTTTTCTTTGTATTTCATGTGGTTAATAGCTCAAAACGACGCAAAACTGGCTGTTTGAGGCGGTTCCGCTCGTCCGCTTTCTTAACAAAATGATTGACTAATCCTGTCATTTTGATTAGTATAACACCCATCAAGTCAACAACAGGAACAAGAAAAATGCCAGACTACATCATGGAATTCCCCGATCTGATACCCGGTTATAACAAAAAGCCAAAAGCAAGGCCGGTAAACAGAGAGGCAGAGAGGGCAGCAAAGGCAAAGCGCGAGGCGAAGTATCAGGAGCATTTGAAAAGGCAAGCAAAAGAAAACTGGGAACACAGGGAAAAGCAAGAAAAAATAATTGAGGAGTTAAGACAGAAAATGGCAGAAAAAAGGAGGGCGAAACAAGCCAAATAATCCACTACTTATCAATAAACAATAAAAAGGTCGTTCATTCGGCCTTTTTTTTACCCTGAGAAAAGGTGACACAATGAAAAAGACATTTAACAAAATTATAAGAATAATTGCAGGCATCACTTTTGTGTTTTTATTTGCCTGCCTTGCATCCTTGAATGGCTGGTTTTTTTATGATCTCGGGTCAAAGATTCCACTGTCTGACGAATACAATCTTGCAATCCCATTCTTAATCATGGGCGTGGCTATTTCGATAATTGCCAGTTTGACAAGCATGGTTTACGGAAAAGTATCATTGATTGCCGGTCTAGCATTCCATGCTTTATCAATCGGAATAACTTACACGTCAACCAATTTTGCCCTAGATAGCCAGTCGATTGAATCAAGCAAGGGCCAACTGGCTTTGCAGCTTGCAAAAGAAAAAGCACGTTTAGCAGATCAAAAACTCAATCAATCAAATAAGCAAGCGGAAGCAGCAAAAGCAGGTATCGGCAATCCTGATACTGCAAAGATAATGCAAATGCAGGCTAGAGAGATTGAGGCCGTTAAAAATAAGCGAGCACTAAACTCAAATGGAAACTACGCAGGGACAGTTTGGGAGGTAACGAACGGTTGCACGAAAACCAAGGGATTTTATGCAAGAAATTACAGGCAAGATTGCGACGATATAAATAAAAATATCCCGTACAAGTACAAGAATATGCTTGTACAGGCCTCAAAAGTCGGTACAGCACTCATACAGGGGCAAAAAGCACTTGACAACAAGCAAAAAGCACTGAGCGAACAGCAGGAAGCCATCAAAAATCAGAAGCCAACAATCGAATTACCGGTCATTGTTGATGATGAAAAGCTTAATAAACAGTACGTTACGCTAATCATCGCGGTAATGTTTGAAACCGCACTGATCATATTGGAATGGCTCATATCTGGCAAGATCGGGCTGGAAAAACCATCAAAAAAGCGCAAAAATGCCGGTATGACTTCGGTACGAAACCGGTATGACTTTGAAAAAAACGGTACGACAAGTCGTACAGGCCGGTACAGCTCAATAATTCACCTTTTTGGTGCAACTGACCTTTTGCGGACAATTAGAGCGAAAAATAGGACGATTGCGCGACGCACCAATGATTTAAAAAAGAAAGAGAAGGCATTAAAAAAGGCAGAAGCAGAATTGAATAAAATGCCAGTTGTTTCAGGCGCTAAGCTAATGCGTCAAATGCAGGGCTGGCATATTATGAAAGTATTTAACGAGTGTGGCAAGAGAGTTAATCAGCAAGATGCCGCTGTAATCGCTTTAATTTGCCGGACGTACAAAGCAGGCGATACATTAGGAATACAGAAAGTCTATAAAGCAGTTTCGGAATTGCCGGAGTGTGCAGATAAAGCACCGAGCCGAAAGCAAATAACAGATGCGATTGATAAAATGCGCGACGTTCTTGTTTATGACGAGAAGAAGCAAAAAACATCAGTTGCACGATGGATAGACAAACCAGAGTTGGTAGATAAGATCGGTGAAATGAAGATTGCAGCTTAATAGCGGTTTTGTGTTGCATTCTGTTTAACAAAATGATTAAATTAACACATCAAAAAGAGGCATAATAAAAATGAATCCAGACGAACTGTTAAAGATAGCAAACGCACCAGCACCCAAAAGCAAGTTATTTAAGCTGCCCAGCTTCACACCGCCGGAGTTTAAAGCTGCGACAAATAAGCAGCTAGTGTTTAGACTTTGCGCTATTGGCGCGGCTGTTATTGCCGGTGTGCATGGTTATGAATCACTGCGTTGCTATGAAGTATTTAATGTAATTGAATCAAACGTAGGATTAGCACCTGCTGTTTCTGCATTAATGCTTAGTACACGGTTCGCTCATGGGTTGAATTTCTGGCGCGTGACTAAGCCGGAATTTGTTGCAGCTCTATTATCTATGCTGTCGGCTGCTGGCTGGCTTTCGCTATTCAATGCCGGTGGTTCGCTTGGAGCTGGCTGGTTTTCAACAGTGTCAAACTTTATCGGTGACTACCCTGCTATTGCGGTATTTGCGGGCTTGCAAGCATTGCTGTTGGTTCCGGCGATAAAAGGCATCGCTGCTTTTGCTGACAGCTTGGGTGATCTTGCAATGCAGTTATTGGGCATTCAGAGTAAAGATAGCAAGCCGGAGTCGATTGCGGCGGCAGTGCCGGAGCCCAAAAAGATAGTGTATAGCAACACCGATAACCAACTGCGCGAGTGGCTGGATGATAACGGCTATGAGGAAATTGAGATTGTTGCGATACACGAAGGCCATACGCTTGTGACTTATGAGCTGGCTTTGCCGCGTGGAGTAAAAGTCAAAGAGCTGTTGTCATGCGAAAAAGACATCAGCCGTGAACTACGCGGGCAAGTCCGCATTGTCCCGGTGACTCAGGGGAAAAACACAGTATCAGTGGAAGTTCCTAAGCTTGAGCGCGAGTTCTGTCAGTTTGACGATATTCTGAAAAGCAAAGAATACAAGAAGATGGTCGATGTCGGCGGTCTTCCGGTGGTAGTTGGTGCAGACAAGTACGGCAAGCCTTTGGTGCTGGATTTACGCAAAATGCCCCATCTGCTAATCGCGGGCGCGACGGGAACAGGCAAAAGTGTCGGGCTTAACTCGGTCATTTGCGGGCTTGCTGCATTGTCGCCGGAGCGAGTTCGCTTTGTTATGACGGACCCAAAGTATCTTGAGTTGAATCTTTACAACGAATTGCCCCACATGCTCAAGCCCTGCATGTATGAGCTGGAAGAAGTTGAGCCGGTACTTTCAGTGCTGGTTAATCAGATGAATAAGCGACTCAAGACGATGGCAAAGGCGCGGGTTAGAAATATCGACGAGTACAATGCGAAGTGCAAGGCCGCTGGCGTTAAAGGCTTGCCTGCAATCGTTTGTGTAATTGACGAGTTTGCAGAAATGATGCTGGAAGCAATGAAAGAGAAAGACTCTACTTTTCAGGACTCAGTGCAATCATTGGCACAGAAAGCCCGGGCTGCTGGTATTCATCTAATTCTGGCAACTCAGAAGCCGGTTGTGAAAGTGCTGGATGGCGTTATCAAGGCTAATATCCCCGCTCGCATTGCTTTCCAAGTCAGTAGCGGCAAGGATAGTGAGGTCGTGCTAGATCAGCGCGGGGCGGAGCAGTTGATCGGAAACGGGGATTGCCTGGTGGGCCTGCCAGATCGTCACGACTTGGTGAGAGCACAGGGCGCGTTCATTAGCACCGAGCAGGCAGAAAGCTTTGTTGCTAAGTACGCAAAGGACTGAGTGAGTAGCCCGCTTATCCGGCTATCTAACAAAATTAATCAAAACGAAAAAAGGAACTAAAGATGCAAAATTCAACAAAACAAAGTCAGACCACCAAGCCTGCTTTTATTCTTTCTGAATGCAAGCGCATTGCCGCGATGGCAAGTAAAATCGACTCACTGGAAGGTAGAGGGGTAGAAAGCGTTAGCAGTGCTATTACTGGAGAGTGTAAGCGACTAGCTATCAATGAAGGCATTAGTCCGGCAGCGGTTGTTAACGCTTACGTTGCAATAGGAGAGGGTGACGAGGTTAGTGCTTTGCGGTGTATCAAGGATGCCCTTTCGTCCGTAAGTTAACAAATTGATTGACTTACTTAATCATTTTGTTACAATAGACCTCATTGAATAACAACGGAAACAGGAGAAAGCAATAATGGCTAAATATGAATTTAAGGTAACACTTGCCAATGGTGACGTTGCAGTTGCAGAGCCAAAAGATCAGGCATGGAAAGCCTTGCCGGTAAGCCGCAAAGCACAGATTTTGCGTCGCGCATCCGAGCGGTTCAGAGCAATGTATCACTCAGCAATGGATGAAGAAGCAAACCAAGGCAAGGAGTTTAAGCCTTTCTAATAACTAACATTTTGATTGAATTTATTAATCTTTTTTTCTGCTTATTGGCAACAGTAAGCAGGCGAAAAGAAACAAGCAAAAACAACACAGGCAAAAGACTATGAATATCAAAAGTACAAAAGGATTACATGCAGATCGAATCAAATGCTTGGTTTACGGAGCTTCCGGCTCGGGCAAAACGTCGTTGATCGGAACGCTGCCAGAGGACGAAACGCTGATTATCAGTGCAGAGTCCGGACTTCTGAGCCTGGCAGACAAGAGCATCGACGTTCTGGAAGTAAAGACATTTGATGATGTGATCGAAGCTTTCAAGTTCCTGAAAACCGAAGAAGCTGCAAAGTACAAGAACATAGCAATTGACTCGCTAACGGAGATTAGCTCAATGCTGGTGACTTCACTTGAGAAAAACCCAACGTATCAGGAGCCAAAGATGGCGCTCAAGATGTGGGGCGAGTACAGCAATCGGATGACAGCACTGGTCAAGGCGTTCCGTGACTTAGATCGAAACGTCATATTCACAGCATTGCCAGAGTCAGTTAACGATGGCGGCATGATTATCAAGCGTCCGTTTATTGCAGGCTCCAAGGTTCAAGGCCTGCTGGTGTCATTCTTCGACGAGTGTTTCTATTTGCACGTCGATTCAGATGGAAACCGGACGCTACAAACGCAGCCCGATAACTCAGTGGAAGCGAAGGACAGGAGCGGCAAGCTGGATAATCCAGAGACTCCAGATTTAACAGTGGTATTCAACAAAATCAGAAATAAAGGTACAGAGCAATGAAAAAAGCAAACATCATCACAATCGCAGCCCTCGCGCTTTCAGTAACAGCAACGGCACATGCAAACGACCTTATACCGCCGGAGCATCAGGGGAATTACTACTCTGCTGTTGATTGCAAAGAGCACAAAGTGAAAGAGCCAATCATCATCGATGGAGTGAAGCATTATCACATTGATAGTGCTCGACCACGCAACTCAGTGTCGTACCGGACTGTTTTTGTTTGCGAAGATAGCTATGAAATCATGTTTTCGGCAACTCAGATTAAACCGGCATACCTAAGTGGACAACACGGATTTATAACGGTTACTCAGACAAACGGTAAGAAAAATAGCGATTAACTATTTACTTGTCTTTTAACATTTTGATATGATTAATTCATCATTTTGAATAAATAAGGAAAAACAACAATGCAGGCTCCAAGTTTCACAATCAGCAGTAACCTGATCGCCCAATCTTCATCTGGCGGTCAGCGGATTAAAACCAGTGGCGCATACACTGGAACAATCAAAGTCGCAAAGCACGTTGTATCAAGCGGAAAGGGCACTCACGGGATTGAGTTCTCTTTTGAGTCGCCAGAGGGTAAAGCGGATTACATGACTCTGTGGGTAATGCAGGCCAACGGCGATATTATTCAAGGGTTTAAGGGTATCGCTGACTCTATCGCTGCATGCATGCAGCAACGCGGCTATACCCCAGCGGTAGCCACGATCAGCGAATATGACTTTGAGTCACGTCAGGAAGTGCAAGTACAGGCTACGGTCTATCCTGAGCTTATGAACAAGCCGGTTGGCCTGATCTTGCAGGCTGAGGAGTACCAGAAAAATAACGGCGAAATTGCAACTCGAATGAATATCGTTGGTGCTTTCAATGCTGAAACAAAGCAGACAGCTATTGAGGTCTTGAAGAAGCAGGAAGCGACTAAGCTTGATGAAATTGTTGCAAACCTGAAAGATAAGAAGCTACCCGTTAGCCAGCAGGCGCGACCTACATCAGCGGGCGGAGCAAATGGTGCAGAAAGCACATTTGAAGACTTTGACGATGATATTCCGTTTTAATCGGACACATCAAGCAGACGTGAGGCGCTGAAAATGCGCCTCACTTTTCACATAAAGACTACATAAAATAATCAAAAAGGAAAAACTGAAAAAATGAAAGACGATACTTTTCTGACTACGTTCCAAGTTGCTCATATCTTTGGAATCTCGTCGCAGAATCTATGCAATCGCGTGTCCAGAGGTAAGTTCCCAAAGCCGGACTCTCAAGGCGGCGGAGGGCTGGGTGGTAAGTGTAATCGGTGGCGCAAGAGCACCATCATTGACATGCTCTATAAGGATATTCTGGCGACCAAGGCCAAAATTGCACAAGTAAAAAAAGCGTAAAACATCATGCAGTTGATAGGTAGCAAGCAAATGGCGGAGCTGTACGGTAAACCCTCAGTTGCCGCGTTCAGGATGCACAAGTCCAGGCACCCAGATCAAGTGCCGCCCCCAAAGATGGGTCGGGCAAAATGGGACAAGCAAGAAGTCATTGAATTTTTAGCGGCTGAATCGTGGAAAGTGAAGGCAAAGCCAGCGAACAGCAGATCAAGACAGAGCAGACGCACAAGCAGCAAGGTGGTGCTGAGGTTGAGCTAAATGCTTGGCCTCGCATCCATAGCCCCCCCGATTAACTAACCCAGTTTTTGGGCAAGCGTAGCAGCTTCAAGGTGCGTGTATCTTTTCAGCATCTTCAAGTCTTTATGGCCGGTGATCGAGGCAATCTCCATTACATTAAAAACACCCATTTCAAAAAGTCGGCTTGTCGCTTCATGCCTCAAGTCATGCACACGCAAACCCTCAATTCCATTTGCTTTGCAGGCATTAGCGAAATAGTGAGATAGCGTGTCTGGATGCTGTGCGAATACTTTGCCAGATATGTTGCGCGGCAATGACTTGAATGCAGCAATGGCGCGACTGGATAGGGGAACAGAGCGGCTTGAGCCATTCTTTGTGTCGCGCAATATGAGATACTTTTCGCGAAGCTTCACATCATCCCACTTGAGCTTAAATAGCTCGCCTCGCCTCATTGCTGTTTCAAGCAAAATCACAATCATTTCGGAATAAGGTGAGCCAAGAGTGCTTAATATCGCATCTTCCTCGCCCTCTCTTAGTCGCCGTTCACGTTCATCTTTCGGCTGTGGGCGACGCAACCCCTTAACAGGGTTGTTCGTGGCAATTCCCCATTCGGTGATAGCAATGGTGTAACACTGACTAAGTATTGCCAGATTGTTGTTAACTGTTGAAGGTGAGTAGCCATCTGCCAGCATTTCATCACGATATTGAGCAAGCAGCATACTTGTAACATCAGTCATTGCCCGGTCAGTGAGTGGTATCTCACAAAGAGATAATATCCGATTCCTTTCTCGTTTGTGGCCTTTTTTTCTCGGGGTGACTTCGCGCATGTATCGATCAAGAGCATCGCGCAAACTGATTTGGCCAGAGTTATCCTGATCGATGTGTCTGCCATGCTTGATTTTAAGTTCAATATCCTCAGCCCACTGGTGGGCCTCAATCTCTCCCTCGTAGGTATCATCGAAGGTTTTATAAATCGGCCTGTAACCTTTTCGCCGGATTGATACCTGTATGCCGCCATCGCGTTTTTTGAAACTTGCCATGCTTATCTCCTTGACACAAGGATAGCAACAGCTTGATTTTTTACGACGTTTTTGTGGCGGAATTGTGGCGAATTAATTTGATGGGCAATAAAAAAGCCGCAATAGATACGGCTTTTCAACAACTTAGATGGTGGGCCTGGAGTGACTCGAACACTCGACCAAGGGATTATGAGTCCCCTGCTCTAACCAACTGAGCTACAGGCCCTTAACTTGTACCACTACGTCGATGTGGACGTAGGTGATGAAGGTGGAACTTCGGTAGCGTCAAGGAAGCTGCGTAGCATATCTGATCGGCTCGGATGACGCAATTTTCTTAATGCTTTTGCTTCAATTTGACGAATCCGCTCACGGGTAACGTCAAACTGTTTGCCTACTTCTTCCAATGTATGATCCGTATTCATGTCAATACCGAAACGCATCCGCAAAACCTTGGACTCACGCCCGGTCAAGCTGGATAAAACATCACGCGTCACTTCAGACAGACTATTCGTAGTCGCAGAA
>PDWI01000770.1_pt1 | contig 51911 bp, 44 predicted proteins | sample 1430891 | NCBI WGS metagenome assembly PDWI01 (sample SAMN01162508, study PRJNA174530) | Oral metagenome, whole genome shotgun sequencing project. | biome: Marine environment; feature: Marine mammal; material: Swab sample of the gingival sulcus; isolation source: swab sample of gingival sulcus... | reverse complement strand
CTAATCACCCTCAACAAAATAGCACTTACTTAGTTATGCCTTATTTCGTTGTGTGCAGCGTATTATATAGGTTTTATTGTTTCTGTCAATTATTTTTTTAATTTTTTTAACAAAATTTATAAGATAAATATTCGTCTGTTGGTATCACTCTGTAATTTTACTATCTTATAGTGGTTTATGTAATCCAGATAAAGTATGGAATAAGATAGTTTACATATCATTTGATAAGACAGACAGATAGCATTTATGTTAACTCAATCTCTTCCATCACTTTAAAACTACACCATAATTAAATTAATAAGTATGATTTATTTTTCAATTTTCCATCCAAACCTTTACCTTACCTCCTAAATTGGAGGCAAGTAAACAATCTGTATTGTGAATCGATAACCAATAAAGAATATTGAATAAATGTAAGTTTTACTTGCAAATTCATAAAAATATATTGAATTAATAGCTTTAATGCAATAAAATCTTGCATATACCTATTTTTATGAGATACAGTACATGAATAACTCCAAAGATGCTAACCGATTAGCACAAGCTAGACGCTTAAAAGAACTACGTAAAGCAAAAGGGCTGACAGCAGAGCAACTTGCAAAGAAAATGACGCAAGCAGGTGCTAAAGTAAGCCGTGGGGCCATTTCTAACTGGGAGCGAGGCACCAATGGCATTGTAGCATCTAAACTACCCACACTTACCAAAATTTTAGATTGCAGTCTTGATTATCTACTATATGGCTATCAAACTACTGACAGCAAAACCAACCCCAACAACATTCCTAACATACTTACAAGTAAGGCGAAAACTATGCCCACTGTTAAACCACTTAATAAATCTGAAAAACTACAAAATGTTTGCTATGACATCCGTGGTCCTTTGCTAAAAACAGCCACAAAAATGGAAGCTGAGGGTCATCGTATTATTAAATTAAATGTTGGTAACCCTGCCCCATTCCGCCTAAATGCACCACAAGAAATTTTGCAAGATGTCGCATTAAACTTGCACCATGCAACAGGGTATTCTGACTCACAAGGCATTTTTTCTGCACGTAAGGCGGTGCTTCAATATTATCAATCTAAAGGTTTACGCTCTGCCGTTAATGTGCGTGATGTGTATCTTGGTAATGGTGTATCCGAGCTAATTGTCATGACCATGCAAGCCATGCTAAATGATGGCGACGAAGTACTCATCCCAATGCCAGACTACCCTCTTTGGACAGCAGCAACCAACCTTGCTGGCGGTACGGCGGTACACTATCGCTGTAATGAAGATGATAACTGGCAACCAGATATTGATGATATCAAAGCAAAAATTACCAGCAAAACCAAAGGCATTGTAATCATTAATCCAAATAATCCGACTGGTGCTTTATATTCAAAAGAAATACTGCTGCAAATTGTCAAACTAGCAAAAACGCATAATTTAGTACTTATGGCAGATGAAATTTATGATCGTGTACTTTATGATGATGCAGTACATACGCCAATGTGTACCCTAACAGACGATGTACTGGTGCTCACTTATAATGGTTTGTCTAAATCGCACCGTATTGCTGGATTTCGTGCTGGTTGGATGATGCTATCTGGCAAAAAAGAGCATGCAAGCGATTTTATTGAAGGGTTGAGCATCCTAGCATCTATGCGTTTATGTGCCAATGTACCTGCCCAACATACTATCCAAACTGCCTTGGGTGGTTACCAAAGTATGAGAGAACTAACCAATAAAGGTGGCCGTTTATATAAACAAAGAGAGCTTGCTGTTAGCCGTCTTAACGCCATCAAGGGTATTAGCTGTACTATGCCACAAGGGGCATTTTATTGTTTTCCTAAAATTGATTTAACTGTTTATCCGATTACCAATGACTCTGAGTTTATGATGGATTTATTACTAGAAGAAAAAGTGCTGATTGTGCAAGGTACTGGCTTTAATTGGGATAAACCTGACCACTTTAGGGTTGTATTTTTGCCAAACTTACTTGAGTTAGAAGATGCAATGGACAGATTAGAGCGATTTTTTGCTCGTAAGCGACAGGAATTTGGTACCGACTAGTTTTAAAATTAGCAAACAATAAAACCCAGTTCATACCATAAGCTGGGTTTTATCATGCTGTTTATTCAAAAAATAAAAAGAGATTGCTTATTTACGCAGGTTTAAAGCTATCTCTTAAGCTAACAATCTGGTTAAACACAGGTTTTTCTACAGTGTGTCCGACACTGTCAGCGATAAAATAGCTTTCACGTTCAAACTGGAATCGACTTCCTGCATTGACATTAGCAAGCGATGGTTCCACCACCGCCTGTAACACAGTAAGCGAGTTTGGATTCAAAACCTCATGGACATCCTCAGCACTGCCTGGATTTTCATCATTAAATAACTGCTCATACAAACGCACAGTTGCAGGGACACCTTGAGAAGCCGATACCCAATGGATAACGCCTTTCACCTTACGCCCTGCTGGATTGTTGCCCAATGTTGTTGGGTCAATGGTTGCTTTTAGTTCAACTACCTGACCTTTGGCATCTAAAATATGCTCAGTCACCGCTAAACAATAGGTATTACGCAAACGAATTTCTGGTTTTTCTGGCGATAGACGCTTGTAACCTTTTGGTGGCTCTAATTCATAGTCGTTTTGATCAATATAGATTTCTTTTGTAAACGGGATTTCACGTTCTCCCATATCCACATTTGGATGTTTAGGCTGGGTTAACCATAGCGTGTTATTGGCATCATCAAAACGAGCATTGACAGATTCTGCTTTCAATTCTTGCCACTGTGCCACTGCTTCATCAAAGTTGGTAATGGTAACTTTAAGCGGACGAAGCACTGCCATGCCACGAGCAGTTATGCTTTCGAGTGATTGACGAATACTAAACTCCAATAGACGGAAGTCCACCACCCCATCCGCCTTTGATAGCCCGACACGATCACAAAAATCACGAATGCCTTCTGGCGTATAACCACGGCGACGCATACCAGCGATGGTGGGCATACGTGGGTCATCCCAACCGCTCACAATATTTTCATCAACTAACACTTTTAGCTTACGTTTACTGGTCAAAGTATAATCAATATTCAAACGGCTAAACTCATACTGATGCGGACGAGGGTTAAAACCTATCTTATCAATGACCCAATCATAAAAAGGACGATGGTCTTCAAACTCTAGGGTACAAAGTGAGTGCGATATATTTTCGATGGCATCAGATAATGGATGAGCATAGTCATACATTGGATAGACGCACCATTTATCAGCAGTTTGGTGATGCGTTTCATGCATTACTCGATAAATGACAGGATCACGCATATTCATATTGGGATGACTCATGTCAATCTTGGCACGCAATACAGCTTCACCTTCTTTATATTTGCCAGCGGTCATGTCCTCAAAATACTTAAGGTTATCTGCCACGCTGGTATCACGCTGTGGCGATGCTTTGCCCACTTCTTTAAATGAACCACGGTTTTCACGGATTTCTTCTAAAGTTTGAAAATCCACATAAGCATCACCTTGTTTTATTAACTGAACCGCCCAAGTGTGTAACTGGTCAAAGTAGCTGGACGTATAACGAGGTGCACCCTCCCATTTATAGCCAAGCCATGCCACATCTTGTTTAATGCTATCAACATAGTCCTGCTTTTCGGCAGTTGGGTTGGTATCGTCAAAGCGTAAGTTACAAACGCCACCAAACTCTTCTGCAATGCCAAAACTTGTACAGATTGCCTTGGCGTGCCCAACGTGTAAAAAACCATTTGGCTCGGGTGGAAAACGAGTATGAATTTGAGGATATTTACCCTTAGCAATGTCTTCACGGATAATAGCACGGATAAAATCGTGTTTTTCTGCATTAGTTTTGGTTGTTTTGGCGTTATTATCGCTCATGTATTCTTCCTAGATTTTAGAAAATAAAGATGATTAAACAAAAAATATAGTTAGTGCCTATGGTAACAAATTTGAGAGTATGATGGCGATTGAATTTTTAAAATCTATGAATTTTATTAGGCATAAACAGAAGGTATAAATGAATTTTATGATTTTTGTTAGCTGATGGCAAATTTAAAAGTATCATGGATAAAAATCTGGACAATATGCCCAGTTATGCTTGCTGCAAAAGTTTTTTAATTAATCTAATGTTTCATAAGACAAACATTCGATAAGAATATTATCAAATGGGTCAAAAGTAATTCGATAATAGTCAGAAATTTTTTCAACATTAATCTCGCAAAAGAACTCGCCAAAAAAACCATGCGAAATTTCCGGGCTACCCCCATCGGTGTACTCACGATCGGGATCTGAATATTTGAATGTTATAATGTCTACACATTGCAAACTACCAATATGACTTCCATCATAGGAGCTGACAAACCTTATTAAGAGGTCTTTACCATGATTAATGAACTGTACATCCCTAATGCCTGAATCTTCAAATTTTTTTAAATCATTCACTTTACAAAATGCCCTCCTGTGTTATGAGATTGATCTGTTAGTCAGCATAAACTAGGCTTATATCCCACCAAGCTATAAAACAAGACCATACAATCCAAAGAATAATCTTAAAAACAAGGAGTAAAACCGAGTAATAAGCTTATTACTCGGCGCTAAACACTCACTCTAAATTTTAAAAAACTTATCTTATGTTATTAGTTTGCTTACATCGCAACAAGTTTTAATAACAAAACTGCCGTTAATATCCAAACAGCAACACTAATTTGGTTAAACTTACCTGTTGCCGCTTTTGCTGCAGTATAAGTAATAAAACCTAAGGTAATGCCATCGGCAATAGAATAAGTTAATGGCGTAAACAATAAAACAACGGCGACTGGTGCTGCTTCTGTTAAATCTTCCCAATCGATATCTTGCAAAGTAAATAACATGATAACCGCCACATAAAAAATAGCACCTGCTGTCGCGTATTTTGGAATCATACCAGCCAAGGGGGCAAAAAATAATGCCAGTAAAAACAATATACCAACGGTAACTGCCATTAATCCTGTGCGTCCGCCAGATGCCACACCTGAAGCACTTTCTATATAACTTGTTGTTGAAGATGTTCCCAACATAGCGCCTGTTACTGTAGCAGTAGAATCAGCAAGTAATGCTTTACCCATATTTGGCACATCACCTTTGTCATCCATCAGCCCCGCTTTTTTTGTAATGCCAACCAAGCTGCCTGTTGTATCAAACAAATCAACAAATAAGAAGGCAAAAACCACACTAATCATACCAACATCAAATGCCCCAGCAATATCCAACTGCATTAAAGTCGGTGCAATAGATGGTGGCATAGAAACGATACCAGCAAATTGGCTTTTGCCCATTAATAAACTAATCAGCGTAATGCCTAAAATACCAATCGTAACTGCACCAGGTACACGCAAATGAACTAAACCAATGGTTACAATAAACCCTAAGGTTGCCATCATGGCAGGAAAGCTGGTCATATCACCCAAAGATACCAAAGTCGCAGGGTTATCAACGATAATACCCGAGTTTTGTAAAGCAATAAACCCTAAAAATGCACCAATGCCAGCAACAATGCCATGCTTTAAAGTGTTTGGAATCGCATCAATAATCCATTGGCGTACTTTAAATAGGCTTAACAAAATAAATAAACAGCCAGATAAGAATACTGCCCCCAAAGCTGTTTGCCAACTATGCCCCATCCCAAGTACAACACCATAAGTAAAAAAGGCATTTAAGCCCATACCGGGTGCTAATGCCACTGGCAATTTAGCAAAAATACCCATAATAAAGCAGCCAACAGCCGCTGCCAAGCAGGTAGCAACAAATACTGCACCACTATCCATACCAGCTTCTGATAAAATATTCGGGTTTACAAAAATAATGTAAGCCATGGTTAAAAAGGTAGTCACTCCAGCCATTATTTCTGTTTTTACCGTGGTATTTTGACCATTAATACCAAAATAATTTTTAATTGCATTCATAAATAATCAAATCCTGCATGCTTGGCATGCGCTGATGTAAGTTTCATACCCAAATACGCATTAATGACAAGACTTAATCACAAAAAAGCATAAACTGGTATATTACAAGATGTTATATTTTAGTTAAAATCAAGTAACAATTCAACGTATGAGTTTTGACTGTATAGTGCTAACTGATTAATTGTTTGTAAAATATTGCAATAATTAACCTTTAAACTATTTCAATATTTGTTTAATTTTTTTATTATAGGAACTAGTTATTAAAAGTCGCTATTAAAACTATTTATTTAATTAAAATAATCTTTGGATTTATCATGCCAGAATCACTCAATATTATTGAACTCATCAGCAATGCAAGTATATTTGTACAAATTATTATGGGTATTTTATTTTTTACATCTATACTATCTTGGATCTTAATATTTAGATTTTCAACAAAACTAAACGCTGCAAAAAACAGAGACAACCAATTTTTAGATTGGTTTTATTCTGGTGATGACATCCATAAACTTTATGATGGCATTAAAGGGGTAAAAAATAAACAAGGACTGGAAGAAGTATTTACTAATAGCTATGCCGAATATCAAAAATTTTTACCAGCAAAACCTGAAAAAGGTCATTTGATTGAAGCCGTTGAAAAAAACCTACGCGTTAATTTGGGTCGTCAACAACAAGACTTAGAAACAGGACTTTCAGCTTTAGCTAGTATTGGCTCGGTATCTCCCTATATTGGTTTGTTAGGCACTGTTTGGGGCATTATGAATGCTTTTTTAGGGTTATCTCAAGCTGGGCAAGCAAACATTGCTTCAGTTGCTCCTGGTATTGCAGAGGCTTTAATTGCCACTGCAATGGGATTATTTGCCGCCATCCCAGCCGTTTTAGCTTATAACCATTTCACTACTAAATCAGCTAACTTATATGAAGAACGTACTTTATTTTGTGATGAACTCACAGGATTGCTATTGCAAGATAGTAGCCATTACCAAAAACAATGTCATCACACCATGCAACAATCACAACAATCAATAGTTGTTAATGAGCAGACACCACCTCTCGTAAACGAGAATCCCATGCTAGACTAACTTACTAATAAATGATAATTAATGAACTTAAATAGATAACCCTCTTGATTACTTAAAGCCAGTTAAAATTTTAAATATGAAACAAAATGCCTACAGTCGAAGACCAAAACAGCTTAATGCTAATATGAATGTCGTACCCTATATTGACGTAATGCTGGTATTGTTAGTCATTTTTATGGTTACCACTCCAATGATGAAAACCGGTGTAGATGTTGACTTACCTCAAGAACAAACACAAAATTTAGATACGGGTACACAAATGCCAGTTATTGTTAGTATGTCAAAAAGCGGTGAATTGTTTATTAATTATGATATGAAAAACTTAACAGTAACAAATGACCAGTTGATAAGCACCTTACAGCAAATTCAAAATGAAGAAAAAACGAAGGGGAGTAACATTCAAGTGATGGTTAATGCAGATCAAACAAACCAATACGGTGATATCATGGGGCTGATGGCTAACATTCAACAAGCGGGAATACAAAAAGTTGGTTTATTGACTGGTAATCCACTATCATCTGATCAACAATAAAAAACACATTTAGGCAAATCATGCAATCAACCAAACCTCGTCTTGCTAATCAAAAAAAGCACTTGTCATTACCCATTTTATTAAGTGTTTTAGTACATACGATTATTTTATTTTTTATATTTTTTACGCAAAAATTCGATAACAAACATGAAGACAGCAGCATTGAAACCTCTTTAGTTACGCCAGAACAATTCTCTAACATTCAAAATAAAGTCAAACAAAAAGAGCTGTTAAATCATAATGCTGATACAGCCAATACCAATGCATTAGATAGACCACAAGATCCAGCATATATAGATTATGCAACCAATCAGTCTTATCAAGCCATGCAAGCAAACAAATACAGCCAAAGCATAACCAAAGAAGCGGAAAATTTAGTCAACCCTTATGAATCTGCTCCAATAGATAAACAATTTGAAGATATCTTTCTTGAAGCAAGCATTGCTAATAAACCACAAGATGATGTTGTTATAGACTCTGATACAAATCGTCAAGCAGAAAATATTTATGAGAATAAAAACGTAAAAACAACCAACGATAAAAATATATTAACAACCACTGCGGCAAACACACATTTTCCTGCAAACATTAACAATTCGGGCAATATCAGCAGTTTTAGTCAGGTGACTGCCAAAATTCAACGCTATTTAGATAAAGACAGTGCCAATAATGTTGTCGGAAAAAGCATTACAGTTATTGTCGAAGTTTACGAAAATGGTAATATTAAAAACGTAAAAGCAGTGAAAGGAGATGAAGAACTTTTTAAAAAGGTAAGTAGTGCGGTTTATAGTGCAGAACCTTTACCAATTGATGTAAATGATTCTAAAACCTATCCCACTATTGAATTAACGCTACATGGAATTAAATGACTTTAATTTAACATTGGATAAAATATGACAATTAATAATACTTATACTTACAAAGCAATTGTGACTTCAATTTTGTTATTAACTACTATGCAAATAACAAATGCACAAGACAATGCTTTATATATTAAATCTACTGAGTTGGCTGAAAAAATTGCACTGATACCTTTTTTAGGTAATCAGCAAATTTCTACAATCATTACTGATGATTTAAACACCACCACACTAAAAACCACTAGCAAAAACTTACCAGCTCAGGCAACAACAAAACAAGATGTTTTAAACAACTTAAACCTTTGGCAACAAACCAATATCCCTTATGTTGTGATAGGAAACACCAATGGCAATCGCATAAATTATGAGGTTATTAACACACAGTCTGGTACAAGCATAGGTGGTCAACAAACCGAACTACTTAACCAAAAAAATACACGACAAATCGCTCATAAAATTGCCGACAATATTTATCAGCTAATTACAGGCAAACAAGGTGATTTTTCTGGAAAAATTGCTTTTATTGAAGAAACTGGCAGTGGTGTTAACAAAGTATCTCGACTTAAAATCATGGATACAGATGGCAAAAACATGCAAACTATCGATCAAGTCACGGGGGCAATTTTTACACCAACATGGCATCCAAATGGCGTTGATATTGCCTATGCAAAACTACATAAAGATAGCAAACCTGTTATTTATATGATGAATATAAATAATAAAGTTACAAAACTGGTAACACCTTTTAATGGTACAAATTTAAATCCATCTTTCTCACCAGATGGCAGTAAGATGCTATTTTCTTATTCAAAAAATGCAAATGCTGATATTTATCAACTATATACCCCATTTAACAATAAACAAAAACCAAAGCAAATTACAAACAGACCAAGCGATGAAGCACAACCAAGTTACAGTCCAGACGGACGTTCGTTTGTGTTTGTGTCTGATAGAAACGGCAGTAACAACCCACGTGTTTATCGTTTTAACTTAAATAGCAATAGCGATCAACAAATTTCACCTTCTTCAGGCTACGCATCTAACCCAAGTTATAGCCCAGATGGCTCTAAAATTGCATTCTTGAGTGGTACAAATGCTGTTATAATGAATACAAGTGGTAAGATAATATCAAACTTAGGAAATACAGGAGTTGATGGGGCTCCTAGTTTTTCTCCTAATAGCAGTAGGGTTGTTTATGCCGTACAACACGGCTCAAACAACAGTATTAATATTAAGTCACTAGATGGTGGAGAAAGTTATAGCATATCAACTCAAGGTAAAGTTTTAAGCCCTGTTTGGTCAAATGCCTACCCTTAATTTTAAACAATACTGACAGCTAAGTGATTTTTTTATAAGCAAAAACTGAGTGTATATCTGTTCACATTTTTTTAAAAATACGCTATAATTTACACAAAACAGGTTAATGATAAGTCACATTTTTTTTGGTTTGCTAGTTTTTTTGTTTTTTAAATAGCTTAGCAAAAATATCAATCGCCTAGTTTATTAGCTTTGATATTAACTTGTTATTTTAAATAAAAAATCAAGGATTACTCTATGAGTGATACAAGAAAATCAAACCTAAATATAAAACCAGAACTTGAGTCAAAATACAATCAAGCTCCTATCAACACAGTACCAGCTGTCATTTTAATAGCCACCCCTATTTTAGCATTATTTTTAGTGCCTTGGTATTTATGGACACATTCTGTAGGACTGGGTACCTGGTTGGTATTTGCATTTATGATGGCTTGGACAGGTTTAGGTATTACTGCTGGATACCATCGTTTATTTGCTCATAAAGCATACAAAGCACATCCAATTGTACAAAACTTTTTACTTATTGGCGGTACATTAGCGGTTGAAAGTAGCGTGTTTGACTGGTGTGCTGGGCATCGCCGCCATCACAGGTTTGTTGATGATGAATATAAAGACCCCTATTCAGCCAGTCGTGGTTTTTGGTTCAGCCATATTGGATGGATGTTACGCAAATATCCTAGTGGTCAGCATGACTTTAAAAACATCCCTGATTTAACCAAACAAAAATTATTACGTCACCAACACAAACATTATGGTGCGTGGATTATTGTCACTAATACCGTAATACTGTTAAGTTTTGGTTGGTTAGTTGGTGATATTTTAGGTGTATTTGTATTAGCTGGTTTATTACGTTTAGTGTTAACCCATCACTTTACCTTTTTTATCAACTCACTTTGCCACATGTTTGGCACACGCCCATATACAGATACAAACACAGCACGAGATAATTTTATACTCGCAATATTTACTTGGGGTGAAGGCTACCACAATTATCATCACTTTTTTCAATATGATTACCGCAATGGTGTTAAATGGTGGCAATATGACCCAACAAAATGGCTAATTTTGATATGCTCAAAACTTGGCTTAGCAAAAGACTTACGAAAAGTAGATGAAGCTACCATACGCCATGCACAAGTGCAAATGCAGTTTAAAAAAGTAAATAACCGACTAGAAAAGCTGGGCATGCAAGGTTTTGATATTAGTGCAGACTTTAAAGCATTTAAAGATAAAATTGCTGCCGAATACGATGCTTTTAATGCAACAATTGCAGAATGGCAAACACTAAAAGCAAAAGTAGTAGAAATGAAAAAAACCGAGTTTACTGAACGATTAAATGAGGTAGATGAACTTATGAGAGCCCAATTTCAATCGATTGAATCTAAAATTGTCGAACATGGCAAGTCATTAGATATGACCTTAAGACAGCTAAGGCAAATCTCGGTTTAAAATTACATTACCAACAAGGTGCTTTATCAGTAAAGCACCTTTTTTATGTGCTAATTATTATAGGCATTATTTATGAATAATGTTATTATGCTACCAATTTGCTTTAAACTAAAAATGAGTAAAATGGAATCCTTATGACCAGTAAAGAACAAAACCAAAAAAATCTAGAGCAATCTGCACTACACTATCATGAACATCCTGTACCTGGTAAAATTTCTGTAACACCTACCAAACAACTTGCTAACCAGCGTGACTTAGCATTGGCATATTCACCAGGTGTTGCCGTACCTTGTATAGAAATTGAAAAAAACCCAAAAGCGGCGGCTAAATATACAGCACGCAACAACCTTGTTGGAGTAATCACCAATGGTACAGCCGTACTTGGTTTAGGTAATATTGGTCCTTTAGCCTCAAAACCAGTTATGGAAGGTAAAGGCGTACTATTTAAAAAATTTGCAGGTATTGATGTTTTTGACATTGAAGTTGCTCAAAACGATCCAGATAAGTTTATTGAAGCAGTTGCTGCATTAGAACCAACCTTTGGTGGTATTAACCTTGAAGATATTAAGGCACCAGAATGCTTTAAAATTGAAAAAGAATTACGTGAACGCATGAATATTCCAGTGTTTCATGACGACCAACATGGTACCGCAATTATTGCAGCTGCTGGCTTACTAAATGCGTTGCAATTAAACGGTAAAAAAATTCAAGACATTAAAATTGTGTGTTCTGGTGCTGGTGCTGCTGCCATCTCTTGCTTAAAACTTATCATTGCTTTAGGTGCAAAAAAAGAGCATATTTTTGTTAGTGATTCACGTGGCATTATTACAACTTCTCGTGAAAACTTTGACAGTTTAGATGAGTCTAAAAAGTTTTTTGCACAAGATACTAATGATACAACCTTAGATAAAGTCATGGTTGGTGCAGATATGTTTCTTGGCTTATCAATGGCTGGCATTGTTAGTCAAGACATGGTTAAGTCGATGGCAAAAGATCCAATCATTTTTGCACTTGCAAATCCAACACCAGAAATTATGCCAGAAGAAGCCCATGCCGTACGTGATGATGTAATTATGGCAACAGGACGCTCTGACTACCCTAACCAAGTTAACAATGCCTTGTGTTTCCCATATATTTTCCGTGGTGCTTTAGATGTGGGTGCCACCACTGTCAATGAAGAGATGAAAATTGCTTGTGTTAAAGCCATCGCTGCTCTGGCACATACTGAGTCTGCTCCCAGTTCAACCACTTATTTAAGCACACAAACCAAAAGCTTTGGTAAAGAATATTTAATTCCAGGACCTTTAGAGTCTAATCTTATTTTAGAAATTGCACCTGCTGTTGCAAAAGCAGCGATGGATTCTGGTGTTGCTACCCTACCGATTGAAGATTTTGATGACTACCGCCAACAACTTTCTGAATTTATTTATAACTCTGCTTTTGTCATGAAACCCATATATGCAAAAGCAAAAAACAAACCAAAACGCATTGCCTATTCAGAAGGTGAAAACCCTAATGTACTACGTGCCGTTCAAGTTGTGGTTGATGAAAAGCTTGCCAAACCAATTTTGGTTGGTCGTCCTACCGTTATTCATGAAGAAATTGAAAACTTAGGATTAAGATTAGAAGAAGGCATTGATTATGAAATTGTTGACCTAGTAAACGACCCTCGCTATAACGAATATTGGCAACATTATTATGTGCAAAATCAACGTCAAGGCGTTAGCCAAGAGTTAGCACGACGTGATACCAGAAGAAAAACAACGGTTATCGGCTCATTATTGGTAGAGCGTGGTGACGCAGATGGCATGATTTGTGGTACTTTCGGTTCTTATGGATTGCACCTACGTTACTTACGTAATGTCATTGGTAAAAAAGAAGGCGTAACAGATTTTTATGCCATGTCTGCTTTATTAATGCAAGATAAAAATGTATTTATTGCAGACCCTCATATTCATGCTGACCCGACACCAGAACAACTTGCTGAAATGACGCTATTAGCAGCAGATGAAATGCGCCAATTTGGTATTACACCGCGTGTTGCCTTAATATCACATTCTAACTTTGGTAGTTCTGAAAGAGCAAATTCAAGCAAGATGCGCCATGTATATCAGATACTTTCAGAAATGAATGTGGATTTTGAATTTGATGGAGAAATGCAAGCCGATGTTGCTTTAGACCAAGAGCTTCGCAAGCATTACTTCCCATTTAGTACTTTAAAAGGGGCTGCTAACTTGCTTATTATGCCCAATATGGAAGTTGCTAACATCTCATTTAATCTACTTAAAAAATCAGCTAATACAGGGGTAATTGGTCCTATCTTGTTAGGTGCAGACAAACCAGCACATATTTTAACAACGGCTTCCACAGCACGTCGTATCGTTAATATGACTGCATTAGCAGTTGCACAAGCCCAAAATACAACAGATTAATATACTTAAATAGCACGCCTAAAACACAATTAAGCCAGTTTAACCAAAGTTAAGCTGGCTTATGATAAGTGATAATTGTTGACAATACCTAGACTCTAATTAGCTACTATAAACAGCAAGAATATTATTTTGCCTATCTATCCATATATTTTGTTCGTTGTCAGTATCTTCATCACTATTATCACTATTTTTTATTGTTATGGTATTTAAATTAGCTTTTTTACCATCTTTTAGTTTATCTTCCATCCGTTTTAGTACATCAATATTATTAACCCCCAAACTTTGTGCCAGCGTGCATTGTTTAATTTTAACCATGCATTCTTTATACTGCCATAGCCAACGGCCAAGTAATTCTTGTTCTAATGAGGTTTTGCTTGCCAAATGGTTAATTTCATCTTTATGATAGTACCTATTAATAACTCGCTGAGGTATTGCTTTAAGCTCTATATCCACCCCCACATTTTGGCTACTAATAACTACTGCAACCTGTTTATTAGAGTGAGTAAAGCAAACAAACTTTTGGGTGCTAATTAATTGGTATGGATATTTAGATTCATCTAGCTTTTTACAAAGTGATAAATGTTCAACAAGTTTATTAAGTAAGCTACGCACCGCTTTTTTTTGAATTTGAGTTTTTTCTTCAGCATTGATCATTTGATCAATAAAGGCACTAGCAAGCCAAGTATGCTGATTTAGTTGAAAAAAGTTTAATTTTTTAAGTCTCATTAATCTAATAGTTTGTTATTTTTACTTTCAATCATGCTTTATTTTTGCATGCCAGCTACGTACAATAGTTGTATTTTAGCCTATTAGAAACAACAATTAAACTTAAAGCCACAAAACAAAATGCCAAAACCCAAATTAACAGCCATTGATGCCAAACTTCTGCACACACAAACACCACAGTTAACAGATGTGCATCAATTAGCAAATCTAGAAGAAGAATTAGCACACTCAGACCAGATGCACGATTTAGAAAGTACCGTACTTAAACTTAGTGATTATCTGCAAGCTGTACAGATGGTTGTCAGCCATACTTTTAACCACCATGTTTGGGTAAAAGCAGAAATTAGAAACCTATCTAGCAAAAGTGGACACTATTATTTTGAGTTGGCAGAAAAAGATGACAATGGCAAGATAGTCGCTAGCTGCCGAGGCACTTTATGGAAATTTAAAGCAGCACGCATATTAAAAAAGTTTGCCCAAACAACAGGCAATGAATTAAGCCGTGATATTACTGTGCTTATCAAAGTTAGTGCAAATATGCACCCGCAGTATGGGTTTTCATTAAACATTGTTGACATAGACCCAAGTTATACTTTAGGTGATTTAGCGCGCCAATATACTGCGATAGTTGAACGGCTAACAGGCGAAGGTTTAATCAATGCAAATAAACAACTCCCCCACCCCTTTGATATAAAAAATGTGATTGTTATTGCACCAGAAAATGCTGCCGGTTTAGGTGATTTTAAAGCAGAAGCAGATAAGCTTGCTAAAAGTGGTGCATGTTATTTCCACTATCATCATGCTACTTTTCAGGGCAACAAGGCGCCAAATGAAATGCGCCTTGCTATTATAAAAGGGGTTAATAAGTTTCAAAAAAAATATAACACACTGCCAGATTTATTGGTGATTATCCGAGGTGGTGGTGCCGTAGGAGACTTAGCTTATTTAAACGATTATGAGTTGGCAGCACTAGTTGCAGAGCAACCAACTCCTGTTTGGGTAGGCATCGGACATGAACGTGATAAAACCATTTTGGATGAAGTTGCCCATACCAGTTTTGACACCCCTTCTAAAGTCATTGCAGGGATTGCCAGTCATTTATATTCAATGACACACAAGGCTGAGCAATTAATGGATGACATTAAAAGTATCAGTCATCGCCAATTACAAATGGCAGAAAACCAAAACAAACTTTTAATGGCTAACATTCAGTTAACCAGCCAAAAACAATTGTCTAATACAGCACAAAGTACCAATCATTACTATCAAAATTTACGCAGACTTTCCCTATTGCAACTACAAAATGCCGATGGTCAAAATCGTCAATTAATGAATAGCATTAAAAAGTATCATTTACAATCTTTACAGTACGCACAAAAGGATACACAAAAATTGTTAGCACAAGTTCACTATCAGGCAACCCAAAATATTGAAAACGTGGAACAAAATATAAAATACTTGCGTGATTTTATTTTAGTACAGCATCCAATTAAGGTGGTTAACCGAGGATTTGCGATTATCAAAAACAATAAAACCAATCATGTTGTAACATCCATCGATGAATTAGATATAAATTCAAAAGTTGATATCCAACTTAAAAATGGCATTGCAAGTGCAACCATCACGAACACGAGAACAACAGATTAATAAAATCAAACTTAAGGAGAATAATATGAGTAGTACAAATGCGACAACACGCCGCCGTAAAAGAGCCACACCCAAAAACTTTAAATCCGCTTATGACATGCTTAAGTCTAACGCAGCGATGCTGCAACAGCAGGATGAGCCAAATATTGACAATTTAATGACCACCGTTGAAGAGTCAATTGCTGCTTATAAAGTATGTCAAGAACGCATAGATGCCGTAAAAAAAGCATTAGATGAAACTTTTTCAGACAATGCTACATAGCTAACAAAGGCATATAACAGCGGAAGGTTTGGTGGTTGCTTGCTGGCAGATAAAAATTCGGGAATCATGCTAATATGATTAAAGGCTAGTTTTTATATTAGCCCTTCAAAACAACTTTTGCCAAATGCATGCCAAACCATTCTGCCGTTTTTATATCACCTTCTGGCGGCGTTTGCTCTGGTGGTGCATTTTCTGATTGGGTCATTAACCCTAAAAATGAGGATAAACGGTTTAAATCAGTTTTTGAATAGCCTTTAGGCACCAATGGTAAACCTGTCCAGTTCATGCCGTGCTGCATAGCAAATAAGCAAATTTGTTGCAATACAGAAAGCTTATCACCACTTAAACCGCCAGAATTGGCAAAAGCAGCTGCCCATTTACCTTCCCAACCACGTTCAAACCAGCGTTTAGAAGTCGAATCCATAAATTGTTTAAATTCAGCAGTCACACTACCCATATAAACCGCACTGCCAAACACAATCATATTCGCATTATCTAGATAATCCCAATCTAATTCATCAATATCAATTGCCTGTGCCATCACACCTTCTTGCACAATACCAGAGACAATTGAATGTGCAACACGCCTTGTATGCCCATAGTTGCTATGATATACAACAGCAATAGTAGGCGGATTGATTAATTGTTGTTCATTGATTGATTGTTGAGCAATGTTTACATCAAAATCAACGTGGTGGTTATTTTCCATCATAGTCTGTTTTACAAAATTAAAAAAGCTAGATTAACAATATTAAGCCGTAATAGCAAACCAAAAACGGTTATTCATTTTAAAGATAATCTTGATATGATGGCTCATGTTGATAACATAAATTAAGATTAATTTTTAACCACCAACATTGCCATTCTGCCAGTATTGGGCTGATTTAGGTGCGTTTTTCTTCTATATGAGTAAAAATATGACTCATCATAACTACAGTCAATTTTTTGATGATAAACAACACACTGCAAACTTTGTAATTGCAGCCTTGCTAACAATTGAATATTTAGCCATGCTTTATCTTTATTGGGGTGAGGTGCACTAATCTTGTTTATCAACTGCTCATAGGTTATAGCAAAATTAAAATGCTGCATACTTTGCTGTGCAAGTTGTTGTAAAATATTTTGACTCACTTCATAATTTTTAACACTAATGCAAGCACCTATCCAGGCACTTATTTCTCCCCTATCAGCTGCAAATTCAGCAACTGTGTTTGCAATAATACCATTGGCTAAACCTTTCCAACCTGCATGAATGGCAGCAATTTTTCCTGTTGATTTTTGATATAAAATAACTGGCACACAGTCTGCCGTCATAATTGCCAATGCAACCCCTGATTGACTGGTTGTCATAGCATCGGCACTTGCTGGTATTAAAGTTAATGGGTCTTTTTGATGAAGCTGTAAAACTTTATTGCCATGCACTTGCGTCAACCAATGGATTTGTTTGATATTAAAAGTGTGGTTCAAAACATCATCTTTGGCAATGGTATTCATCATACCAATCAATTTGCAGCGATTAAGTAAAACTTTATTTGAGTCATCATTTACATGCAAACCAAGATTAAAACTTCCAAAGCTATCTGTTTCCTGTTGATCCATTGCCAGAGGTAACAGGTTATTATAAGCAAGCGTTTGTAATACAAGTAAGTTATCTTGCTTAAATAAAATTTTACTATGGTTTGTTAACACATCCATTTTTTGTCCAATTTTAACTGTGGTAAAAAAACTACATTGGCATAAGCATGTCATCAAATAGCCTATCGTCAAATAAAATCACATATCGTTAAATAAACTATTATTTAGTACCATCATTTAACACCCTTATCAAATTTACCATATCTTCAGGTATGTCGGTTATTACATTCATCTGTTTTTTTGTTGTTGGATGTACAAAACCTAATTCATAGGCATGCAATGCCTGACGAGGAAAAGCCTTAACCGCCTCTCGTTGTTCATCAGTTAAACCGGCTCTTAGCTGTTGTCGACCGCCGTATATAGTGTCACCTATCAAAGGATACCCAAGGCTACTTAAATGCACACGGATTTGATGAGTTCTGCCTGTTTCTAAAGCGATAGAAACTAAACTATAGTTTTCGTTTAACGGTATTATTTCTAACAAATGAGTTACCGCATCTTTACCGCCAGTTTGCATGACTGCCATTTTTGTACGTTGTGTTTTATGCCTACCAATGGGTTGATTAATCACTCTGTGTCTTTGTAAGTCTTCTGCATCACCAGCAACAACACATTTATAATGCCTATAAACACTTTTATCTTTTAATTGTGCCATTAGCTCTAACTGGGCAGTTTTATTTTTACCCACAATTAATAAGCCAGAGGTATCTTTATCAATCCGATGAACCAAACCGGCACGTGGCAAATGTTTTTGCTCAGGATAATGAAACAGTAATCCATTAACTAGGGTGCCTGTCCAATTACCTGCACCAGGGTGTACCACCATACCAACTGGTTTATTGACGACCAAAACATCATCATCTTCATAAATAACATCAATATCAATGTTTTCTGGTTGGTCTGCTCCATGCTGCTCCAATGTGGCAGATAATTGTAAAATATCATCAATTTTTACACGATATTTTGGTTTTTGTGCTTTTCCATTAATCGTAAGCTTACCTTCATTAATCCAATTTTGTAATTGTGCACGTGAAAACCCTTCAAAAACCTGACTTGCAAGCTTATCTAATCTCAACCCTATTTGCTTATCAGTTGTTTGATGGGTTAACTCAATTTGATTAATTTCAGCACTTTTATCAAAGTAACTATTGTTGTCATTCATAAAAATATCACTACTTTTATCAAAAATTTTATATATTGTAGCTTATATGGACTAAGTTAAGATATATTACATACAGATTTCTGTAGCATTCTAATACCAATTGTCAACATTTCTCATCGCCATCAATGATTGGTCATGTTACACTATGTAAGATTTGTTATATTTTTTTGGAGTAAATAATGCAAAAACAGACAAATAAATATTTAAAGATTTCTTCAGCAACTTTACTTGCAATGACTATGGGATTAACGGGCTGTCAAACAGTTAAAAATCTAACAGGTAATAAAAAGTCCGCCGTTGCTGCCTCGGCAGAAAAATCGGCAAGTGAATATTATAGCGCTGCACTTAAACATATTGATGATCGTAATTTTAATTCTGCAGTTGAAGCGTTAAAAAGTATTCGTAATTTTTACCCAACAAGTCAATATGCTGCTAAAGCTTTGCTTGACATTATGTATGTGCACTATACAAAAAAAGACTATGTCGAGGCTGCCATTGCTGCAGAGGAGTTTATTGGTTTGTATCCTAGAGACCCGCAAGTTGATTATGCTTATTATGTACGTGGTCTTGCACACATGCAAAGTACCACCAAAAAATTTAACTTATTTAAGCTCGACCCTGCAAAAAGAGATACAGCCGCTTATCGCTTAGGTTTTAAATATTTGCTTGAGTTTGTAAGCAAATACCCAAATAGCAAATACGCCCCTGATGCAGCACAACATATGACTTACATCTATAACACACTTGCCGAGCAAGAGCTTGAAGTTGCTCGCTGGTATATTAAGCGTGAGGCATATTTAGCAGCTGCAAAACGTGCAAATTGGACTTTCCAGTATTTTCCACGTAGTGAGTCTGTGCCAGAGGCGATTGCCACGCTTGCTTATAGCAACAATAAACTTGGTTTAACCGATTTAGCTAATCAATACAAAACACTGTTACAAATCAATTACCCTGAATGGTTAGATAGTAATGGCAATGTAAAATTATCTAACGGTAAAGCTTCTTTAATAAACCGCTTAACTTTTGGTAAACTTGGTCGTGCTTCAGAAATGAACAACACAGACTATAATGGTCATTACAATGGTCAAACGCGTACACAGTTTATCCAAAATGCTGTCCAGTTGCGTTTACCAGCAAAAACAAACTAGTCATTAAATTTATCCTGATTATTAGTATAATGGGTGTTGTGTTTTTTGCATAACACCTATTTGTTTTTATATTAATTTGTTTTTATATTGATTTTTCCCTGACTGCTTAATTATAAAATGAGTATACCAAACCACATCATTGATCAAATCAATAGCCAAGCTGATTTAGTTAGCATCATTGGCAAACATACTACGCTTAAAAAAGTCGGTAATGAATATAAAGGCTGTTGCCCTTTTCATGGCGAGAAAACACCCTCATTTTATGTGAACCCACAAAAAAACATTTACCACTGCTTTGGCTGTGGCGTGGGTGGTAATGCCATTAGATTTTTAAAAGATTACGAAAATCTCACCTTTATCGAAGCAGTTAAAGAGTTATCTAGACAAACTGGTATCGAAATACCAGAAGAAGACAATCGCAACATTAGCTACAAAAAAACCGTTGCTACATACCCTACAAAAACTCAACTGTCAGCAAAATCAAATAAAACTGCTAATGTTACCACGACGCTTAAAGAAGTTATCCCAACGCCAAACGAGAACTTAACACCAATACAAACAAATGAGCATAATGTTGTTGGGCTTTTTTTTAACGATGATGATACAAACATTGATAACTTAAATCATGAGATAAACCATCAAGCAATAGATAATTTTATGCTTGATCTACCAACAAATGAGATATCACCAAATCTCCAAAATGAAAATAACTTCCGTCAAGAACAAGCGAGTCAAAAACAAACCCGTCAAGAACAGGACGGCAACCTTTATGAGTTGTTAGAAAATATTCACCAATTTTATATCAATTGCCTTCACAATAGCCCCATTGCTAAGCATTATTTTGAATCACGTGGGCTGACTAACCAAACCATAGAAACTTTTGGGCTCGGCTATGCACCAAAAGGCTGGCAACACCTTGAGGAGGCTTTTCCTAACGACATAGAAGGACTACGTATACTTGGGCTTGTTAGAACCTCCGAAAAAGGTCGTGATTTTGATTTACTACGTGACCGTGTCATTTTTGTTATCCGAGATAACCAAGGGCGTGTAATTGGTTTTGCAGGGCGAGCATTAGATAATGACGTTAAACCCAAATATATAAACTCTTCAGATTCACCTGTATTTCATAAAAACCATGTGTTATATGGCTATTATGAGTCTCGGCAACAGCGAGCAAATAAATGGTTAGTTGTAGAAGGCTATATGGACGTCATTGCCCTTTATCAAGCTGGTATTTATGGTGCGGTTGCCTCTATGGGGACAGCCGTTAACCAGCAACAAATATCTCGCTTATTAAACTTAAACCCTATATTGACCTTATCATTTGATGGCGATGCCGCTGGGCAAAAAGCGGCATGGCGAACCTTAGAAGTCAGCCTACCTGTTTTAACAGATGATAAATCTTTACATTTTTTGACACTACCAGACAACCATGATCCAGACACCTATCTAGCAGAATATGGCAAACAAGCCATACAACAGCAAATTGCCAATGCAACCCCTTTGTCTCAATATGTGTTTAATTATTTAAGTTTAAAGCATGATTTATCAATTGCTGAAGGCAAAGCTAAATTAATGGCTGAGGTACGGTCATTGACCAATCAATTACCCAAAGGTAGTAGCTTTAAGTATTTGTTAAATAATGATATTTATCAGCGTGTTAATGGCAAAAAAATGAGCAATACCGTCAGCCGTGATGTCATGCTTAATTTTACAAGCACTTTAACGCTTAACTTAAACATCTACTTATGTTTACTTTATCAACCAACCTTGTTAAACACTAAGCTAAACCTCGATCCTATCGAAAACATATGGCAACGCTCAGGTATTGATAAAATCAAACCTTCAGAAAAAGATGGCAAACGGATTCACAGCCTTGGGTTTGAATTGCCACCACTACCAAGTTGGCAAGACTTTAATGATACTAATTTAATTGAACTGCTTGAAGCAATCAAACTCGTTTCTGCCAGTTTAACAAACAAAAAAGATAGAGATGCACACTGCATTATGGGCTGTGTTTCTAAACCCTTAAACGAGCTATTATCACATCATTGGGCAGATTTTTACAACGACTTAAGCAATCGACAAGTTAACGATATTGAACCTTTTTTAACCGAACTACTTGTACGACAGCTTGATGCCAGTTTACTTATGCAACAAAAGCAACATACCAATATACTCATTAAAAAAATCACTATAGACAGAAGACAGGCTCTACTAAAATGGACAAAAAGCTTAAATAACAGCTAATTGTACCAAAATGTATAATTAATCATACAAACATTGCTATTTAATCTTTAAAAAAACAAGACTACCCCCATACATGTTATATAATAACTTACATATATTACATGCATTTTATACATAGCAGTTAAGGCGACATAATCTGGCAATTATGTTAAAATCTTGTACTGTTTCTTGAATACAATCTTTTGGTATTTACTTATGAGCGAAAATTCATCTTCAACACCACAACAAACGACCTCTCAACTAGCTACCTTAATCCAGATGGGTAAAGAACAGGGTTACCTAACTTATGCCGAAGTTAATGACCAATTGCCTGCTTCTATTACTGAGAGTGACCAAATAGAAGACATCATTCAAATGCTTACAGATGTTGGCATCAAAGTATTTGAATCTGCACCTGACGCAGATGATATTTTATTAAGTGACGACTCTAGCGATAGCGATGACGAAATAGCAGCTGATGAGGCTGCACAAGTTCTTGCTTCAGTAGAAACAGAACCCGGTCGCACAACCGATCCTGTACGTATGTATATGCGTGAAATGGGTACAGTGGACTTGTTAACGCGTGAAGGTGAAATTGCAATTGCTAAACGAATTGAAGAAGGTATACGCGATGTACAACATGCAATGGCATTTTGGCCAGGTACTGTACAACTTGTATTGGATGAATATCAAAAAGTAGTAGATGGTGAAAAAAAATTATCAGACGTCATTACTGGCTTTCTTGATGTGGAAGATGAACAAGAAGAAAATGTAAAAGAAAAAACCATAAAAGAAACCACAGAAGAGGATGATAAAAACGAAGATAGCAGTACTGAAGAAGATGAAAATAATGGTATAGATATTGAAGAAGTTAAACGTAGAATCAACGAAATCACAAAGTTATATGATAAAGCCCAAAAAAGCTTAGAAAAACATGGACGTGGTAGTAAAAGAACCCAAAATGCCTACAATACGCTAGCTAACAAGTTCATGCTATTAAAACTAAATAACCGACTAGCAGAACAAGTGCTAAACGTAATGCACGACACTTATAGTGATGTACGCAAATTAGAAAGACAAATTACCCGTTTAGTTGTAAGACGTGGACGTATGCCACGTAATGAATTTAGAAAAAGCTTTCCAACTAATGAGACCAATGTTGATTGGCTACAAAAAAGATTAGAGGATAACCCTGATTTTGCAGAATATTTAGCAAAAATCGTGGATGATGTAGTACTATTACAGCGTCGTATTTTAGAGCATGAAGAAAACCTCGCGATGGAAATCCATGACATGAAAGAGGTTGCTCGCCGTATTGCCATTGGAGAAGCAAAAACTCGCCGTGCAAAAAAAGAAATGGTAGAAGCCAACTTACGTTTGGTTATCTCTATCGCCAAAAAATACACCAACCGTGGTTTACAATTCCTTGATTTAATTCAAGAAGGTAACATTGGTTTAATGAAAGCTGTTGATAAATTTGAATATCGCCGTGGTTATAAATTTTCTACTTATGCCACTTGGTGGATTCGTCAAGCAATCACTCGTTCAATTGCCGACCAAGCACGTACGATTCGTATCCCAGTACATATGATTGAAACCATTAACAAAATTAACCGTGTTTCTCGCCAGTTACTACAAGAAATGGGGCGTGAGCCAACACCAGAAGAATTAGGTGAACGCTTAGAAATGGATGAAGTAAAAGTCCGTAAAGTACTAAAAATAGCAAAAGAACCCATATCAATGGAAACGCCAATTGGTGATGATGAAGACTCTCACTTAGGTGATTTTATTGAAGATAGCACCATCTCTAGCCCTGTAGAAGATGCAACTGCAGCAGGATTAAGAGAAGCAACTAAAGATGTGCTAGACAACTTAACAGAAAGGGAAGCCAAAGTGCTTAAAATGCGATTTGGTATTGATATGACAACCGATCATACCCTAGAAGAAGTTGGTAAACAATTTGATGTTACTCGTGAGCGTATTCGCCAAATTGAAGCAAAAGCACTACGTAAACTTCGCCACCCTTCTCGTTCAGAGCATTTACGCTCATTCCTTGAAAATGATTAGACAATCCTCAATAACTAAGTTATAAACAAAGGTGGGTATGTCCCACCTTTTTAAAAGCAAACTTTCATGTTAAGCACTATGAGTAAAAATCATGAGCAAAAACCCTTTTAACATATCTGCCTTGGACGCCAAGCTTAAAGCAAGCATTGGCAAAAAAACAGACATACAAAATCCAGAGCTTTGGAACTTCCCTATGGACTACCCTATGAGTATTATTGGGCATGAGGGACTGCACGAAGAGCTAGTAAATGAAGTTAAAATAATACTTTCAAGTCAATTCCCTGACTTTGATTTAGCAACTTTGCAAATTAAGCCTTCTAAAACAGGTAGATTTTATTCTGTACGTTGCCAACTATATCTTACTCATGCAGAGCAAGTAAATACGCTTTATGCTGCATTGGATGCTGCAAAATCAGTACGCTTGGTACTATAAGTCTGTCATAACGTGGATACCATTATCAAAGTCAAGCCAAAACGACAGAACGGATAAAGTGAAAAAATAGAGCCGTAGAGGTATACAATGCAACAAGATAAATTCGATGGATATTATAATATTGATTTTGAACATGAGATTAATGTTAATGACTTAAAAGCGTTACTAATAGAGAACTTCCCTACCTCTAATATATTTATTAGAAATGAAGATGAAACTATAGAACATTTTTATAATCATGATAAAGATACATTTGATGTATGGATGTCAGTTGAATATTTAAAAACAGATGGCGTATATGATTTTGGAGATGTAAGGACTAGTGTAGTGTTAGAAATTTGGAGCGGATTACAATTTAGTCCTTTTAAAGTCATGGAGTTTTTACATGCATTTTCGAAAAAAGTGAATACAAAAATTTACGTTCTTATGACCGATGTCGAGAAAGTATCATTTAGCTTTAGTGATTATAGTTTTTGGTGTATTGATAATGATAAAAGAAAAATTGTCTTTGAAGCCGAAGAATTTTGTGATAATCCAAAAAATGTATATCAGGATTACATACCGTTTTAATTAAAGAAGAGAAAGGGTGAATGTCACGGAATTAATTGGTTTGTTTGTAACCATGATAGTTTGAATAGAGCTGTGGAGGTATACAATGCAACAAGATAAATTTGATGGATATTATAATATTGATTTTGAGCATGAGATTAATGTTAATGATTTAAGGGATTTTCTGATAGAAAGGTTTCCCACAACGAATATACTTATTGAAAGTGATGATGAAACTATAGAGCATTGGGGTAATCATGATAACGATAAATTTGATATATATATGTCTGTGGTATATCTAGAAACAGATGGAGTGTATGATTTTGAAGATGCAAAGACTAGACTGGTGTTAGAAATTAGTGATGTTCTTCAAGTTAGTCCTTTGGATATAATGATGTTTTTGCAAAATATTTCTCAAAAAATTAATTCAAAAATTTACGTTCTTATGACCGATGTCGAGAAAGTATCATTTAGCTTTAGTGATTATAGTTTTTGGTGTATTGATAATGATAAAAGAAAAGTTGTCTTCGATGCCGAAGAATTTTGTGATAATCCAAAAACTGCATATCAGGATTACATACCTTTTTAATTAAAGAAGAGAAAGGGTGAGTGCATCGCACCTACTTGGCTGGTTGAATAGAGCCAGCCATAGAGGTATAAAATGCAACAAGCTAGGTAGGTTTAACAGCAAACTTATGTTGTGCTAAGGCTATCTAGCTCCTTATAAGTTATTTAACCCCTTATTTAATCAAATAGATTAACTCATTTTCCATTCAAACGGCATTTCATTATGCCCACGCAAAGCCATCATCAAAGTTTGTTGCATTTGTTGTAAAACTGGCTGAGTATACTCTACCGCAGGGCTACCCCATACAGGGTTTGGCCATTTGCTATCATTTTTATAGCGTACAATATGATGAAAATGCAATTGTGGTACTTGATTGCCCAGTGCAGCCACATTCATTTTATCTGCCTGAAATGCCTTTGCTAATTGACTGGACAACCAGCTAGACTCACGCAAAAATTGGACTTGATCAGCTGGAGTCAGTTCGTAAAGTTCGGTAACGCCAGAAACTCTGGGCACTAAAATTAACCAAGGGAATTGGCAATCATTCATCAACCTTAATGTTGATAAAGGAAATTCGCCCACTAAAAATGTATCTTGAGCTAATGTTTGGTGTAATTGAAACATAATTTATAAACCACAATTAAAATATTAATAAGTTATAATCTTGCTATTTTAACAGTTATTTAACTTAAGCGATAGCATATCTACAGTTAAAATTAATCAGCATACACCCTTATACATGCCACTTACTATAGATGCCATTTAATCTTTTGTTTTATCATTATTCACTAATAGCCAAAATATTGTCTAAAGTTTCTATAACATTTTTTGATTCTACTTTAGTTTTTAGTTGATTAAGCTGAGTATGTGCCACCTTTTTAAGATTTGGTTCTAAGGTGTTCCAACGTGCCATTGGCTGAAATAACCGTGAAGCAAGTGCTGGATTTAACTTATCCAATTTTGCTATAACATTTAAATAGGTGCTAAGCCCCGTTTGAGACCACAACTTAACAGGTTGGGCTGCTAGCCCTCTCATCACCGCATTAACTCTATTAGGTGTCCCCCACTCAAACCTATCATGAGTTAGCAACTGTTGAATTTGTTGTAAACTTATTGCATCAGAACCCGCCTGTGCAGCAAACCACATATCAACGACCAATTCATTATCAGCAAAACGATTGTAAAAATCATTTAAATAATGCGACATATCTGCCGTTTGATAATCAATCATAACAGAAAGTGCACCAATTCGCTCAGTCATACAACTGGCTTGTTCATATTGGTTATTTGCCAAAACAGTTGCTTGCTGTTTATCAGTTTGTACGAGCATTGCCAAAATGACGTTACGAAGGGCTCTCACTCCTTTGGCGTATGGTGTGTCTGTATAGTCTTGCATTGGAAGATGATTGTATAAATCATTCAAAGAATCTTGCATGTGCTTAGCAAGTTTTGTTTTTAAAGCATCTCGTTGTTGTTTGATGATAGTTGGATTGTAATTTTTATTGATGACAGTTGCCATTTCTCGCTCAGTAGGTATGTCTAACAAGCGAGCAGCTAACATTGGATCACTGTTTTTTGATTTTTTAACCAAACTAATGACAGCATTTTTAATTGCACTCAAATACACATTGGTGTCTTTATCGTCTTTTAACACCATATTTACAAGTATCTGAGCAGCCTGCCAGCGGTTAAACCCATTGGTTTCATGTTCAATTAAAAAGGCTAACTCTTCGGCTGATTGTACAAAATCTAAATTTACAGGGGCAGAAAAATCACGTAATAATGAAACAACCGGTTTAGAAACAACGTTTAAATCTTCAAAAATAAAATTTTGATGCGCTTTAGTTAGCATTAACATTTTTTCTGTAATAATTTGCCCGTTACTTGCATCAAATATGGCAGTAGAAACTGGAATTGGTAAAGGTTTTGGTTCTTCATACCCTGCTACATGGCGTGTACTTTGAGATAAGCTGAGTATCAAACGATTATTTGCTTTATCAAAGCTGGTTGTTGCACTTACTGTTGGGGTTCCGGGCTGACGATACCATATCATAAAGTCTGACACTCTTTTATCAACAGAACTTAATGCACTTAACCAATCTTCAACCGTGACTGCTTTGCCATCATAGCGTTTAAAATATTCATCCGTACCCTTACGATAATTTATTTTACCCATCATATTTGCCATCATACGGCAAATTTCTGCACCTTTTTCATAAACAGTTGCGGTATAAAAGTTATTAATTTCAACAAAACTTTCTGGTCTTACAGGGTGTGATAAAGCCCCTGCATCTTCGCTAAACTGTGCTGCACGTAATATACTCACATCTTCAATTCGCTGTACAGCAGGCGATTGATGATCAGCAGAAAAAGATTGATCTCTAAACACCGTCAAACCTTCTTTTAAGCACAGTTGAAACCAATCTCGGCAGGTTATACGATTACCTGTCCAGTTATGGAAGTATTCATGTGCAATAATTGCTTTCACACTAAAGTTGCGTGTATCTGTTGTGGTTTCTGGCGTTGATAAGACACAAGCTGTATTAAAAATATTCAAGCCTTTATTTTCCATTGCCCCCATATTAAATTGGCTTACTGCTACAATCATGTAACGGTCGAGGTCATATGCTCTACCATAGTTTTCTTCATCCCATTTCATTGAGTCTTTCAAAGCTTGCATAGCAACATCACATTTATCTATGTCTTCTTGTTTGCTATAGATTTCTAACAGTACTTCTCGTCCTTCTGATGTTGTAAACTGATCTTGCATGACTTTAAGATTAGCAATTACACAGGCAAAAAGATAACTTGGTTTTTTAACAGGGTCTTGCCAAACTGCATAATGTCGGTTATTAGCAAGTTCACCAGCATCTATTAAATGCCCATTGGCAAGCAAAGTTGGGTATTTTTTATCTGCTTCTACTCTGGTTGTATATTTCGCTAAAACATCTGGTCGGTCAGGAAAAAAGGTGATTTTACGGAAACCTTCTGCCTCACATTGAGTCACAAACATGGTGTTTTTTTGATATTCGATACCATTATTTTTACCATCACCAGCCATGTACAAACCTTCAAGTGAGGTGTTATGTTGAGGTCTAATTTTAACAGCTGTTTTTATAGTTACCTCATTGGGTATTGGGTTACTATCTGCTAATGAGTGCACGATTAATTGCTCATCATCAAGTTGATAACAATCTGCTGTTAACAACTGCCCATTAACATTAATTGAAAGCAATTCTAAGTCCCTACCAAATAAAATTAAATCCCCTTCTTTCTGCTTATGCATTTTTAGTTGAGCATTAACGACGGCATGGTCGTCATATAATTTAATATCAAGTTCTACTTCACTAACATAAAAATTCGGTGGTTGATAATCTTTAAGGTATATTTTATTTTTTGACTGATTACCGCTCATAAAAATTCCTAAGTGCTAACAATAAACGCCTATTGTATCATTAATAAAATACCTAGGTGTGTATAGGTCCTGTGCCGTTGTTACTTTGGACGATTAAAAAAAGCAAAAAAACCAAAAAAACAACCTAAATCACAAATTTTATTTATAATAAAATTGGCTATAAATTTTAAGATGATTTGCGTTATATCCTAGTAGTAATAAAAAAGAAATGACAACAAAGCAAATATAAATTGAGATATAAGACTGTTAAGATAGATATTAAAAAAATAAGGAAATTATAAGCCAATTTATATAAAAAACCATAATCAAACAATTAAATAATTAGTAAGAATAATGCTTAAAACAGTCATAATAGCCTTGAAATCCTAATCATTTAAACCCATAAATTACACATACATTTTTATTGACGCTTATTTAATTATTTAAGGAACTAACTTATGCCAGTTGTACAACTAGAAACCAGCAAAGGTGCGATTACGATTGAACTAAACAGTGGAAAAGCACCAAAAACGGTAGAAAACTTTTTAAACTACGTAAAATCTGGTCATTATGACGGTACCATCTTCCACCGTGTGATTGATGGATTTATGGTACAAGGTGGTGGCATGGATACAGATATGAACGAGAAACCAACCAACACCCCTATAGAAAACGAAGCCGACAACAGTTTAAGCAACGATATTGGCACAATCGCCATGGCACGCACGCAAGACCCACACTCAGCAACTGCTCAGTTTTTTATTAACGTTGCTAACAATAGTTTTTTAAACCACACAGGCAAAAACCCAATGGGCTGGGGTTATACCGTATTTGGTAAAGTCACCAAAGGTATGGATGTAATAGAAGCCATTAAAGGCGTTGCAACTGGTAACCACGGCTTCCATCAAGATGTACCAAAAGAAGCCATTGTCATTAACACCGCTACCATCGTGGATGAATAATTTATCTTATGTCAGATGCCTACTTCCGCCATTTTAATCACTTATTAAGCACACAGCCACAAGATATTGTTGAGCTGTTTGTTAGTGATTTACATTTAAGCGAAGATGAGCCTGCCCTTGTGCAGGCTTTTTTGGCATTTTTGCAAGATGCCATTGCCCTACCTAACCTTAAAAGCCTTTATATTTTAGGTGATTGGTTTGATGCTTGGATAGGTGACGACGCTTACCTTGCCCTCAATAAACATAACAAAACAACTCATTGGATAACCCCCATTATTACGCAATTAAATCACTTGCATCAAAATGGCTGTCAAACTCTTGTTATGCAAGGTAATCGTGATTTTTTATTACGACAACCCTTTTGCGACGTTTTTTTTGCCACTTTAATTAAAGAACCCACCTTTATAACCATTGGTAATAAAAACGCGAGGCTTGAACATGGCGATGCTTTATGCACCGATGACAAACGCTATCAAAAATTTCGTAAGTTTGTTCGTAACCACTTTGTACAATGGTGGCTATTAAAAAAACCTTTGCAAAAACGCTTACAAATTGCAGAAAAACTCCGCAAACAAAGCAAAAAAGAAAACGCTTATAAATCAACCAAGATTATGGACGTTAATCAAAAAGAAGTTAATAAACAAATGCAAGATGTAGATGTGTTAATCCACGGTCACACTCACCGAGCTGCTGTACATAAGTTTAATCACAACAAAACCCGTTATGTACTTGGCGATTGGAGAATTGAAAAACCAAACTCCAGTTATCAAACTGTTAAAGCAGTTATTGGGGCAATTTATACAAACCATGAGTCAAACCCTATTTTTGAGTTATGTCAATATAACCACAAAACCAAATAAGACTTTTAACCAGTTATTCATTTTGTCACGATTGGTTTGCAAACGCTTGTAAACCACCGGTATGCACAAACAAAATGCGTTGATTTTTAAACTCACCCTGTTTAAGCATTTGCTGTAAGCGGTACATGGCTTTACCAGTATAAATTGGCTCGAGTGGGATATTAGCTTGTTGTTTTATATCTGCTATCAATGCCAAAAGCTCATGGTTATATTTGCCATAACCGCCAAATACATCGTCTTTATAGAGTTGCCCTTTAAAAATGCCCAATTGTGCTAAGCTTTGAGCCTGACGAATGGTCAAAACATGACGAGAATAATTATTAGACTGCCCTTCAACAAACTTAAAGCGAGCGGTTAAAAACTTGCTAATTTCTTTTTTTTGATAATCACTATTTAAAGCAGAAAAACCAATAATTTGTTGATTTGGAGTGCTAGCATTAATAATACCTGCCATAGTACCACCTGTGCCTACTGCTAACACAATAACATCAAATTTTTGCTTATCTTCCTCACTTAAAATCTGTTCACACCCTTTAACCGCAAGCACATTTGTGCCTCCTTCTGGGATTATATAAGCATTGGGATATTTTAATTGTAATTGAGCAAGAAATTTTGGGGTATGTTTGTTACGGTAATCACAACGGCTAATAAAGTACAATTGCATACCCAAGCTTTGTGCTGTTTGTAACGTATCATTAAGAGGCTTACTTGCCAGCTCCTGCCCTCGGATAATACCAATGCTATCAAACCCGTATGTTTTGCAGGCATGGGCAAGGGCAAATATGTGGTTAGAGTACGCCCCGCCAAAACTTAATATTTGGCTAAATCCTTGCTGTTTTGCCTGCATTAAATTGTACTTTAATTTATAAAATTTATTGCCAGAAATGGTAGGATGCACCATATCTACACGTTTTACTGTGATGATGGTGTTTGCAAGTATGCAGGTTTGGTATGGCGTTGGCTGCGATTGGAACATTGGTTTATATGAGTTTATACAATTATTTTATATTTTAGTAACCATATTAATCAAAAATTAATCAGCATTCACAAAAAAACCCATCGTACGACGACAGGCTATTTTATCAAATTTAGATAGACCAAACTCAATTACAGCTCAAACTCAAGTGGTCGATCGCCACTGGCATCTTGAATGCGGGTTGGCAAACCAATTTTATTAAGCAAGTTAATAAATGGGCGTGGGTCTAGCTCCTCTACATTTACCATGTGTTGTACATCCCACTCACCAGTGGCAATTAACATGGCAGTTGCAACAGGTGGCACACCAGCAGTGTAAGATATGCCCTGCGAGCCAACCTCATTATATGCTTCTTTATGGTCCGCAATGTTATAGATAAACACCTCGCTGTCCTCACCATTAATTTTACCTTTAACTTTGTCGCCAATGCAGGTTTTACCTGTGTAATTTGGTGCAAGTGAGCTTGGGTCTGGCAAAACGGCTTTAACCACTTTAAGCGGTACAACTTCTTGCCCTTCTGCCGTGGTGACTGGTTGCTCAGACAACAGCCCAAGCGTATTTAGCACGGTAAATACATTCATATAATGCTCGCCAAAGCCCATCCAAAAACGTATGTTTGGCACATCTAGGTTGGCAGATAGCGAGTGAATCTCATCATGCCCACTTAGGTAGCTGTTTTGCAAGCCAACCACAGGCAAGTCATCAGTGCGTTTTACCTCAAACATTTGGTTAGAATTCCATTGGCTATTTTGCCAGGAATAAACTGTACCCGTAAACTCACGAAAGTTGATTTCTGGGTCAAAATTAGTCGCAAAATATTTGCCGTGATTACCTGCGTTAATGTCAATGATATCGATATCGGTTACCGAGCCTTTGTCCATCATGTCATAACCTATGCGAGCGTAGGCGTTTACCACACCTGGATCAAATCCTGCACCTAAAATGGCAGTAATCTTGTTTGCTGCACAGCGGTCTTTACGTTTCCACTCATAGTTGCCATACCAAGGTGGGGTTTCGCAAATTTTATTTGGTTCTTCATGTATGGCGGTATCTATGTATGCCCTGCCAGTTTGGATGCAAGCTTCTAACACGCTCATATTTACAAATGCCGTACCCACGTTTATCACTATTTGCACGCCAGTTTGCTCTATCAACGCTTTTAACGCGTCTACGTCTAGGGCATCTACTTCATGCGTATGCAAGGTTGCTGGCTGTTTAAAGCTGTTTTTTTCGCTTACGCTTTGGGCAATGGCATCGCACTTGGCTTTTGTGCGTGAGGCAATGTGTATTTCGCCTAGCACATCATTGTTCATAGCACATTTGTGGGCAGTTACTTGGGCTACGCCCCCTGCACCAATGATTAATACGTTTTTTTTAGGTTGTGTGGCAGTCATAGAACTAATCCTCCTTTGTGTACCGTGTTGGTGCGTTATGGCTTAAGACTTAATAGCCACGGTACAGGTTGTTATTTATGCATCTATTAAAAAGGAAGACCGAGGAAAACAGATGCACCCGATTTTGATTGCACATTTTAACATAGTTTATTGTAAATGCTTTAAAAGTTGCGTGGTTTTGATGCGGTGTTTTTGATTAAAAAAATAGCTGTGATAAAAAAGTTTCGTAATATGTTTATAGCAATTTAACACCTTGCAAAAACAGATTTAATACAACTTTAAAGACCTCATGTCAAAATATAAATAAGGAAGAACTTTTAAAATCACTAGCAAATACATTATTGAGAAAGGAACAATATTAAGAAAGAAACAACTTGGAAAGAAAAAATAAAATAATACGTTATCTACCCCTTGCCACCATTGCACCTAATAGAATAAGTGGCATGGCTAACCAAAACATGGCATCTGGCACTTCATCAAACGCCACAAACCCAATGACAACCGAAAACACAATCGCCAAATAATCAAAAGGGGCAAGAGCCGATGCTTGAGCATACTTAAACGCAAGTGTCATGGCTATTTGTGCCAGCCCACCAAAAAGCCCAATACCAATCAAACATGCCCATTGCCATGGCTGGGGCATCAACATACCATTACTATTGTTGGTAGCAAGCATAACTGCCGCTCCCATAACGGTGCTGGTAATCGCAAAATAAAAAGTAATTGCCCCTGGGTTTTCTCCCATTTGGGTAAGCTGCCGTACTTGTAGCATTGCTGCTGCAATCAGCAACGCTGTTAATACACCCAAACCAATACCATACATACTTTGCGTGCCGTAAGACGCTACGCTAAATTTTGGGATAGTAATTAACAATAAGCCAACAATACCAAAGCCAACGCCTAGCCAGCGTCTAATGCTCACTTGCTCCTTTAAAAACAGCATAGCAAGCACTACCAAAAAAATGGGGTTAAGGTAATTTAATGCGGTTGCCTCGGCAAGCGGTAATAACTCCAAAACCTTAAAGGCACAAAACATAGCACAAGTACCAATTACACAACGGGTTACATGCCCCCAAGGATGCTTGGTTTTAAGCCCACTGGGAAAGTCGCTCACCCACATTAAAAATATAACCAAAGGTATCAACGCAACCGCAGAGCGGAAAAACACCACTTGCCCAAGCGGTATGCTTCCATCAAGATGTTTAATTAAACCACCCATAATGGCAAAAGCAAGTACAGACAGAACCTTTAAGAATATGCCAAAAGATTCTGTTTTTTGGATTGTTTTTTGAGTTGAAACCATTTAAGACAAGCTCGCTTTGTAATCGCTATAGCTAAAGGTTTGTTGTACCTCAATACTTCCATCTAAGCGTTTTATAACAATGCTTGGCATGTCTACTCCGTTAAACCAGTTCTTTTTTACCATAGTGTAACCAGCAGCATTGCCAAAAGCCAAAGTATCACCAATTTTTACAGGTTCAGCAAGTGCATATTCACCAAAAATATCACCCGCAAGGCAAGACTTACCATAAACAATGGTGCTGTTCTCTGTCTCGCTTTGAGTATGTTTGCAAGGCACGTTATTAATAGCAACTAGTGGTGCGGTCTCACGATAAACTAGCAAATCTAACATATGTGCTTCAATAGAGGCATCTACCACAACAAGTGGCTTACCGTTGTAAAGTGTATCAAGTACCGTGGTAACTAAACTTGCTGCTTGGTGTATGCTTGCTTCCCCTGGTTCTAGATACACTTGCACACCATATTTTTGGCTAAAATCTTTTAAACGTTTGGCAAGCTTATCCACTGGGTAGTTTGCTGTAATAAAGTGGATACCACCGCCAAGGCTTATCCACTCTAGCTTGTAAAAAATATTACCAAACTTTTGTTCTATAGCAGCAAGGCTGGCACTAAAGGCATCAAAACTGTCATTTTCACAGTTATTGTGTATCATTACCCCTGTTATATCTGCCAATACCGCTTCTATTTTTATCAAATCATGCTCACCTAATCTACTATATGGGCGGGCTGGGTCTGCAATGATAAACTCAGAATTACTGATTTTTGGATTTAAGCGTAGCCCAACAGCTATGTTTTTGGCAGCAGCTTTGTCTTTAAATGCCGCAAGCTGATTCAGCGAGTTAAAAATAATTTTATCGGCATAAACCAGTACTTCATCAATCTCATTTGGGCTATATGCCACACTATAAGCATGGGTCTCGCCTCCAAACTCCTCTTTGCCTAAACGTACTTCATTAAGTGATGACGAGGTCGTACCATGTAAATATGGTTTCATAACATCAAACACGCCCCAAGTGGCAAAGCATTTAAGTGCAAGCAAGGCTTTAGCGCCAGAGTCGTCACACAGTTGTTTAATGATTTTAAGATTCCTGACAATGGCAGATTCATCAAGCAAATAATACGGCGTAGGAATGGTTTTTAAATCAGTATTTTTATGTATGACCATTGTTAATCCTTTTATATATAACTAAAAAGCAGTGCTTATATCTAAAGCAAAAACCCGATAAAAACCTACTGGCTAATTATCGGGCAAAATTCAGTTATCAGACAAAGTCTTAAGTTTGTTTAAAAAAACGTACCCTTTACAAACCTGCTTTTAAACTTGCTTCAATAAATTTATCGAGGTCACCATCTAGCACTGCCCCAGTGTTAGAGCTTTCTACCCCTGTACGTAAATCTTTAATACGTGAGTCATCAAGCACATACGAGCGAATTTGGCTACCCCAACCAATATCAGACTTGCTATCTTCAAGTGCTTGTTGTTTTTCCATACGCTTTTGCATTTCTAGCTCATACAACTTAGCACGTAGCATTTTCATGGCAGTGTCTTTGTTAGCATGTTGGCTACGCTCATTTTGACACGCCGCTACCGTACCTGTTGGCACGTGGGTAATACGTACGGCAGAATCAGTGGTATTTACGTGCTGACCACCAGCACCACTAGAACGATAAGTATCTACACGCAAGTCTGCTGGGTTAATATCAATATCAATATTGTCATCAATTTCTGGCGAAATAAACACAGAGGCAAACGAGGTATGGCGTCCATTGTTGCTATCAAATGGGGATTTACGCACCAAACGGTGTACACCAATCTCGGTACGTAACCAACCAAAAGCATAATCGCCTTTTACCTCTACCGTGGCAGACTTAATACCAGCCACACCACCAGCAGAAAGCTCAATAACCTGTGTTTTAAAACCGTGCGATTCACACCAACGTAAATACATACGCAGCAACATTTCTGCCCAGTCTTGTGCCTCTGTCCCACCAGAACCAGATTGAATATCTAAATAACAGTTATTGGCATCCATCTCGCCACTAAACATACGCTTAAACTCAAGGTCGGCAACTTGGGTTTCTGCTCTATCCAGCTCACTTTGCACATCGGCTAGCAAGTCTTCATCATTGGCTTCTACCGCTAAGTCAAGCATGGCAGCCGCATCTTCTAGCGTGTCATCAAGCGAGGTAATCACATTAATAACGCCATCTAGCAGGCTTTTTTCTTTATTGATAGCGGTTGCTTTGTCTGGGTCGTTCCAGATTTCTGGATTTTCTAGCTCTAAGTTTACCTCTTCTAGGCGTTCTTTTTTGCCCTCAAAGTCAAAGATACCCCCGTAACTCTTGACCACGTTTGGCTAAGTCTTTAATATGTTCCTGATAGCTGTTGATTTCCATGATGCGTCCAAATACTAATAAACTGATAAATAACAAATAAAGAAGCTAAATAATAACTAATAATAAAAAGAAGCGTATTTTAGCAGATTTGTCTTTTTATTGCTGTGACTGGTGTTTTTAAAAAATGTGTCTTTAAATATATCATAAGCATTAAAAAGCATAAAAAAATTAGCCTCAGCATCTCGCCCCTTTTTAAATTGGCAAATATGCGAGTTTAACGCCTGTTAATCCTTTGTTACTCAGTCGCCTCTCGTCCCTCGAGGTTAGGTATCGGTGGTTTATAAAATAATGGGTGGATGAACTGCCCCAATGTTTGATTGAGTCATATATCAATAAAACAGTTCTTCATTGTTTTTCTTAGCTATCTGCTTATGTATATACAAAAAAACACAACTGGCGATTAAAAAAGGTATATAAATATATCCTAAACTCTTAACATAATTATCTAAAAAGTTTGAAATTAAGGGAAATTCAAATGAAATTAAAGGCACTAATGCCAGTACAATATAGGCAAGGCAAAATAGCCTTTTTTTGATTTTTTTGGGTTCTAAAAGAATTTTTATTAAAATAATAATACAAATATATGTATGAACTTTAAGTAAGCCTTTAAACACAAGACCAGGTATGTAAAAATTAATGATATTGAATAATACATGTGGCTCTTTAACCTCGGGACTGAAGAAAATCCACAATAAAACCATATAAAAAATTGAATAAAAAAAACAAGCAAACGCAATGATATAAAGCATAATAGCAAACTTTAAATATTTTCTGATGATAAAAACTATTAAATAGTCAAGTTTTCTAAATATGGGCGTTTTAAACATACTATCTCACCGATTCTTCAACTAAATTGTTAAATCTAGCGATGTAGGCTGGGCAAAATGCCCAGCCTACGCTGGCTTAACTTGCTGTTATACTTCGTTTTTCTAGTCTATTAGTTTTATTCTGCTAGTCTAGAGCCTTATTAATACAAAAAAGGGATACTTACTTTTGGTAGTATCCCTTTCTTTATTGACGATTATCTAGCCGCCATTTTGTTATATTTGACTCTTTTACCTTGTTTATTAATCTGAAACGACTTTCCATTCAAATAAACACTAGCGACACCATTTAAAAAACCATAAGCTTTATCATATTGAGCGGGAATAACCATGTTACCTGATTTATCAATAGATCCCCATTTCCCATTGATGGCAACACTTCCCAAACCTTCGGAAAAAGACCTAACTTCATCATATTTAATGGGAATAATTACCTTTCCTGATTTATTAATAAAGCCCCATTTATCATTTAATTTAACCGTGGCTAAACCTTGTGAAAAAAACCAAATATAGTCAAATTTTATAGGAATAACCACTTTACCTGTTTTATCGATAAAACCCCACTTATCATTTAGTTCAACCCCTGCTAAGCCTTCTGAAAAAGAAATCACACTATCATATTGCACAGGCACAATGATTTTATCTGTTTTATCAATAAAACCCCATTTATCATTTAGTTTAACTGCTAACAATCCTTCAACAGGTCTACCAACTTTATCATATTTAAAAGGGATGAGCACTTTGCCCGATTTATTAATAAAACCAGACTTTTCATTTAAAACAACTCTTGCTAAGCCTTCTGAAAACTTAAAAGCGAAGTCATATTCCATAGGGATAACTATCTTTCCTGATTTATCAATATATCCCCATTTATCATTTAATACGACCGCTGCTAAACCTTCATGACATTGAGAAACATGATCATACTTATCTTTAATATCTCGGGAAATAATACACTGTTCATCAGCATTGGTTGTCTTTGTCGTATTACCTTGTTCTTTAATAACGTTACTGTCAGATATCGGCAGGCTGGCACAAGCAGTCATATAAGTAACAGTATAAATAGTCAGTGCTATCAATGATGTAACTTTCATAATTTATCTGCCATAGTCTGTTTGCTCCATTTGACTAAAAAATTACTAAACAGCTTATTATACATAACTTAAATAGTTTTACTAATTTACCTAATCACACAACCTCGTAGCACAACTAAATGTAGACTGGGCATCTCGCCCAGCTATTGCGTAATAAGTTTTGGAATTTACGATTGTTTTATTCCATAGTTTTTAAGATTATTCTCTGAATTTATGATTTTTTTACATAAAACTAAAGTGACCAATCCAAAACTTGCCACCCTACTTGCTCGGCTTTTTCTTTTAAAACATCATCTGGCGTTACACAAATTGCCACATCTGCCCACTCAAGCAATGGTATGTCATTTTTAGAATCAGAATATCCGTAGGACTTATCAAACACCACACCCTGCTGTTTTTTAGCGTCTAACCATTTATTTAAATGATAAATTTTACCATCTTGAAAGTTTGGTTTATCTGATAGCTTGCCCGTATAACGATTGTTTTTAACCTCTAACGGGGTTGCCAATACATTTGCCATATCAATAGCAAACACTTGGGCAATACCACCAACCACAAAATCATTAGTGGCAGAGATAATGACCACTTCATCGCCATTATTTATATGTTTTGCAATCGCATCTAACCCTTTTGGGCGTATGTGTGGTTTTACCTCAGTTTTTATAAAGTCTGCCCGCAAAGCTAATAAATCTTCCATCGTTTGGGTAGTTAAAAAAGTTGCCACAAACTCATTATATTTAGTGGCATTAAGTGTGCCTGCAATGTATTGGTTGTAAAATTCTTTATTTGCTTGACGGTAGCTTGTTTCATCTACCAAACCTTTTTTAACAACATACTCGCCCCAAGTGTAATCACTATCAATATCTAGCAAGGTATGGTCTAAATCAAACAAAGCCAAGGTTTTTTGTACGTTCATGTTTTATCCAAAAATTAATAGGTGCTTCTTATTAAGGTGCTTCCTATTATAAAGAAGTATTAAAATATAAATAATCATTTTAGATTAAATGATAAAAAAAATTAATAAGGATTTTTAACCACACTTAGCCCTTCTTTAAATTTTTTAGATTTATCGACATAAATTTGAGCAGAACGTTTTAAAATATCAAAATGTTTTTCATCAAGGGTTTTTACCACTTTTGCAGGAGCCCCCACAACCAAAGAGTTATCTGGAATTTCCATACCCTCGGTTACTAACGCTTTGGCACCAATTATGCAATTTTTACCAATTTTGGCATTGTTAAGTACCACTGCCCCAATACCAACCAAACTATTATCACCAATAGTGCAACCGTGTAACATTGCAAGATGCCCAATGGTAACATTGTCACCAATATCAACATTAATGCCTTCATCGGTATGGATAACGCAATTTTCTTGCAAATTAGTGTTATCGCCAAGGCGAATATTAGCGTTATCACCACGGATAACCGCACCAAACCAAACACTGGCATTTTGCCCTAAGCTTACGTCACCAATAATAACCGCAGACTCTGCAATCCAACCATTAAAAGGCATAGCAAATTTTGGGGCTTTGTCTAGGTATTTATAAATCATAAAATTTTCCTTAATTCTGCCTTAATAAAGATGAGTTTATTTATATTACTCACAACTGCTACACAAGTCCAACAAAAACCCAGCAGTCAATCTAAAAAATTTATCATTATTTTTATAGCCAACAACCGTTATTTTTTGTATAATACGAAAAATCTATATCTAAGCGAGAAACCTACGATGAAACTTCCCGACTTATCAACTGCACGTTAATAGCGAGATAATCATTTTCATTTTTTGGTTTTCTCGCTTTTTTATGGCATCAAGCTTTTAATCCCTAGATTTTATAAACTATAATTTAACGTAACTGTGGAGACAACAACAATGGCAACAACCCCTGCAATTTTAGCATTAGCCGACGGCACTATCTTCCGTGGCGTGAGTATTGGCGCTGGTGGACATAACGTTGGTGAGGTTGTCTTTAATACAGCAATGACAGGCTATCAAGAAATATTAACCGACCCAAGTTATGCTAAGCAAATGGTGACACTAACCTACCCACATATTGGTAATACAGGCACTAATGAGCAAGATGTCGAGTCTGGTAATATATACAAAAACAATGGTCATAAAGTTTGGGCAAATGGGCTTATCATCCGTGATTTAACCATGGCAACAAGCAGCTTCCGCAGTCAACAGTCACTAAGCGACTACTTAAAAACACATAACACCGTTGCCATTGCAGATATCGATACCCGTAAGCTAACTCGCCTACTACGTTCAACAGGTTCTCAAAATGGTTGTATTCTGACCGCTGATGCAGATGGTAAGCTTGATGAAGCAAAAGCCATTGCCTTAGCCAAAGAGTTTGCTGGTTTAAAAGGTATGGATTTAGCAAAAGTTTGCTGTGATAAAGATGGTTTTGAATGGACGCAAGGTTCTTGGGTGTTAAATAAAAATGGCAATGGTCAGGGCTTTAAACAACTTGGTACAGACATTGAACAAAAGTTTAATATCGTTGCTTATGACTTTGGGGTTAAAACTAATATCCTGCGTATGCTGGTTGACCGTGGCTGTCATATAACCGTTGTACCCGCACAAACACCTATTGAAGAGGTACTTAAACACAACCCAGACGGTGTCTTCTTATCAAATGGTCCTGGCGACCCTGAGCCATGTACTTATGCCATTGATGCAATTAAACACTTAATTACCCAAACTGATATTCCTGTATTTGGTATTTGCTTGGGTCATCAACTATTAGCATTAGCAAGCGGTGCAAAAACAGTTAAAATGAAATTTGGTCACCACGGTGCTAACCACCCTGTACAAGATATAGAAGCAGGTACAGTAATGATTACCTCACAAAATCACGGCTTTGCAGTGGATGAAGACAACTTACCAAATAATATAAAAGTAACCCATCGTTCACTGTTTGATGGCTCTAACCAAGGTATTGAACTAACCAACAAGCCTGCTTTTAGCTTTCAAGGTCACCCAGAGGCAAGCCCAGGTCCTCATGACTGTGCAGTGTTGTTTGATAAATTTGTAGCAAATATGGCGAAGTGATAATAATGAAACAGGTTTTCCAACAGTCTTTAACTATAGGATTATGTACCTTATTTATGGGCTGTTCTACCAATGTGACTAATCCTAAAAATACAACTATTGAAAGTTTAGCTCAAGATTTAACTTGTGATAAAGTCGATAAAAAACTTGCACTGGCTTTAAAACAAAGCTTTGAATTTTCAGGCTATAACCATTCTGACAGCACGACAATAGATTCTGAAAAAACAGAAGCTGCCAATCAATCAGCTGCCAAAATTTTAACAACTTATACACAGCAGGCTAACAGCATTGCATGTCAGTTCCCTAATTCTGTTAAAGAAGGGTTAGCAATTGCAACCAGTGATGATAAGCGATTTCGTGCTTACACTTGGGATGAAAATACAGGTGGCACCATGCACTTTTATTCTGCCTTAGTGCAATACATTGATGATGATGGAAATTCACATGGGTTGTATGAAGCGTCTTTGTTGCCTGAAGATAAAAAAATAAATAACCGAGTTGCAGGCAGGTTATATGACTTAGCAACGATACAAACTAGTGGGCAAACTAATAGCAATCCTGTTTATATATTAGCTTCAAATTCTATCGGTTCTAACATAGATAGAGCCATTATAATAAAGCTATTTCAGATAGAAGATGATAGCTTAAACAATCCAAAATTAATAAAAACTCGTACGCGAGTTACTGATGAAATCTCATTTTCTTATGATGCTTCATCACTCTATGTCAATAATATAAACAACAAGCTTTTTGAGTTTAATTCATCTAATAACAGTTTTAGCTTTCCCGTTGTGTTAACTTCGGATCAGTTTTATTCAGGCGAAGTGACCAAAAAACGTATTGTTTATCGCTTTGATGGGCAATATTTTAAACGAGTTAAAAATTAACTTATTACATATTACATGGTGAAAATAAATTAGGTGGTATCTTGAACAAAATAATAAAACAGTCTGTAGTTGCAAGCTTCATTTCATTGAATCTAATAGGTTGTGCTACGATAAGCAATAACAATATTGAAACTTTAAATAATAATAGCTTCAAACAAAAAGAATTGTTCCAGTCATCACTCGAGCAATCAATACCTATGTTATTATTTGTCTCTAACTTCCAATTAGCCCAAATTGCATATACCATACCAGGTCTGTATATTGAAAAACCAATTAATCCTTTTGATCCAAGCTTTGCTCAATGTATGAATGAAGCAATCATATCAAAAAATTATCAAAATTCACTAAATCAAACCATTGATAATTATTTTACTAGTGTCAGTCAAGATGCTTATAACAAAGACTTAAAGTACATCACATCGAATGAATACAAACAAGAATCAGAAAAGTTTTTTGACTTATTTGAGCTTTTTGCAAAAAACCAAACGCTAAAAGAAAATCAAGATATTTTTTATCCTAGGTTTTCAAATGAAACAAATATCAAATTAAATTTGAAGCCAAGTCAATATTTCACTGATATGTTTAATATAAATAAAGAAACACCGTTAAGTGATTACATTACAAATCAAACAAGTGCGTGTTACAAAGTCCAAAAACTTTATTAAAATCGACCCGATATTAACCAAAGACTCAACCAAAGGTAGAACCATGCCAAAACGTACAGACATAAAAAGCATTCTTATCATCGGCGCAGGACCAATTGTAATTGGTCAGGCTTGTGAGTTTGACTATTCAGGTGCTCAAGCCTGTAAAGCGTTAAAAGAAGAAGGTTACCGAGTTATCCTAGTTAACTCTAACCCAGCCACCATCATGACAGACCCTGTAATGGCAGATGCTACCTACATCGAGCCAATCACATGGCAAACGGTTGAGCAAATTATCGCCAAAGAACAGCCAGATGCTATCTTACCAACCATGGGTGGGCAAACCGCATTAAACTGTGCATTAGATTTAGACAAGCACGGCGTATTAGAAAAATACGGCTGTGAGCTGATTGGTGCAACCAAAGATGCGATTGAAAAAGCCGAAGACCGTGACCTATTTGACCAAGCCATGAAAAAAATTGGCTTAGAATGCCCTCGTGCCGACATTGCCGAAACCATGGACGAAGCCTTTGCCATTCAAGAAAAAGTTGGCTTCCCTTGCATTATCCGTCCATCATTCACTATGGGGGGCTCTGGCGGTGGTATCGCCTACAACAAAGATGAATTTGTCGAGATTTGTACCCGTGGGTTTGATATGTCACCCACCCATCAACTATTAATTGATGAATCACTCATTGGTTGGAAAGAATATGAAATGGAAGTGGTACGTGACAAAAATGACAACTGTATCATCATTTGTTCTATCGAAAACTTTGATCCAATGGGCATACATACGGGCGACTCTATCACGGTTGCACCTGCTCAAACACTAACAGATAAAGAATATCAAATCATGCGTAATGCCTCATTGGCAGTGTTACGCGAAATTGGTGTAGAAACAGGTGGTTCAAACGTACAATTTGGTATCAACCCTGTAGATGGTCGCATGGTTGTTATTGAAATGAACCCACGTGTTTCTCGCTCATCGGCATTAGCAAGTAAAGCCACTGGTTTCCCAATTGCAAAAATTGCAGCTAAATTAGCAGTTGGCTATACACTCGATGAACTACAAAATGACATTACAGGGGGCAAAACACCAGCCAGCTTTGAACCATCTATCGACTATGTGGTGACTAAAATCCCTCGTTTTAACTTTGAGAAATTTCCACAAGCAGACAATACCTTATCCACCCAAATGAAGTCCGTTGGTGAGGTAATGGCAATTGGTCGTAACTTCCAAGAGTCCATGCAAAAAGCCCTACGTGGTATGGAAACAGGTGCAACTGGTTTTGATGAGCAAATTGATTTAACAAGCATTGAACCAAGCAAGGCATTGACAAAAATTAAAAATAAATTAACCGTACCAACACCAGACCGTATTTATTACATTGCCGATGCTTTCCGTGCTGGTATGAGTATGGATGACGTATTTGCAATAACCAAAATTGACCCTTGGTTTTTGGTGCAGATTGAAGACCTTGTTAATACAGAAGCAAAAGTTAAACAACTTGGTTTTGCTAACTTAACCGCTGATAATTTACGTGCATTTAAACGCAAGGGCTTATCTGACCTTCGTTTAGCCACATTGCTTGGCGTATCACAAACTAAACTGCGTAAAAAACGTTGGGATTTAGGCGTATACCCTATCTACAAACGAGTTGATACTTGTGCTGCCGAATTTGAGACATCAACTGCTTACATGTATTCAAGCTATGATCAAGAGTGTGAAGCAAGCCCAAGCGATAACAAAAAAATCATGGTTATTGGTGGGGGTCCTAACCGTATTGGTCAAGGTATTGAGTTCGACTATTGTTGTGTACATGCGGCTCTTGCCATGCGTGAAGACGGCTATGAAACCATTATGGTTAATTGTAATCCAGAAACCGTATCGACCGACTATGATACTTCAGACCGCCTATATTTTGAGCCAATTACGCTTGAAGATGTGTTAGAAATTGTACGTACCGAAAATCCAAACGGTGTGATTGTACAATACGGTGGTCAAACACCGCTAAAACTAGCCCGTGCATTAGAGGCAGAAGGTGTTAAAATCATTGGTACAAGCCCAGATGCCATTGACCGTGCCGAAGACCGTGAACGTTTCCAACAAATGATTCACCACTTAAATTTAATACAACCACCAAATGCCTTAGCCACTAGCTTAGAAGAAGGCTTAACTCAAGCCAATGAAGTTGGCTATCCATTAGTGGTTCGTCCATCTTATGTGTTGGGCGGACGTGCGATGGAAATTGTTTATAATGAAGACGAACTTAAGCACTACCTAAAAACGGCCGTACAAGCCTCTAACGAAGCACCCGTATTGTTAGACCGCTTCCTTGATGATGCGATTGAGGTAGATGTTGATTGTATCAGCGATGGCAACGAGGTTGTAATCGGCGGTATCATGCAACATATCGAACAAGCAGGCGTGCACTCGGGCGACTCATCTTGCTCTATCCCTCCATATTCTTTATCAACAGAAATCTGCGATGTCATGCGTGAGCAAACCATCGCTATGGCAAAAGAGCTTGGCGTGGTTGGTTTAATGAACGTGCAGTATGCCGTTAAAGACGGTACAGTATATATTTTAGAGGTAAACCCCCGTGCCTCTCGCACGGTGCCTTATGTATCAAAAGTTATTGGCACTTCACTGGCTCAGGTTGCCGCTCGTTGTATGGCTGGTCAAAGTCTAGAGAGCCAAAAATTTACCAAAGAAATCAAGCCATCTTTCTTTGCCGTGAAAGAGGCTGTGTTCCCATTTGCTAAGTTCCCAGGTGTTGATCCTATTCTTAGCCCAGAGATGAAGTCAACTGGCGAAGTTATGGGCGTTGGTGAAACCTTTGGCGAAGCCTACTACAAAGCCGTCACTGGTGGCAATCAAATAATACCCAGCTTATCGACAGATAACAAAGTTCAGACAGCTTTTTTATCTGTACGTAACAGTGACAAACCAGCCTTAACCAATGTTGCCAAACAACTTGCAGGGTTTGGCTTTAAGCTGGTTGCAACCGCTGGCACTTACAAGCATCTTGTAGAACAAGGTATTGAGTGTGAGCGTATTAATAAAGTAAACGAAGGTAGACCACATATTGTCGATGCCTTGAAAAATGATGAAATAACACTTATTATTAATACTACCGAAGGTAAACAAGCTCAAGAAGACTCATTCTCTATCCGCCGTACTGCGTTGCAGAACAAAGTCTTTTATGTAACCACACTAAATGGTGCAGATGCTGTCTGTAAAGCGTATGCAGTCAAACCACTATTATCAGTGTATAAGTTACAAGACTTGCATGCAAAACACATTACTGTAGTTTAAGCGAGTTAGTTGATTTAGTAATTTAATTTGGTTTTTTAGGTCAGTTGGTCAGATTACTAATCTGACTAAAGACAGTTACTGGCATCAACATAAATATTAGTTTTCCAATGGAAATTATCACCACGAATTATGAAAAATCTAGCAAAAACATTAGTTGAAGTTTATTATGACCTTAATTTCGTTGAAGAAGATTATGCTGAACTTGACTGGTCTCTTAAGCAGTGTGAAGAAATTCAGCATGCAATGGAAGAGAGTTTTTCTATTGAAGAGCAAGAAATGGTTAAGTTAGCAGCAAAAAATTACCTTGCTCGGCTTACACGTGATCCGGATGAACATGGTTACACTCCACGATCTCTTGTGTCAGATGAACAGCGTCAGTTTCTGACACAAATATCACTAGGGAATTTCTGTGGATATCCATCCGAATAGATCCAATCAATTACGTTTAACAAACACTAACAAGCCGTAGCAATCGCTCCCGCTGATCGCTGGAATAACCCAAACGCTGCACTTATTTGCTTGTCCTTGTACGAGGCGTTAGCGTTACTATTAAAGTTTTTGAATGCTTCAAAACAAAGCTTTGTAAGGATTATTCATAACAATAATTTATAGAGATGGAGAATAACAAAATTATCTTTGTAACTGACTTTACAAGTTACTGTTTGATTTAATCAATAGAGTACACTAAAATAGCCAGCAATAAGCGACAATGAAACAACTGCCAATCAAACAATAAACCGCACCATCTTATCGAGGTGGTGTTTATTTTTGTTTTAAAAGAGGATTTATTATGCAACGCTTCCCTATGACACCACAAGGTCATGCCGCTTTGGAAGAAGAGCTAAAGCAACTTAAAACTGTAGACCGACCACGCATTACTGCCGCTATTGCAGAAGCACGTGAACACGGTGACTTAAAAGAAAATGCCGAATATCATGCTGCCCGTGAGCAACAAGGTTTTTGTGAAGCACGTATCCGTGATATTGAAGCAAAACTTGGCGGAGCTCAAGTCATTGATCCAGCAAGCTTGCCAAATGATGGACGTGTGGTGTTTGGCGTTACTGTCGTTATTGAAAACATAGATACCGAAGAAGAAAAACGCTATAAAATTGTTGGTGATGATGAAGCTGACTTTAAAGCCGCTAAAATTTCTATTAACTCCCCCATTGCTCGTGGTTTAATTGGCAAGTCCGAAGGCGATGAAGCTCGTATCGAAACACCAAGTGGTATTGTGGAATATGAGATTATGCAAGTTATTTATCAATAAAGCTTATAAATAAAGTTGCTGATAATAGTTTGTTACTTAACCTAACATACAGCCACTAAAAAAAATCAATATCAAAAAAGGGCGTCATTAATAAATCACGCCCTTTTCTTATAACAAATTAAGTTAATTTTTTATCTAGCAATTTTTGTTATCAGCTACCCTGTTATGCACCTAACAAGCTTTGACCACAAACACGTACGACGTTGCCATTAACACCACCTGATGCAGGCGAAACAAACCAAGCAATTGTTTCTGCAACATCTACTGGCAAACCACCTTGGCTCATAGAATTCATACGACGACCAGCTTCACGAATCGCAAATGGTATTTTAGCCGTCATCTGTGTTTCAATAAACCCTGGTGCCACCGCATTAATGGTCATCCCTTTATTAGATTCTTTAAATTGTTTTGCCGTTGCATTTACCAAACCAATCACCCCTGCTTTTGAGGTTGCATAGTTCGTTTGTCCTAAGTTACCTGCAATACCAGAAATCGACGAGACACAAACAATACGTGCATTATCTGTTAATACATTGTTATCTAATAAGTATTTATTCACCCGTGCAATACTTGCTAAGTTAATGTTTATCACCATATCCCACTTTTTTTCATCCATTTTTGCCAGTGTTTTATCTCGAGTTACACCCGCATTATGGATAATTGCATCCAACCCATTATGCTTAGCCGCTGCTGCCGCAATTTTTTCGCCAGCATCTTCTGCTGTAATATCGGTGGCTAAACTTGCACCGCCAATCTCACCAGCAACTTTTTGTAAGTCTTCTAGCAATGGTGGGATATCTAAACAAATCACATATGCACCATCACGTGCCAAAGTTTGCGCTATTGACTTACCAATGCCACGGCTAGCACCGGTTACAACCATGGTTTTACCCGTTAATGGTTTGTCCCAATTAACCGCCAGTGAGTCACCAGCACCAACCCTAACAACCTGACCAGATACATAAGCAGAGCGGGCTGACATAAAAAAGCGTAATGTCGAGTCAAGGTTAGACTCCTCGCCTTCACTAACATAAATAAGCTGTGCAGTAATACCTTTTTTAAACTCTTTACCAACAGACTTCATAAAACCTTCTAAAGAGCGTTGAACAAGTGCAAATTGAATATCTTCAATTTCTTCTGGTGGTCGACCAATAATAATTACTCGACCAGATTTTTCTACACGGCGGGCAATAGGATGGAAAAATTCATAAATCTCTTTTAACTCATCTGTATTTTTAATATTAGTTGCATCAAAAATGGTAACTTTATACTTATCTGCACCACCAGTGTACTCATGAACTTTTGCACCAACCTCATCAAGCTTTGCCTTTAAAGCATCTGCTTTTGTCACAAAAACATTGGTTTTTGCTTTGGTCACAACACGTGCAATAGCATCACTTACTTTGTTATCATCGCCAGATGCAACACCAATCAAAACATCCCCACTAACAAGCGCTGCCCCTTTTTTATACCTATCTAACTTTATAGGCATAGGTAAGCCTAAATTTTTAGCAACAGATTGACCCATTGGTGATTGAACAAAGCTTCCATAACGATCACTCATCATACATTTCCTTCAATAAATAAAAATTGTCGTTTAATTAAAATCTATAGTCATAATAATGCAGTTATTTACCCCATCTTTCAAGTATTACTATGCAATATGTTTAGACTGGCTCATTCACAAAAAATCAAAAAATGATAAAACAAGTAAAACTCATGCTAAATGATGGGTTCATGCTTTACGCTTGCTAAGTAACAGACATATGCTAAAATCAGCTTATCATTTTTTGTTAAATTAACACCAAATCAATTAATAAATTAATAAAGGATAAACCATGTCAAACAATAACACGATTCGTAAAGTTGCTATTTTGGGTGCAAACCGCATTCCCTTTGCACGTTCAAATGGTGCTTACTCTAATGCAAGCAACCTTGATATGCTTACTGCTGCATTAAATGGTCTTGTAGAACGTTATGACTTACAAGGTAAACAGATTGGTGAGGTGATTGCTGGTGCTGTGCTAAAACTTAGCCGTGACCTCAACCTAACACGTGAGGCTGCATTAAACACAGCCCTATCACCTACAACGCCAACTTATGATATATCACAAGCTTGTGGTACAGGTTTGCAATCAACATTTGCAGCAGCAGATAAAATTGCTTTGGGCATTATTGACTCGGCCATCACAGGTGGTGTTGATACCACTTCTGATGCACCAATTGCTGTTGGTGATGGCTTACGTAAAGCACTCATCAAACTTGGTGCCGCCAAAACTGGTAAACAACGTATGCAAGCATTGATGAACATTAATCCAAAAGATTTAATTGATGCCCCACAAAATGGTGAACCGCGTACTAAGCTATCAATGGGTGACCATCAGGCAATCACCGCTTTAGAATGGTCTATCACACGTGAAGAGCAAGATGAGCTTGCAGTTAATAGTCACAAAAACCTAGCTCGTGCATACGAAGAAGGCTTTATGGCAGACCTAATGACACCATTTAAAGGCTTAACACGTGACAACAACTTACGCCCAGACAGTAGCTTAGAAAAACTTGCAACACTTAAACCGGTATTTGGTAAAAAAAACGCAAACCCAACCATGACGGCGGCTAACTCAACCCCACTAACAGATGGTGCTTCTTGTGTTTTAATTGGTAGTGAAGAATGGGCAGAACAAAATGGATTACGTCCTTTAGCTTATATTACACATCACGAAACAGCGGCGGTAGATTTTATCGGTAAGTCTGGTGTAACAGAAGGCTTATTGATGGCACCAGCTTATGCAGTATCACGTATGTTAAAACGTGCAGGATTAAGCTTACAAGATTTTGATTTTTATGAAATCCATGAAGCTTTTGCTTCACAAGTTCTTTCAACCCTTAAAGCATGGGAAGACACTACCTTCTGTCAAGAAAGATTAGGACTGGATGCCCCATTAGGGTCAATTGATAGAAGTAAGCTTAATGTAAATGGCTCATCATTAGCGGCTGGACACCCTTTTGCAGCAACAGGCGGACGCATCCTTGCTACTGCAGCTAAGCTGCTTGACCAAAAAGGTGGTGGTCGTGCTCTTATTTCTGTTTGTGCGGCAGGTGGTCAAGGCGTTACTTGTATCTTAGAAAAATAATACAGTTTGTCTTAAATAAAAGCCCTCTACTTTCTTAGAGGGTAGATAGACTTTGTAATTTATCCCGCTATTTTATAGCACCGATATCATAGGCAATTACGGAATTTTCTGCCATTACCGGTACAATCAGGTATTGCCCGTCGGTACTAATATCGGCCGAAGTTTTGGCTGCCTTAAATAACAGTGTGGAACCATTTTCATCGCGGCGAAAAACATTACCATTCATCCAATCATTGACTATCAACTGCTGATTAATGCTGGTAATACCGTCTAAATTGCCGATATGTTGTGCGTCTTTGATTAAGGTAACGGCTTTGCTGTCAAGGTCAATTTGATATAAGCTGCCCAGCTCT
>PDWI01000769.1_pt1 | contig 51938 bp, 48 predicted proteins | sample 1430891 | NCBI WGS metagenome assembly PDWI01 (sample SAMN01162508, study PRJNA174530) | Oral metagenome, whole genome shotgun sequencing project. | biome: Marine environment; feature: Marine mammal; material: Swab sample of the gingival sulcus; isolation source: swab sample of gingival sulcus... | reverse complement strand
CACGCCAGACCAATTACTCCCCTTATTATAATTAAAATAAGTGCAGATGTCAGAGTTAATTACTCTCTAACAACTACACTTTTATGGTACTAAAAAGTTCGGGTGCATATTGAATTTCATCAATTATAATAGGCGCTTCATATGTTTGCAAAAAAAGCTCTGGGTCGTTCCTAGCTAACCTTCTTAGATTGGGATAGTCAAGACTTACATAATTTATCTCTTTGCCAAAATTAGTATTCTTAAGTATCGTTGTTTTCCCAACCTGCCTTGCGCCAGTTAGCATGATAACAGGAAAGCCCTTGCTAAACTCAATCAATCTACTTTCTATTTTTCTTTTAATATACACAATATTCTTCCTTTATACAAATCCGGAATTACATTCCGTATTTGTATAATAATATAGTGTTCCGTAATTGTCAAAGGATTTGATTATGTTTATATCTGAAAAGTATAATTTGTTGAAGATAATTACTTAATCTTAATGAAAAAAGGCTGTATGGATGAAAGACAGCTATATGAATACAGGTGAGCTAACGCTGAATTGATATCCGCTTCGCTGAATGAACTTCCCCTAGCATGCTAAGCAAGTGAACGGCAAATACTTCGTATCCCCTTTATGGTGACCTTTTGTTCGGGTAAAAAGCGTTTTGAACCCATTTACTTGACTCTAAAAACTACTGTTTGTTGTTCTGGGCGCCTGGCACCTAGAACAACAAACAGTTGATTGCATTTTATCCTATATCAATTTTTTTACTATAAGCAGCTCTTTATAGACCCGTATTAGCGGTTTTTAGGTAGCTGATCTACTACTCTATTAATTCCATATCTGTAATGGTCCACTTATCATCTACTATTTCTAAATAATACTTCCTTAGGACATCTTCATCCGTCAATTCTTCCGTGAGTTCTCCGATTACATTTGTCGTTACTACTGCTTTATCGCCGTTAATCTGCGTTTCAAACCCTATCATCGGTTCTATTTCCAGTAATGTATGAAGAATGATGTCAGAACTCCAGTGTGCTGCTTCTACTAAACTGTTATCAGCAAGCTCCTTGATTCTAGTTTGTAAATTATCTGGTGTAATAAGTAGATTTATGTATATATCGCTTAGGTACAAAAACTGCATAACGACATCTTCCGGTTCGTCAGGATAAGGCTCCAATTCTATCTTCGTATCCGTAATATAAAATGCACCTTCGCTATCATCCATAAAATCGTAGTGGTATTCCATATCTTGGTAATACGTAAGGTGGCCTGAACTTGCCACTATAAAGCCATCATATACGCCATCATCATCTTTATCCACCAAATAATCGTAAGTTTCATCTGCTGACATATCACTAATATAATCTATAAATCCATCTGCTGATATTCCGGTTAGTTCAAAGCTTAGACTTCTCGGTAAATCCTGAACCTCACGGTAGAGCATTTTATTATCTGCTCCGACTATATCTACTAACTTGGCATCCGTATAGACATGATCAGGCGTATCCCGTTGATCAATGATTGAAAAGTCCCCATCTTCTATATCAATCAACAAGTTATAGAGTACTACATTCGCACTAGCATCTTCATTACTATCTAAAAGCCCTATTGATATGATCGCTTCGGGTTCACCATCTAAGTCAATGTCCTCGTATTCTTCTATGAATAGGTCCATTTCATCATCATAGTACATTTCATCTTCTAAAAAATCAAAAAGTTTAGCACGTGTTTTTTTGCTTATCCCTGTTTCATCTACATCATCTTCTTCTGATTGTTTCGTTGTTGTTTGCTCTTCTTTGATGTCGTCCTTTTTCTTGTCCTTCTTATCCTTCTTTTTATTACTATCCTTTTTTTCGTCTTTCTCCTTTTTGTCTTTCTTTTTCTTGCTTTTTTCTTTAGAATCAGACTCTTTTTTCTCGGAATCAGAAGATTCAACCTTTTCTTTTACTATCTGTGCCACTTTACCACAGCTTGTAAAAAGAACTAAAACGAATACAATGATTAATATTTTTTTCATAGCTACTCAATCCCTTTTTTTCGTTAATAATATCATATTCAAATATAAAAATATATAATGCTAAGATTTTTATTATACTTTTACTCGGGTCTATTACCACTTTTATCAACGATTTTTTCCTTAATCCTATTTCCTAAGGTCGTGATTCAATGGTTGCGAATCTGATAAAGAACGACTGAAAACTATATAATCACATTTTACCTTATATCAATTTTCTATTTAAACTAGCTAACCCTAGACCTTAATAAATGGGATTATTCCCACGAAGCAGCACCGACATTCACTTAGATAGTACCCTCGCTGTATTCAACTTTTGTTATCTCTAGCATATTATTCCAACCAAAAGACCGTGATTATATGGATGAGAATTTGATGAAGAACGACCGAACTCCAAAGGAACAGTACTAGGACGTACGGACCTTTGGGGTGAGTGGAGTTCTGAGTTAAATTATCGCCATATAGCACGGTCGCATTTATTAATGAGATTATTTTTGCTGAACCGACAACAAACGAGTGGGAACAGTACTATCTAATTCTTATCCTTTTCGCTAAGGTCGTGACTTAATCGATGAAAATCTGATGAAGAACGACTGAACCCCAAATGGACAGTACTAGAACGTACGGACCTTTGGGGTGAATGGAGTTGTGAGTTAGATTTTCGCGATTTAGCACGACCTATCATTTCTTCTTGAATAAGGTGCTAACCCCAATAACCACCGGATAAAACACCGCCGCAACCGGCCAAATAATCCAGCTTCTTCCCCAATCATCGGTAATGAAACTATAGGCCAAAAACATCGCTCCCACTAATGGCCAGTATATTCCTATAATTAATCCTAAAGTGGGACTACGCTCTTTCTTCTCTTTACAGTAAGCCCCCTCTTGAAGTAGTCTATCAAAACTTCCCCAAATTGTACCTGTTCTAACAAGGAAAAATACGCCTATTCCAGCTATTACAAATATAAGTGCCGTCATAGTTAATATTAAAAAACTATTGTATTGATCTAATAGTGAAACCCCTACCGTAGGTAGTACTGACACGATGACTAAAAATATTCCTATGATTAATCTTCTAGTATGTGTGTCCTTGTACTGTTCTTTACGCTCCTTTACCATCGACGTAACACCATAAGCTGTTTCAAATATTTCTTTATCTAAATAATCAAACTTGGACGTTTTCTTGCTGCTAAAAGTAAATAAAGAAATAGACGTGGCAACACAAAGAAATATCGCCACTATTCCTAAAAAAACTGCTACATTTTCTGATAGCATAAAGTCATTTTTTTCACTAAATCCCATCAATAAAATTAAAGTTACGGGAGATATAATACATAGAAAAACGCCAAATGCTACCATCCTCGATGTAGAAACTTTTGCTGAAATAAATTCATTTGCTTCTTCCAACGACACTCTTCTTAATGACAACTCTTTATCTTCCGGTACCGGCGCTTCATCTATTTTTATGTCGTCTTTTAGTAGATAATCGGTACTCACACCAAATAATTCTGATATATGTATTATCTTATCAAGATCAGGAATAGATATAGCACCCTCCCACTTCGAGACAGACTGCCTTGTTACGCCCATCTTATGGGCAAATTCTTCCTGTGTCCAACCACTCTTTTTTCGTAGTTCAATTAATTTGTCGGCAAAAATCATTTTAAATCCTCCTAATATGAATTTTAGCTTTATTGCTTTCATATTAAGTTAATCATCTTTAGCGGTTGCTTACAACCAACTAGCACTATTCAATGTGTCAACTGTCAGTTGCGCAGCTTATTTACTACCCTTACTCCCTACTGTTTTATTCTACTATAAATGAAACTCATTCGATAAATTAAGGCTTAGAAATTGATGGTCTATTATCCTTTTTTATGGCATCAATTTTATTTAACAATTTCTCATACACCGACCTCATTATATCTTCTGAAGAATATTTGAATATGTCTTTAATATCTATCCACATAACGCCGTTGGTTTCATCTTCATTGACTACCAGTTCATCCTTTTCATCTGCGACAAGAAAATAGGTTACATTAAAGTGAATGTGAGTTACCACAAACTCCCCTCTCCTAACATGTGGCAGCACATGAATAGCATCCAAAGAAACAATCTCATCACTAAGAGGTCTGCATACCACTCCTGTTTCTTCATGGGCCTCCCTTAGAGCAACACCTAGCAAATCCTTTTCACCATCAACATGTCCACCAGTCCAACCCCAACTGTTATGTATCTTGTGATGAATGAAAAGAACTTTAGTAAATGTCTCATTTAATATTAGAGCTGAGCTTGTTAAATGTGCGATGCACTCCCTAAATAGAATCTCCTGTCCATGTTTGTTTATCAACGAAAGAATCTTTTCCTTATCACATCTTTCTTGTTCACAAACCGGCTCGTATTTTTCAATTTGTTTAATTACGCTATCCATAAAATCTTACTCAAAACGCTATCAACCATTTCTTTTCGTGTGATGATGGCTATCTCCCTTGTTTAAATAGTATATATACCTATCAACAACATCAACGATATATTTTTCTTTTATCCTATAGTATGGGAGGTTGCTATCATTTGATATAACTACTACACTTTCTCTTTCCGTGTTTTTTTCTCCAAATAAAGTATTCTTATTTTCCGTTAATCCACTCTTTATTTTTTTATACTCTTCTTTTGATAACTGATACGCCGTAAGCCCATACGGACATGAAAAGCTCTGGCTAAAATCATTTACACTTTTTCCTTTTAACCTGATAATGTAAGCATCAAACCCAAAGGAATCCTCTAAATAATCCCTAAATTTTGATAGATCAATATCTTTCCTTTTCCAACTATTATATTCTTCTTTTGTGTAGTAAACTCTACTCGCTACGTTCGTAGGGCAGTCTTTCTCATCCGTTATTTCTATATTTTTTGCGCTTATTACAGGTTTCTCCCTGGCTGGATCAATTTCTACTTTACCTACCACGTTAAGTTTATGCCCCGGCTGAATATACGCTCTACTACCAGTAACGCCACTGTCTAAAAAATGCATGTGTCCATATATTACCACATCTATATCCTCAATCTCATGAAAGATATCATAAGCCTCGTTTTCGCCGGTGTTATAGTACATAACTTTTCCAGTCTTAATATCTCTTGACGTCCCACCATGATAGGCGACCACTATAATATGGCACTTGCTTTTGATGTCATCGACTACCCTTTTTATCTCCTCCAGCGGTCTTGTAATAATAACATCTTTAGAAGTCTCATAAGCGCTTATCTGAGATAGATTCCCTGTTAAAGCACCTATTACCCCTACCTTTACCCCTTCTTTTTGTAGTATGGCGTATGGCCTAAATACTCTTCTCCTATTTAGGTCATATAAATTGGCGCATAGATACTCTCCCTTAAACCTCTTTGCTTGGCTTATAAGATAATCTATGCCATAATCTAAATCATGATTTCCCACAATGGCCACATCAAAATGGTAATCATTTATCACATCAATATATGGAGATTTCTTAAGAATACAGTTAAAGTAAGTGGATTTTAAATCCCCAGTTAGGATATCTCCACAATCTATTAAAAGGCTTTCCCTCCCTAAATTCCGCAAATATTCTGGTAGATTGCCATTACCATTTTTATTGATTAACTTGCCATGTGTATCTGTAGTACAGTATATATGCAATGCCTCACCCTTCCTTTGCCATGGTATAACAGATTAAGTATAGTATTATTTAAGCCTCTTCCTAATCTCTCCCGTTAGCATATCTAGGGAAAATACCGTCATCACTACACCAATTAATATTATACTCACTTTACTAAACTGTCTCGACTGTATTGCAAAAACTAATGGTGCACCTATTCCTCCCGCTCCTACCAATCCAAGTATTGCCGCTGACCTAAGAGCAATCTCAAAATGATTTAACGCTAGGGAAGCAAACATTGGCATAAGTTGCGGAAGCCTAGTAAAAAAGAGTGCCTGCCAAAAATTAGCTCCTACCGAGTCCATTGATTCTAGAAGCGTCTCATCCATACTTTCAAATTCTTCGGTAAATAGTTTACCCATCATCCCAATCTGGTGTATCCCTATTGCCATGACACCTGCAAAAGGGCCGGGACCAACTACTTTCACAAATATTATAGCGTATACCAATTCCGGAAAAGCTCTAAGTACATTTAAGACGGCCTTGCCAATCTTCGGTACAACTTTGTTGCCTTTCCACAGATTGGAGGCTGCAAGCATGGAAAATGGCAAAGCAAATACCGTTGCAATAGAAGTACCTAAAAACGCAATCCCTATCGTAAGTAGTATTAATGAGACTAAGTCCTCACCACTCCCGTCATATACAAATGACCAGTCGGGTTTTGACAGTCCTTTGAAAACTCCCCTGGCAAGTTCCCACGAAAAAGAAGCCATATTCGAATAGTCCAGATTAACAGCTGATAAAACCACCAATATCGTTATAATAATTATGGCAAGTCTACTGTTGCTCTTCTTCGTCTTTGTCATAATAGCCCCTTCCTAAAGTGTTCACTAACATAATCCACTATTCCCACTACCAAAAAAATGGACAGAATAATTATCGATACCCTATCGTATCTAAGAAGTGCTAGAGATGAGTTCAGCATTACGCCTATTCCTCCTGCTCCGACATATCCTAAAACCGTAGACGCTCTTACATTTACTTCAAAAGCGTATAACGAATAGCTTGCTATTTGCGGTAATATCTGCGGGATAATTGACCAGTAGGATATCTGAACCTTGTTTGCCCCTATTGAAGTAGCGGCCTCGATAGGACCGTAATCGCAAGTTTCAATCGATTCATAAAGGAGCTGTGAAATCATACCAAAGGTAAATATTGCTATTGTTAGTACACCTGTTAGCTCCCCTATTCCAAAAAGCGCCACTAATAATGACGCTAGTAGTAAGCTCGGTATGGTCCTAACTACATTTAGAATAACTCTAAAAAATAATGTTATATATCTATTTTCTGTTACTAGTTCGGTAGCTAGAAAAGAGACCGGAAGCGCAACCATTACGCCAAGAGCAGTACCAAAAACAGACATCTGCAACGTCTTAAGCATTGGCACTAAAATATTTGGAATATACGAAAAATCCGGCTTTAACAATCTAGATATGAAGTTCACTATTTGGTCCAGATTATCAAAAACATCCGAAATAGATGCATCCGTCACAGCTGCTGAAGCTATAACTCCAACTAGGATAACAACCGTAGTAATTGCATTTTTATACCACTGGAAATGTATGGTATCCTTTATCTTCATTCCTAAGCCTCTTCTTCATCAAAAATGTCTTCACCGTAGATACTGATGAGTACTTCATCCGTTGCCTCGTTTACCGGTCCATCAAATACCAGTTCTCCCTCTCTAAGTCCAATTATTCTAGAAGCAAATTGTCTTGCCGTATTAACTGAATGAATATTAACTAAAATAGTTTTATTCATTTCTTTGTTTATTTTTTTAAGGTCACTCATTATTTTTTGAGAAGTAATTGGATCCAGCGATGAAACCGGTTCATCGGCAAGTATGATATCCGCTTCTTGAACCAAGGTTCTTGCTATCGAAACTCTTTGTTGCTGACCACCTGATAATTCATCACATCTTGAATGAAGCTTGTCGCTAAGGTCTACTCTAGCTAAAGCGTCGGTAACCCTATCATAATCCTCTTTTGAGAATAATCCTAGAATACTTTTGATGGTTCCATAGTATCCGAGTCTACCTGAAAGTACATTCTTTTGAACCGTACTTCTTTTTACTAGATTAAAGCTCTGAAATATCATCCCGATATTTCTTCTTAGCTTTCTGAGTTTCTTCTTATCGGCGCTCGAAACGGACTCTCCATTGATGGTTATCTCACCCTCCGTTATTTCGATAAGTCTATTTATAGATCTTAGCAGCGTCGATTTTCCCGAACCACTAAGACCTATAATACAGACAAATTCTCCTTCATGTATTTGTAGATTAATCTTATCTAAGCCTTTTACTCCGTTAGGATATATTTTAGTTACGTTACTAAACTTAATCATATATACTCCGCTTTAATTCTTTATCATAAAACGATTATAGATCGGATGCTTCCTTGGTGTACTCATCTGTAGTTATGTAGTTATCATCATTGGCTTCTACGTAGCTCTTATGGCTCCACATCTTCATAGCTTCAGCACCCTCTTCATCATTTGGCATTTCAAGGAATACTTTTTTAACTTTGTCTTTTAATTCTTGATCCATATCAGGTTGTACAGCAATTGCGTCATTAGGTATTTCCGCTTCTGTTAAGTAAAGTACTCTTAGTTCACTCATAAGATCAACACCGTCAAACACTTTTGCGAATACAACTCTTGCGCCTTCAAACACGAAACAGGCATCTTGTTGTCCATTCAAAACCGATGTCATTTCACTCGGTATATCGTTTACCGTTGTTAGTGTACATTCTTTAACCGGATTTACACCCGCTCTATTCATTTCAACCACTGGATATATAAAGCCTGATGCAGAAGTCGGACTGAGGGTAGCTATTTTCTTGCCTTTTAGGTCTTGTAGCGTCATGATATCACTATCCGCTTTTACTAAGATTTCCCCCTTAAATGAACCCCTTTTCTTTCCTTCTATCGGCAGTCCTGTTTCTCTATCGAAAGCTCCTAATTCCGAAGTGAGCAAGGCCTGAGCAGCTCCTTGATTTTTTGCTTGTACATAAGCTGCTGGCGGCATAATCCCTACATCAATCTTTTTTGAAGCCATAGCCTCTACTATGGTAGAATAATCTGTTGCTAATGTAACATTAACTTTTACTCCTAGCTTTTTACTTAAGTACTCTGCGAAAGGTTTCGCTTTAGCTTCCATTGAGCCGTCATTATTTGTAGGAACGAATTGAACTTCCAGTACTTTTTCTTCTTCTTTTGCACCACATGATGTTAAAGATAGGACTAAAACAACAACCATCATTACCGAAAAAAATTTTTTCATAAGATTCTCCTTTTATAAATATATTTCTGGCCTAAAGCCTTATAACAATTAAAGTTAGTAGTCTGTTCCTACAAAAAAAACATAGTCAACATCATTTCTGTCACAAAATTGTATTTTTATTATAAAATGTATTTTAAATCTTACTAAATGCCTGTTCTAAATCTGCAATTATATCTTCTACACTTTCAAGACCTATAGATATTCTAATAAGTCCGTCCGTTATTCCTGCATCTTCTCTTTCTTCCCTACTATATGAAGAATGAGTCATTGAAGCCGGATGTTCTATTAACGATTCTGCGTCGCCAAGACTGACTGCAACGGAGATAAGTTCGACGGAATTGATAAATTTTTTGCCCTTTTCATATCCACCTTTTACTTCAAATGATATCATCGCGCCAGGAAGGCTCATTTGCTTTTTAAATAGTTCGTTTTGTTCAAACGAGTCCAGGCCAGGGTAATAAACCTTTTCCACTTTTTCGTGTTTTTCAAGATACTGGGCGACCTTCATCGCATTGGAACAATGCCTTTCCATTCTTACTTCAAGCGTCTTAATGCCACGTTCTACTAAAAACGCTTCAAAAGGTCCTAATATTGCCCCCGTCATATCCTTTAAGGCTACGTGCTCAACTTCCGCTATGTAATCTTTTTTCCCGACAATAAATCCTGCAATAGCGTCGCCATGTCCATTCAAATATTTAGTAGCGGAATGAACGACTACATCTGCCCCTAGCTCAATGGGCCTTTGAATATAAGGCGTTGCAAAGGTGTTGTCTACCATTACCGTAATATCGCCACTGCTATGCGCTAACTCTGATATCGTCCTTATGTCAGAAAGTTTTAAGGTAGGATTTGCCGGTGTTTCTAGATAAATTAATGTCGTATTTGGCTTTAACGCATTTTTAATCTCTTCTATTTTTGAAGTATCTACAAAAGTAACTTCGACGTCAAATTTTGTAATTGCCTTATTGAGAAAGGCGAAAGTACACCCGTATATAACCTTATCCGTTATGATATGATCACCGGCTTTTACTAGCGCCCATATCGCCGATGAAATAGCGCCCATACCCGACGCTGTTGCAAGAGCAGCCTCAGCTTCTTCAAACATAGCTATTTTTTCAGCAATTACATTTGTATTGGGATGACCAAGCCTCCCGTACATATACCCCTCTTCTTCTCCGGCAAACCTTCTTCCGCCTTGCTCTGCTGAGTCAAATACAAATGTCGATGTTTGATAAATAGGTGTCGCAAGTGCCCCTAGTTTATCGCCTTTAATCTTCGCACCGTGTATCGCTTTTGTTGCAAACCCTTTGTTTTTTAAAGTCTCTCTATCCATATCCGCTCCTTTTTAACTTTCTCTAGAAAAATAGACCACATCATTGCAGTCATTTATTAAAAATAAGAACTGAAAGCCTTTTTTTCATTCTACTTGATTTTTTTATCCATATCAAGAGAGTAATCTGTTAAAAACGAAATTCGGCTAACGCTGAGAACAGGTCGCCTTATTAAAGAAGGTCGCTTTCGTCAAAAAAGATTCACCCGGAAAACTAGTTGAAGGAAGAAAAAATCCAACGGATCCGCGTTATGGAAGCTTTTTGCCCCAGCAAAAAGCAATTTTAGACTTTATTTTATACGCTGTTGTTTTGGGTGCCTGGCACCGAGAACAACGAAGGCCGAGAACAGGGTTGCTACCGAAAGCTAGCAGGCTGATAAAAAGCGTTAATTAGTCACCTATTTCGATGAAAAAGTTTGGCTTAAATTAAAATGAGGCTTTTTTGTGTTTAAGACGCTGACGGGCTAGTTGATCTTCAAGGGAAAAAGACTCTACCCACGCTCCTCGATCTAGCTAATCCCTTTTATAAAGGACTTCGTACGCTGATTTTCAGATAAATCAAATACCTCTTCCGGTGTTCCCTCATCAACAATTTTGCCACCTTCCATAAAGATTATCCTACTCGCCACTTGCTTTGCAAATGCCATCTCATGCGTCACTATTACCATGGTCATCTTCTCTTTTGTCAGTTCTTTTATTACGGTAAGAACTTCTTTCGTTAACTCCGGATCTAGTGCTGATGTTGGCTCATCAAAGTAGAGCACTTTAGGACTTGAAGCTAGCGCCCTTGCTATTGATACTCTCTGCTTTTGTCCACCTGAGAGCGTGTTTGGATAGCTATTTTCCTTTTCTTGTAGGCCCATTTTTTTTAATAGCTTTCTACCTATCTCTAGCGCCTCATTTTTTGGCATTTTCTGATTTCTTATAAGTGGGTCTGTTATGTTTTTTATCACACTAAAGTGAGGAAATAGATTAAAGTGTTGAAAGACTAGTCCAAAGTATGTGTGTACCTTTTTTAAACTCTCTCCTTTTATGTACTGAACTGTCTCGCCACTTGTCGTTGCAACATCTTCCCCTAAATATTTTATCTGCCCACCATCTATTTCTTCAAGGAGCGTTGCCAGTCTTAACATTGTCGATTTTCCTGAGCCTGATGGTCCTATTATCGCTAACACTTCTCCCTCGTCCACATGCATAGAAATGCCATCTAGAACGACATTGTCATCATATTTTTTGTATATATTATTTAATTCTACTAATTTCAATCGTTTCTCCTAATAGTACGCAAGTTTTTTCTCTACTGTTTCCATAACGTAGGCTACAACCCCATTAAATATGTAGTAGTAAACCCCCGCTATCACAAAAGGCATCATCGAAGTCGTAGATGATGCAAAAGCTTTTGCGACGGTGAACATTTCTGCTACTGATATGACAAAGGCAAGCGATGTATCTTTTACGAGCGTGATGACTTCATTGGTAATCATTGGTATTACATTCCTTATTACCTGTGGAAGTATGATATGAAAAAATGTTCCCGCTTTGCTATATCCGAGTAGCTTTGCCGCTTCATACTGCCCTTTGTCAATGGATAGGATCCCACCTCTGTAAATCTCTGCAAAATACGCAGCGTAGTTAATCGTGAACCCTATTATGACGGCGTAAAATCGATACGAATTGCTCAGTCTTATCTTAAACAAAAAGTAAGGACCGAAATATACGACAAACAGCTGTAAAATGAGAGGCGTGCCTCTCATTACAGATATATATATTGTCGTTAAGGAACTGATAATTTTGTTTTTTGATAATCTGAGGGATGTGATTAGTAGCCCAAGGGGCAGTGAAAACAACAACGTTAATGTAAATATTTTGGTTGTTGTAACAAGCCCCAGCGCAATCTCTTTTGCTAAATTTAACATATCATTTTCCTATTATTGTTACATCAGCACCAAACCAGTCTTGTGATATTTTGGCCATTGTACCATCTTCCGACATCGCTATCATAGCGGCTTGCACTTCATCTCTTAGCGCTTCATTCCCTAGGTCAAAGCCTACACCAAATTCTTCAGCCGTTAATGTCTGCTCTAGAACAGAATACTCGTCACTACCTCTTTTTTGTATTTGGTATCTACCAACTATTTCATCGATGACTACGGCGTCAACTGCTCCCGTTTCAAGATCTAGAAATGCTGTATTATAGTCAGCTGCTGTTACTAATTCTTTGAATGTAGACGTAAGATCTGGTGAATCTTTAAGCGCTGCTTCACCACTAGAATCAAGTTGTACTGTTACAATCTTATCCGCTAAGTCCTCAAATGTCTTAATGCTAGCATCTTTTACTATTATCACTTGATTATTCGCCATGTATGGAACGGACCATGTATACTTGTCTTCTCTTCCGTTAATGGTAAACCCATTCCAAACACAGTCTATGTTGCCACTCTTAAGTTCGAGATCTTTTGCGTCCCATGAAATAGGCTGTAATACAATTTCTTTCCCCATTCTCTTTGCAGCTTCTTTTGCCAAATCAATATCAAAGCCTACAAATTCACCATTATCATCTACGAATCCCATCGGTGGAAAGTCTTGGTCAAAACCGACGGTGAACGTACCGCCCTCTTCTTTTGCTTCCGTCGTTTCTTCTTTCACTTCTGTTTTTTCTTCCGCTACTTTTGTTGTCTCCTCTTTTTTGGCCTCCGTCATTTTATCCTCTTTTGCTTTTTCTTCCGGTTTGCCTGAACATGATGCTAAGCCCATTACCAATACAGTTACGAATAAAATAGATACTAATTTTTTCATTTTTTCATCTCCTTTTTTCTTATGCTTTAGTATATTATCACATTAGCGCACTAAAGTAAAGAGGTAAATTAAAAAAAATATTTTTTTTATTCCAGCTAGAATATTTACTAAAACGTAGCTTTAATAAAGTTGATTTTTTTACCTTGTTGAATGAATTTTTTTTCGTATTCCGTCTTAAAGTTCTTCTCCGGGAACTCTGTTGAATGAAGATCATAGGATATTTTTTCTACCTTCATATGTGCTGCCTTAATTTGCTCAACGGAAAATTCAAAGAAATCAAGTCCATCTGTTTTAAATTCAATTACTCCACTCTCCTTGAGTATATTTTTATACTCAAAAAGGAAGTTGATGTGTGTTAGTCTTCTCTTATGGTACTTTGTTTTTGGCCACGGATCTGAAAAATTTAGATATATTTTGCTAACTTCTTTTTTCTCGAAAAAGGCAGATATAATGGTAGCATCTGCCCTTATTAGAATGATATTATGAATATTATTTTCGACTATTTTTGAGGCCGCTTTTGCCAGTAGCGTTTCGTACCTTTCTACGCCAACAAATAGTTTCCTGCTATCAGCAAGTGCCTTGCTTACTAGGAAGTCCCCTTTGCCCATTCCGATTTCAAGTTCTACTGCCTCAAACTGTCCAAACGCCTCTTTCCATTTCCCCTTTAGGTGCTTTGGGCTCTCATATATGAAATCATATGTTTTTACTTTTTCTCTCGCTTTTTTACCATTTCTTAATCTCATGATACTATTATACTAGAAACTTGGTAATTCACATAGGATTTTTTATAATTCTACCCGCGTTTAATATAGCTATTAAGGCAACCCCAACATCGGCAAATACTGCAGCCCAAAGACTGGCAAAACCGGCGACTCCAAACACCATGACAAGCGCCTTTACAAGGAGTGCAATAACTATATTTTGAATAACTATATTTTTAGTTTTGTGCGCTATGGCAATACTGTCACCAATCTTTGAAATCTCATCATTTAAAATGACAACATCAGCCGCCTCTATCGCAGCGTCACTACCGACTGCTCCCATGGCTATTCCTATGTCACTTTTTGCGAGTACAGGAGCGTCGTTTATACCATCCCCTACAAATATTGTCGATTTTTCTTTGTTAAGATACTTACTGAGTATATTAACTTTATCACTCGGTAGTAATTTTGCATGGACCTTAGATATACCAATCTTATCCGCCACGTAATCCGCCGTTACTTCATTATCCCCAGTAAGCATTACGGTATCAATACCTTGAGACGTTAGAGCAGCAACTCCTTGTTTACTATCTGATTTTATTTCATCCTCAAGCAAGATGTATCCTACATACTTTTTGTTCTTAGCCACATATACTATTGTTCCGTGATCTCTAACCATCTCGAAATTGACGCCCATATCTTTCATGAGTTTGGATGAACCGACCAGGTATTCATCACCGTCTACGGTTCCTTTAACACCAAATCCCGCAAGTTCTTTATAATCTTTGACTCTATCCATATCGGCGTGTCTACCACCAGCGATACACTTTGATATCGGATGTTCACTGTGTGATTCTATCGTCGCAATTTTCTCAAGGAAGATGTCTTTGTCTTCTTGATAGCTTTCAACTCTACTAATCGTAAATTTACCCTTTGTCAGTGTCCCAGTCTTGTCAAAAACTACTGTTCCCACATTAGTAAGTGCTTCAAGATAGTTTCCGCCCTTAACTAATATACCCTTTCTCGATGCTCCGCCGATGCCACCAAAGTATGCTAACGGCACAGAAATAACTAACGCACAAGGGCAAGAGATAACTAAGAAAACAAGTCCTTTTCTTATCCAATCTGTAAAAGAACCCATTCCTAAGATAGGCGGTAAGAAAGCAATGATTGAAGCAGCTAGAACAACTAAAGGCGTATAATATTTTGAAAACTTGGTAATGAATTTTTCTGTTTTTGCTTTTTTCGCAGAAGCTTCTTCCACAAGCTCCATTATTTTAGAGGCCGTTGAATCTTCGTATTTACTAGTTACTTTTATACTAATAGTACCAGTTAGGTTTATACTGCCTGAATAAACTTTGTCATCAAGACCTACTTCTACGGGTAGGCTTTCACCGGTAAGAGCCTTTGTATCTATACTTGACTCACCCTCAACTATATACCCATCTAACGGTACTTTATTGGACGCTTTAATAACTATGATATCACCAACTTTTACTTCACTCGGATGAACCCTCTTAATACTTCCATCTACTAACAAGTCGGCACTATCAATATCTAAATCCATTAAGTCAATTATCATATTGCTGGATTTATTGACAGCGATACCTTGAACTATTTCACCTATTTCATAAAAGATCATTACAGCAACACCTTCTACATACTCACCTATTATAAAGGCGCCTATTGTTGCTATTCCCATCAAGAAGTTCTCGTCGAACATATTTCCTTTCAGGATGTTTTTAAAGGCTTTTTGAAGAACGTTTTTACCCGATATTATATAGGCGGTCAAAAAAAGTATCAACCCTATGGCACTACCTCTAAAAAATAGTCCAGCAATCAAAAAAGCTACTGCAATCACAAGTCTCACAATCTCTTTTTTTATATCTGTATTTTCTCTTTTACTATCGCTTCTGTCTTTCACTTTCTTTACTGTAATTCCCTCTTCAATGGAGTCTACAATTCTTTGTATGTCACTTTCTCCCATTTTGGAATCCAATGTAACCGTCCCTAGTGAAAAGTTAAGATTTACATCTTTGACATCCTTATTATTTGATAGTTCGCATTCAATCTTTCCAGCGCAATGACTACACGTTAATCCTTCTAATTTATATTTGGCTTTCATAATTACCTCATACTAATATACTAACATCTGAATATCTGTTCATATGTTAGTATATCACTTTTTGGTATTATGTCAATAATTTATTTGAATTTATTTATAAAAAAATTTATAAATTTCACATTTCAAATTCCGATAAAAAGGATTGCCCATTTTCAGTCTTTTTCACATTAAAATAGTCGCAGACACTGGCGCCTATATCCGATAAGGATTTTCGTAATCCAATATTTTTACCCTTTATTTTTTTGTTATATATTAATAAAGGAACGTTTTCCCTTGTATGTCTATTATGCCCTATCAGAGGATCATTCCCATGATCAGCAGTAACGACCAAAATATCCTCTTCTCCGAGCAGGTTAATTATTTCTCCTATTTTGTCATCGGCAATTTTCAATATCTCATAATATTTTTTTGCATCTTGACTGTGTCCCGCTAAATCGGTCTCTTGGACATTGGTACATATAAATCCTTTTTCATTATTCTTAATTTCTTCCACTGTGATTTCCATTACTTTTTTTGTCGGTACGCAAGAAATTCTTTTGCCTTTTGGGTTCTCTACAATATCCGCAACCTTACCGATTAAAACAACGGGTACACCATTTTCACCAAGAATAGTCGGCGCCTGTACCTTTGTATTAACACCGTATCCCAAGTGCATACAGTTGTAGCCCTGATCATAAGATTTTGTTCTCGCTCCTTTAAAGCCTATAAATTTCCCCTCTTTTACTTCTACAACATTTTCTATGTCATCAATATCATTACCTGTTCCACCAAAGGTTATCACTCTATTAACAACGGCTTTTTCTCTTACCAGTTTACCTATTGCGAGCTCCTTCTCAAATGGCATATCGTCAAGAGGGGCTATACAGTTATACGCCATTCCTAAATCGGTATCTATATTGTCCCCCACTACCGCATAATCATCTACTAACAGATACTCAAGTCCGCCACTTTTTTTTCTTTCTACCTTGTGACCATTATTCTTTAAATAGTCATCAACTTCATCTATTACTTCACTAAAAGGTTGAAAGTACGGCCTTTTAGGACAGGTTCCCATTAACTCTTGGTGGCCCATAAAGGTATCTGCTCCATAATGCATTAATTCTGATTTTCCATACACGGCACTTTCTGAAAACTTCATGTTTTCACTTTCTTTACCATATATGTTCATCAGACCCATAAATTCAAGATTTTTTAGTTTCATATCTGGAAACTCTTTTAATATCGATGCAAAAGTATTTGAATGTAGATCTTCTTTTCTGACGTCTTTTACATCATTCATAAACCCTACACCAAATCCGTCTAATACTATTACTATAAAACGTTTTGTTTTTTTCACTTTTTATTACCTAAACTATCATAAACCCCGATTATCTCAGGTTTTTTATTTGATATTCCTTTCACTAAAACTACATCACTTCTCGTTACAAATATTTGAAACCTAAACGCCATTATGACGGCGTCACCAATATTGGCTGTATCGTTTAACTCAAAGTGATAATCTATATTCTCTGGATGAAGAGGATTAACCGCTATTTCTCGATAATCATCGTATGAACTTCCTACAATAGCCTTTTGAACATTTGATCTCCTATAATAACCCCCACCAAAACAATAGCCTTTTTTGTTGTAGTTATGTGAAACTTCCGACAAGTATGCTACGCATATCTTTTCTGATAAAGTTTTTGTTCGGTGGCTTGGCGTCGTTGCGGTAAACCCATGGCCAGGTTCCGCGTAGTTTCCATTATTTGCTTTTATGGTAATCATGCTTTGTTTATCATTTGCAGATGGTGTATTTATAGCACTAATGTCGACACCCATTTTTTTACATATTTCTACAGCCTTTTGTAACGTTATTAAATTATTAGTCGGTACTACTTCGGCCATTTTTTCATTATATAAATAACACGGAAAGGACGTAATCCCTTCTAGCTTTATACTATCTAACTTCTTAACTTCGACTAAAAAGCTCTCTAATTCACTTATTTTTATTCCCGCTTCTTGTCCAGGATAAACTATGTCTTTTTCATCTATTACTTTTATGATTATACGTTGAACCTTTCGAAGTTCTTTTGCTATATTATTGATTTCTATGCACTTTTCTAATGAATACACCGTAATAAATTGAGGATTATATTCAACAACTTCTCTCATCATCGCTGTTGGAATCTGAACTAGATGACCAATATTACCTATCGGTATATCATTATCCATCATCACCCTAGCTCCTTTAAAGTCAACTACTACGGCTCCTTTATAACCGAGCTTCATAAATTGCTTTGCAATATATGGGTTCTTTCCCAACTGTTTAAGCATAAAAAATAATTCAATTCCATATTTATTAGCCTCATCAAGGATAACTTTTGCATTTTGAATTAATACGTCCATGTCTACTATATAGGAGTCTGGAAGAATTTCCCCTCTTTTGTGCATCTCAAAAATAGCTTCTAAAAAATATGGATTTTCTTTTTTTAATTTATCGATAAACAATTTTTTCTCCTCAAAAATTTATAGCTCTATATTTTTCATTGCCAGTTTTAGTATTCGAATGACCGTATTTGCACCACTTCTATTCGGATTTATTCGAATCATCCTGTTTCCCCAATCGGGATTCTCCCTTAAAAAGGTACCTGATAATCTATAAAAAAGTGGTGAAAACTCATACTTAGATTCTGCACCTACTGGATACTCTAGTCCACCTAGTTTCGTTGTTTCCCCTAGTATTTTTTTTGCTATCGGTTCTTCAAACTCTACTATTAGAACTTTAGATTGTGCATTTGCTATTACTGCTCTTTTTACTCCTTCTATTTCCCCGGCATTAATTCTGGTAAACAGTTCTTCAATAACTTTAGCTTGAATCGCTAAAGATACAGGAGCGTAAACCATTCCTCTAAGCACTTCCAGTGCCTCTGACCCCTGTACTTGGCTGCCTCCTGAGTACTGTCTTTCCTCTATATAGTTAATATATTTTTTACTTCCAACTATGCATCCAATCCCTTCAGGACCTAATAATTTAAACGTCGAAAAACAACTTAAATCTGCGCCTAATTCAACACCACTTTTAGGTGTTTTCATAACAGCGTAATTATCATCAACCAGTACGGGAATGTCCTTTACGGCTTTTACCGTCTTTATTACTTCTTCTAAATTATATGAATCATTTATTGCCTGCCTTGTATGCTGGATTAATACCCCAACTACGTCACTATTATTTGCCAAAACATCGTTAATATTTTCCAAATCATTAAAGTTTGCCATTACCGTATTTATCCCTAGCATTTCAATCGTTGTTTTAGTCGTTGAATAAATTGGCGAGTTATGAATCAGTATCTTTTGGTTTCCTTTTACAATGGAATGTAGACCCCACTTTATCGCGCCGGTGCCTGATCCTCTTACTAAAATAGCCCTTTGCGCACCAAAAAAATTCGCAATGACTTTCTCGACTTTTTGCGTTGTTTTAGGCTTTCCGTATCCTTTAACAACGCCCATATCTCCTCCAGATAATATTTCTATTCCATTAAACTCATTGGTAACACAGTCAATGAGTCTAAATTGATTCTTTATTGCTTTTTCTACACTTATACTTTCTAGTGGATATGTTTTCATTCATTTTCCTCATCTTATCTTTACGTTACTTATGTGGGCTTAGTTTCAAAACACTTAATACTATAGGCATTATCTTATCTACATTCGATATTTTCTGAAACTAAGCCCCTTCACTAAAGCCTAACTGTTCCTTTCATTTGATATGCTTTAAAGTCTTAATAAGCAATCGATAGAAACCTTGAAACACTACCATTATGATAATAAAAATTTAAACTCATTACAAATACTCTATATATCTAAAACCCTACTCGGATTGTCGACTAACATCTTTTCTATCTGATCTTGTGTTATTCCCTCTTTTTTCATCGTTGGTATAAAAGATTTCATTAGATACGAATAGCCAATTCCTCCTCTGCACGTCAAATGACTCTTCCTAGTCAAATCTTGCGATAAAACTATTTGGTTGATATGTCCTTTATCGATTAAGTTTTTTATTGCCTTGGCTCTTTTTTCATCGGACTGATAAGAAATTTTACCAATGGTATCAAATCCTAAAAAACAACCAAAATCAGCGATTTTTTCCAAATAGTCATCCTCAGCGTTTAACCCTAAATGTCCAATGATAACCTTATTCATGTCTACACCCTCTTTTTTCATAAAAGCTACCTGCCAGTCCCCTAACGTTCCAAGAGTAGTGTGTGTCGATATAGGTCTACCTGTCTCCAAATGCGCTCTAATAGAGGCCTTTAAAACTTTTTTTTCGTTTTCTTCGACCTTATTATGACTAGTCCCAATTTCTCCTATAACATGCGCATGAACTCCGCTCTCATCAATACCATTTATGATGTCTGAAATCATAATTTTAGCCAACTGCTTTTCTGATAATCGGTTTACATATTCAGGGTAAAAAGGCTCCTTATAAAATCCTGTAGATACTATAACTTGAATTCCTGAACTTTGAGATATCTCTCTAATTCTTTCAATATCTCTCCCCATACCAATATTGGTAACCTCAACTAAGCTATTAATACCTAACTTTTTTAACGCTTTTAACTCTTGTATTAATTCGTCTTTATTGTCAAAACATGTGTCTGCATCTTTTTTTTGACTGGATAAATCAATACTCAAGTGTTCATGAATATAGGTTTTCCCAAGGAGTTCCTTTGAAATTTCACCATGAACTGTCATAATACTCATTATAAAACCTCAACTTATTATTCTTGAATAACGAATAACTTAAGTAAATAAAGAATATTCACTATGATACCCATACTAATTGCACCAACAGGTCCAATGGCTGTATTTGATATCGGCTTTTTCGATATCTGGTTAAGAAAATATAAAGCCATAACCCAAATGTAACCAATTGTAGGAGCTATTGCATTTGCAGCTAGCATACCACCGATTAGCAGTGCTAAGTCTAATACTTTTGACATCGCAGTCCTTGTATTGTCTCCTAGTTCTTTCATCCCTGGGAATTTATCCATACCTTTTGCAATGAACCCTAAAAGTAATACTTCAATGAACATAATCAAGGCACCTATGAAGAATGAACCTACGATACCCATGATTCCCATATTAATTAGTAGTATCGCAGGAATGTGTACTGCCTTTGTTCCTGCAGGAGAATAAACCCCTGATAGTATTGCCGTAGTCATAACGAGAGGAATAAATCCAAGGGTACGACCTAGGGCTACCATGGAGGCTTCTATATAGTTTCCATTTGCCGTCAAAGTTAGTGATGCTGGGCCTTCTGCTACCAATAATAACGTTGTTGCTAACGCCACTACTCCACCACTAACAGCAAGTATCCAGATACTCTTTTTTATTCTATCGATATTATTACTAAAGAAGGAGAACACTTCCGTTGCATTACCACTACTTGCTTTACTTTTTCTAACAGCTACGAATATCATTGCCGCTATACCAACCAATAAAGCCATTCCGTCTGCATTTAATGATACATTTACATTTTGTATCGTAAACTTACCGTATAATGCTGTTATTTGTTTTACCAACATAATTACTGCAATGGAGATAAAACCACTTTTGATACCCGCTTGTAACCCAATTGCAATAGCAGGGAAAACACAAAATGAAATGATAACTAAGTCACCAACTTTACTAAGACTTCCCGTAAAGTTGATAGGCATAAACTCAAAGGCAGACATTATGCCTTGCATACCAAACATTAACAGTACGGCAAATATTGCTCCTGCCCCTGCTGCCAAAAATGATTGTACTTTATCTTCTGTAAACATTAAGCCAATTATATCTGTAGCCAATAAAACCGTATGAATTATTATGATTTTACCAGCGATTGAGGTTGGAATTCCAAACCCAACAACTAATCCAAACGATAACGAAAAGCTGGTTGCTAATAGGGCTTTTCTATCCATTGATTTATTAAAATATTGTGGGTATACAGGCCTTAGTCCATCATGAAATACCGCAACATTTTGGTTAACTAGGTAAGCTGATATCCCCCCTAGAAGTAACATAACTATAACTGACAGCACATTGATTTCAAATAACATCCTCACACCTCCTTATATTTAATGATTTCTTCAACTAATATAGGTACTATTTTTTCAATATCTGTATTAACCATCCCAAATGCTTTCTTCCCCTCGGTCACATATTGCTTTATTTCCTCATCGCTACTTACCCTGCCTGGTATACTCAGTGATACACAATTATTTCCACGGATTATTCCTATTGCAATTCCTAGCGCCCCTCCAGCACCCGTTGCACAAGCTCCCAGGTAGTAGTCAAATGCTCCGTTTTGGACCAAAACAGCTCCTTCTATATCCTGTTTTATCTCAACTTGGACTTTTTCTCCTCCATGTTTCTTGACAAGATCATAAATAAGCCGTTTGTCCATCTGACCGCCAACCACTATTTTTAACATAAGCACCTCCTTCATATTCATCTAAATATCATTATTATTAAACATATTACATATATGCAACAATACATATTCTTCTTCGCTTTCGGGTAGCACCTCACTATAACCCGAAAAAATTTTTTTATAAAAACTCAAACAATCTTCAAACTTATCATTATTTTTTATTTGACTGAAAACCGTCCTATCCATCTTTTCAACTATTTTACCCTTCTCAATTCTCTCTAGCGCCATTGCTAAATGCGTTGTAAACATAACAAGTTTTTTATCATTAACATGATGGTAGCTTTCCACAAGTTCATCGATTACTGTATTGATAAAGTTTGCTATTTTTTCAGATATCACTCCGTTTTCAAGAAGTATTTTAATTCTCTGCTTTAACATTACTTACCTCATTAATGACTAATATATTGCCATTATCTCTCCAGTCTTTACTTTACTCTGTATCTCTCGAATTTCTTTGGAATCTATGTGCTTTTTTAATAGCGATTTATAACCTGTTTTTTTGGTAGAAACAATCATAACAGCGGTTGAAAACGAAGTAGCATCAATGTCATCTGGTATCTCTGTAAAATGAAGTCCTCCACATCCGGTTTCGACTACTTCGTCATAGTTCCAAACTCCTGCGTCCAGCTCTCCTTTGAGAAGTTTTCCCACTGTCTGGTGAGACCTTATTTTTACAAGTTCGATATTTTCTTTCCCTGCGACTATCATCTTCGTAAGTTCACTTTGGTCGATGGATAAAGGGTCATATGCAATTTTCATGCCTTCTTTTATCTCGTGATTTCTTGTGTTGGCAAACAGGATTACATGCTTTGACAAATACGAAGTGACACCAAAATCAATAGCTATCTCTATTTTCATACCATCTTCAATAGCCTTTTGTGCTGCGTGTTTTGAACAAATAGCAAACTGGTATAATCCTTCGTCAACTAACTTAATCCTGCTAAATGCGCCTCTATTATAAACAAGGTTACAGTTGATATTCTCCATTTTAAGCTCAAGAGCCGTTGCAAGCCCTTGGTATAGTTTAGAATAAGGCAAAGGCATAACGCCAATTATGCCTTTGTTCGTAAAATGATCTTGTAAAATAGACATATCTAGCTTTTTTATTACTGTGCCCATATGTCCTCTATTCTGAAATATCACTGCCTCTTTTTCTTTTAAATATTTAATGGCATTTTGAACGGTCCCTCTTGAAGCGCCAAACATCTTCTGATATTCAGACACAGACGGTATTTTATCCCCAATATTTCTTCCAGCAAAATCAAGTGCTAATTCACTGATAATAATTCCTGTTTTTTGAAATAGTATATTACGCATAAAATCCCCGATTCGATTTAGTATGGTAGAATTCAATATACAATATATTGTATATTGAATTCTACCATACTATTTATTGTTGGTCAAATAATTTTGTGCATTTATTTTTTTTAGTCTATTTATTAAAATTTGCTTCTTTTCCTTCTCCATGTACCCACAAAAACACTTAAAAAGCACCGGTTAAACCGGTGCGGATATTACGTATTTAATAGCTCTTTAATAATCCTTCTATAAATTCACTACTCTTTCTTCTCTAAATCACTTAAATACCTGTAGATAGTTGCGTCCGATGCATTTATAAGCTTTGCAACTTCGCTTACAGATCCTTTCAGTAGAAAGATCCCTTTTTTATTTAGTTCTTCTACTATCTTAAACTTATCCTCTTTTGTCATATTGTCGACAGGTATTTCTTTTTTCTTTATGGTGTTTGTAACCATACTACTCGCTATATCGGTAATCGATCTTTCAAGGTGTTCGGTTTCCTCATCATAATAATGATCGTCTATTTTTTCATAGCTATTTTGCGATATTAGCGTATCCGGATGACAAAGGCTGAGTATTTCGTGGGTTAGATTCACATATTTGGTATCATCAAAATAAATGGCTAAAATTCCTATAACTTCTCCGAAGTCGTCCCTTATGTAATAAGAAGAGCCTCGTAATCTTTTTCCATCTCTTGAATAACTGTTGTAGTTTGCATGAAAGTTGTCACCAGTTTCTTTTATTCGCTCAAGCATCTTTAGCGATCTATCCGTTATAGGATCTAAAAGCGTTCTTCCACTCACAAAGCTATTTGCAATTGCCACTATTGACTTGTCCTGATTGGCAACATCGTAGAGAACGACTTCATAACTATGACCCAAACATTCACCAAGAAATTCAACAACCGGGGTATATTTTTTTAGTGCTTGATTCATTTTGTTCCTCCTATAAATTTTGTTTATTATATCATATGTTGATAAAAAAAACTAATAAAATACCATATTTATGGTTATTTTATGATAAAGTTTTATTAAAAAGTGGATATTCATTGTATAATTTATTATAATATTTGACAATATCGCAAATTTATTATATAATTTGACTTGTAAGTAATAATTTTTTATCAAAGGAGGAATTATGGCTATTAAATATGTTGCAGAACCGTTTAGAATTAAAATGGTTGAAACGATCAAAATGTTAACTAGAGAAGAAAGAGAGCAAAAAATCAAGGAAGCTCACTACAACAACTTTTATTTGAAAAGCGATGACGTATACATAGACTTGCTAACTGACAGCGGAACAAATGCTATGAGCCACGAGCAGTGGGCAGGAGTATTAAGAGGAGACGAGGCATACGCAGGAGGTAAGAGTTACTTCAAGTTAATCAATGCAGCAAAAGACATTTTCGAATATGACTACATACAACCTGTTCACCAAGGTCGTGCAGCGGAAAAAGTACTGTTCCCTATAAAAATGGGTAAAGGTGATTACGCCATATCCAATATGTTCTTTGATACAACAAGAGCTCACGTAGAGCTTTCAGGCGCAAGAGCTATCGACTGCGTTGTCGAAATCGCAAAAGACCCTTCAAAGAAAGCTCCGTTCAAAGGAAACATGGACGTAGAAAGACTAGAAGCTCTAATAAAGGAACACGGCGACAAAGTTAAGATGATAGTCATGACAATTACAAACAACTCCGCCGGCGGACAGCCTGTATCCATGAAAAATATGAGAGAAGTCTCACAGATATGTAAAAAGTACAATATACCACTGGATATTGACGCTGCAAGATATGCTGAAAATGCATACTTTATAAAGAAAAGAGAAGAAGGATATGAAAATAAGAGCATAAAAGAAATCGTAAAAGAGATGTTTAGCTACGCAGATACTTTTACGATGAGTGCTAAAAAAGATACTATCGTCCATATGGGTGGACTCATAGGCGTTAAAAATGCCGACGAAAACAAAGAGCTCATAATGGCTATCAAGAGCAGAACTATTTCGTTTGAAGGGTACATAACCTACGGTGGACTGGCAGGGCGTGACCTTGAGGCTCTTTCAATCGGTCTATATGAAGGTATTGACGAAAGTTACCTAAAGTACAGAATAGGTCAGGTAGAATACCTAGCTAGTAGGCTTGATGACGCTGGAATAGCTTATCAATCCCCAGCTGGTGGTCATGGCGTTTTTGTAGATGCCAAAGCCATGTTCCCTCACATCCCATATTATGAATTCCCTGGACAGGCTCTTGCACTTGAGCTTTACAAAGAAGCAGGAATAAGAACTTGTGATATCGGTTCATACATGCTCGGAAACGACCCAGATACAAAAGAACAACTTGAAGCAAAGTTTGAATTCACAAGGTTTGCAATCCCTCGTAGGGTTTATACTCAAGCTCACATGGATGTCTGCGCAGACGCCTTAATAGCTATTAAAGAGCGCGCATCCTCTGTAAAAGGATATAAAATCGTTTGGGAACCACCTATACTTAGACACTTCCAAGCATATTTAGAGCCACTTAAATAAATACACAAGGAGGAAATATGAAAGATAACCAAAAGGTTGGCAGAGACCATTTTAATACGAAGTTTGGTTTCATACTGGCTTGTGTCGGTTCTGCCGTTGGTATGGGTAATATATGGTTATTTCCCTATCGTGTAGGTCAATTTGGAGGGGCAGCATTCCTAATTCCATACATAATATTTATAATACTTATCGGTTTTACCGGAGTAATAGGCGAGATGACCTTTGGTCGTTCGATGAAAAGCGGTCCTTTAGGAGCATTCAAAAAGGCATTTGATAAAAAAGGTCTACCAGGCGGCGAATTTGTCGGTTTAATCCCCACTCTCGCTTCACTCGCTCTTGCTATAGGATACGCGGTAGTTGTTGGTTGGATACTAAGGTTCACCGTGGGCGCAATAACGGGTTCTGTTACGAGCGCTGAGAACTCAGGTGCATACTTTGGGCAAATAGCAGGTAACTTCGGTTCAATCCCTTGGCATATACTTGGACTGGTAATCGTCTTTGCGATTATGATATTCGGAGTAGGTAACGGTATAGAAAAGATTAATAAAGTCCTCATGCCATTATTCTTCGTTCTGTTCATAATCCTTGCCGTTCGTGTAGCGTTCTTAGGCGGCGATGCATTCAAGGGATACTCCTATCTATTCAATCCAAAATGGGAGCTACTATTAGTCCCTAAAACTTGGATATATGCTCTAGGACAGGCGTTTTTCTCATTGTCCCTTGCAGGTTGTGGAACTGTTGTCTATGGTAGTTACCTAAAAGATGACGAAGATGTAGTTAGTAGTGCTGTCTATGTCTCTGTTTTTGATACAATCGCTGCGCTTATTGCCGCCCTTGTAATCATCCCAGCAGTATTCGCATTTGGAATAGAACCTAGTTCAGGACCACCACTGATGTTTATAACAATGCCGGAGGTATTTAAACTGATGCCTGTGGGAACAATCTTTGCTTCTTTATTCTTCATAGCGGTACTATTCGCAGGCGTTACTTCATTAATGAACTTATTTGAATCACCTGTTGAAGCGCTACAAAGTAGATTTAATCTTTCGAGAATGCAAAGCATCGCTATTGTCGCTATTATCGCAATAGGTGTCGGCGTTTTCTTAGAGGGAGACGCCCTCGGAGGTTGGATGGACTTTGTAAGCATATATATGCTTCCGCTTGGGGCATTGCTTGCAGGATTTACATTTTTCTGGATACTCGGATTTCCTCACGCGTCGGATCAAGTTTCTCTTGGTCGTGACAAAAAAATAGGTCCGTGGTTTAAAATATTTGGAAAATATGTTTTTTGTGGTATAACTATAGTAGTATACATTCTCGGATTGATATACGGCGGTATTGGATAAACACTAAGGAGGAGGTTTTATGAAAAAAGAAATAGCAACAACAAAGGCGCCGGGCGCAATAGGTCCTTATTCTCAAGGAATTGAGACGCAGAGCTTTGTCTACACTTCGGGGCAACTACCAATAAAGGATGGCACAATGCCTGAAACAATCGAAGAACAGACGAAAGTATCTTTAGAAAATGTAAAAGCAATACTTGAAGAAAAAGGTCTAGGTATGTCACATGTAGTAAAGACTACTGTTTTCTTAAAGGACATGGAAATGTTTGGAAGAATGAACGGAGTTTATGAAACATTTTTTGAAAAGCCTTATCCAGCTAGAAGCGCTGTAGAAGTCGCAAGACTTCCTAAAGACGCACTAGTTGAAATAGAAGTAGTAGCAACTAAGTAGTATAATTCCACAGTATATATAAAAAATCAGGTCAACAGTATTTTGTCGACCTGATTTTTATATGTAAAGTTATTACTTACTAACTCTAATAGTTAATAACTCAAATGGCTTTAATTCATAGGATACTGTATCGGAGTGATTTACTTTAGAAATAACTTTTTCCATATTATCGCAGATAGCCCAACCACTATGTTCAAAGCCAAGTTTCATATCTAGATCACACCTTCCTCCTCTGTGTTCATGGAGCCTTATGATGATATCTTCACCATCTTCTGACCTTTTTATACAGTCTATTGTTACCCCTTCATTTTCTACTTCTAGTAGTCTACTCAGTTCGTCTTTTCCATCAAACACAAGAATAGGGTTATTGAGATCCCATGCCTCTTTTATGACTTCGCTCTTGTACCATATCTCGCTATGAGGTAGTATGCTGTACGTAAAGTCGTGCACTCCTTCATCGGCTTTTGGATCTGGGTATATAGCGCTCTTAAGCAGTGTCAACCTCATGACGTTATCTTTTATATCACAGCCATATTTGCTCTCATTTAGTAGTCCGACACCAAAACCTGTTTCTGATAAGTCCACCCACTGATGACAAGGAACTTCAAACTTCGCCCTATCCCAGCTAGTATTTCGATGAGTTGGCCTTTCTACACTACCAAACTGCGTATCAAATCTTGCCTTCACACTTCGTACATTGACAGGGAAAACCGTCTTTAACACTTTGTTACGCTCATACCATTTTACATTCGTGACAAAATCGATTCTTCTCGTTTTGTTATATAGCACCAAGTCCTGTGTAATCAATGATTTATTATACTGATAGATAAATCTAACTGCTACGAGGCACTCCCCATTTGACATAAGCTCGGTATCTATTAGATTTGAAACATTTTCTTTCTTGAGATCAATCGTTGCCTCTAACTCCCACGCGTCAAAACTTCTAGGTTTATCCTCGTATATAGTGAGCACATTTGCTTTACCACTGAGTACTTCTCTTTTTGCCAGTTTATCATATATGCTTGTAATATGGCCATTTTCGTCCCAGCTAATCTTGTAGTACACGCTTTCAACAAAATTAGTCTTGTAAGTAAAAGCACTTTTAAAGTCTTTAGCGCCAGACCTCCATATGTATTTATTCATCTCAAAAGGATTCGCCTCTTCCACATAAAAATATGTATTATCTAAGTATTGTTGAGTAGGTACGACTTTTCCATTTTCATCAACTAGATGGGAATCCTTTTTACTTCCTTCTACTTTTGCATACCCTTTTCTAGTCCACGCCTGTGTGTTGTAAATATTTAACTCTTTAGACTCTGTAGTTTTTGTGCTTACAATTTTTTTGATGACTTCATCAGCCTTTTTATCGGCTTGTTCGTACTCAACTTTTGAATCCTCATATACTTCACGAATACTCGAACCTGGTAAAATATCATGAAACTGATTTCTAAGTATTATCTTCCATCCTTCCAGTAATTTTTCATAGTCATAGTTGGAAAAGTCTTTTCTATCGACACTCTTTACAACACTTAAAATTTCTGCAAGTCTATATTTGAGTTCAAGCTTTCGGTTCATCTTCTTGTTGTGTCCTTGCGAAGTATATGTCCCCCTATGGAATTCTAGGTAAAGCTCCCCGTCCCAAACCGGCACCGGATTATGTTCTTCGCATTTTGCTACTGTTTCATGTAACTGTTTCAAGTAATCCGTAACGAAGTTCGTCTTTATCGTTGGTAGCGCCGGTATCTTGGCGACAGCTCTTATGTTCTCTAGCATCTTGCGGTCTACTCCACCTCCACCATCACCATGACCATAAGATATAAGCACGGATTTATTGATATCTTTGTTTCTGTAGTTATTCCATACGCCCATTACCTTTTCAACATCTGTTTCGCCATTGTACGTATAATATGGGTCTCCGTCATGCTCTGCAGGAGTTGTCACAAAATGAGTTAATATCTCGGTGCCATCAATGCCACGCCAGAAAAACGTATCATCAGGCATTCTATTGACTTCATTCCAGCTTATCTTTGTCGTAATAAATGTATCAACTCCCGATTTTTTAAGAATTTGAGGTAGTGCCCAGCTATATCCAAAGACATCCGGCAACCAAAGAAACGTGTTCTCAAATCCAAATTCTTCTTGAAAGAACTGCTTCCCTAATAACACCTGTCTTACTAGGGCTTCTCCTGAACTGATATTGCAGTCTGCCTCCACCCACATAGCTCCTGAAGGTTCCCATTTCTTTTCTTTTACTTTTTCCTTAATCTTCTCATAAAGTTCCGGAAAATCTTTTTTTAGATAATCATATATTTGTGCTTGAGATTGCAAAAATTTGTACTCGTCATATTCTTCCATCAGTCTAAACACGGTTGCAAATGACCTCGCCGCTTTTTCTCTGGTATGTTTAATTCTCCATAGCCAAGCGAGATCGATATGCGTATGCCCTACGCAATGAACTTCTACCGGTGATGTTTTTTCATACTCTGCAAGGCTTTTTTCCAGATAGTCGTATGCCGTGTCAACAGAGGCATAAAATTCTTCCGATCTCAGATTAGTAAAGTCGATTTTTTGCATCGTCTTTATCATGATGCTTTCAAGTTCATGTTTATAAAAGTCGTTTTCAGAAAGCCTTTCTATCGTATCTAATACGGCGTTACCAAGATAGAAAAGTCCGTCCGAAGATTTATGCAAAGTGTAAAGTGCCGCCTCTTTTATCTGATGGTACTGAATTTCTTCTTCTCCACCACCTTCAAGACCACTCCAGAGTCTAAATGCGAGGTCAAGTTTATTCCCTGTTTTACTCGTGTCAATGATAACCTCTTTGTGATTTAAATCAACGCCTTGATATATCTGTCCGTTTACATACAGTAGCGCCTCAAACCCCGACGTATTCCCATCATCTGTTCTACCAAAATCAAATATTGCTACTACCTTTTCCCCTTTGTGTGGTGGTATCTCAACACTATTCCTTAGCCATACATACTTATCTCTTCCAGACCAAAAGTCTTTTACATATAACTTATCCCACTTGGTATAATCTTCCTTTGGAACAGGCGGATTCACTTTACCCAGCGTATCTTCTTTTGAATAAAAAAAGTCGATTTTGATAAGCTCCATGTATCTGAGCGACTCAAAATCTTCTAAATGGTTTCTAATTCTTTCTACATGAAATTCTGGTGCTTTCATACTATCTCCATTAATCTATCTCTTTAATCCTTCTTCATTATATCATCTAAACGGTAACTTGTCCCATAAACGCCTAAGCTCATCGTCGATAGTGACCCCGTCTTTACCGCAAATTTTATCGCATCCTCCACTGTCATATCTGTGTAAATCCCATAGATTAACCCTGACATAAAGTTATCGCCAGCTCCTGTAGCATCTACTGCCAGTACATCCCTTGGTGGTTCAAAGTATACTTCTTTTCCTTCTATGATAGCTACTGCGCCACGTTCACCAAGAGTGATAATAGGCGTCTTCACATATTTATCAAGCAGACTTAACGCTTCGCTAACATTGCTAGCACCGGTCATTTTTATTGCTTCTACTTCATTCGGCGTAAAATAATCAACATAGCTCAGTATATCTTTTAGTTTCTCAATACTTAATTCCTCTTCCCAGCCAGTATCAAATACTATCGTCACGCCTAACTGCTTTAGTCTTGGAATTATTCTATAGTTCTCTTCAAAAACAAAGGCTACTTTATTGTGCTTTAGCTTATCAAATACCCACTCATCTTCAAACTCAAGACTTCTTTTATCATTGTGCGTTATAAAGCTTCTATCATCGGAGTGTGAAAAAACACAAGTACACATAACCGGGTCATAGTTCGCTTCTACAAACTCCACTTCTCCGTTATATGTACCTTCTAGTAATTTTTTTGCCATTTGAAACTGAAAACTATCCGACTTTTTAGCAATAATCTTACAAGGAATCCCCAGCTTGTTTAGCACAATGGGATAGGAAAGAGTTCCACCGCCAAGCTGTATGTCAAATTCATCTGATGACACCTCTTCTCCTTTGCGTGGGAACTCCATATCTCCTGAAAAAATAAAATCTAAACTAAGTTGTGCTAAAAATGTTAGTTTATCTAATTTTCCCATTTACCTATATATTCCTCATACTCTTTTAAATAACTATCGACTAAATTCGATGCGATTTTGTAAGAACCAACTAATGGATGTATCATCAAAGCCTTAATGGCAAGACTCCTGTCCTTTAAATCTATCGCCTTTATTGTCATTTTTTCAAATTCTTTTATCGTAATAATTAGATTTCTTTGGAACTCGCATAACTCACCTGAAAACTCAGGTGTTACCTTGCCTTTTGTAATGTTACAACTTACTTCAATAACATCATTTTTGTTTAAAAATGGTAATAGGTCGCCATTCGGAATGGATATTACCATTTTGCAAGGCTTGTCTGTCACATAACCTCTTATGAAGTTAAGCGCCACTCCTGCGTATCCACCTTCATCTTCCTCAGCAATAAAATCATCAAGAGAATAATTAACCTCTATGGCTTCTCTGGTAGTCTGTGATTCAATCGCAAAGTACTGATCTTCTCTCTCCTTATAATGCTTCATGAATATTTCAAAGGCTTTTTCAGGGTTCTTATCAATGTCTATTTCCTTTAACTGTTTTAGCATCTTCTTATTGATTTCACTAATGGTTTCGCCTCTTGTGATGTTGTTTTCCATTATTGAATGGAGCGCCTTATTTCGATAGTAATAAAAATATAGATATTCATTAGGTAGGTCTCTATTTCCCACTAATTTTACTACATCTTTCCCAAAGTATCTTAAATCCGTATCGATATATGCGTTATCATCTTTTACAATTTTATCGTACACATCTTCTCCGGCTACTTTTAGGTTTCTATACCAAGAAAGGTGGTTTAGTCCACAACATTCCATCGAAAAATCTTTTTCGTTAACGCCTAGAAAATCTACCAGTTGCTTTGCAAAACTACTAGGTGCGTCACAGATTCCATAGACAAAGTCATAACCATGATCACGAAGGCTTTGAGTAACCATTCCAGATGGATTTGTAAAGTTGAAAACCAAAACGTTTTCCTTCGCATGTTTTCTTATGAGTTCGCAGTATCTAAGTAAAATCGGAACCGATCTAAGCGTCATGGCAAAACCACCTGCTCCGGTAGTCTCTTGACCTATCACACCATTATTAAGAGCCGTTCTTTCATCGAAAACTCTACTATCATCACCACCACTACGAATAGTTGTAATAACGAAGTCAGCATCCTTAATAGCTTTTATCTCATCCGTAGTGTTCCAAAACTTTATACTGCTATTTATTCTCTTTGCAATAGCCTTGTTTATCTTACCAAAGATTTCCAGTTTTTCCTCATTGGTATCCATAAAGACTATTTCGCCTACTCCTATATCAGAGGCGTTTTGTAAAAGTGATTTTGCTAGTAATGGAGATCTTACTCCACCACCGCCAATGACCACCAGTTTCATATTCGTTCCTTTCTGTCGTTTCATTTAGAAAAGTAAATTGTTAAGTATCAATTAGCTCTTAATCGCTCCTTGTACCGAGTTGATAAAGTATCTTTGCATGAAGACGAATATCACAAGAATTGGCAATACAGACATCGCCACACCGACCATCCTAAGCGGTCCATAGAACCAAAGTCCGGCCTTTGGATATATCGATGCTAGAGCAACTTGTAGCGTATATTTATCTACTGTACTGGTTACAATAAGGTTCCACAAATATCCGTTCCAATAACCCATAAAACTTATTATCGATACTGTCGCCACGACTGATTTAATGTTTGGAACCACAAGCTTGAAGAACATGCCTATCTCGCCACAGCCATCAATCCTTCCCGCTTGAAGTATCTCATCTGGGAAATCAACCAGAGCCTGCCTACAAAGGAACGCCAGATAAGGCGAATAAATTCCAGGTAGAACTATTGCAGCAAGCGTGTTGTACAAGCCTAGTTTCATAATGATTTGGAACTGTGGTATCATAACCGATACTCCACCTACAAACAGTGATACGACAAATACCTTAAATACCGCTTCTTTATATTTAAAATCATATTTTGCCAGCGCGTAACCCATCATAATGTTTACCGTTACATTTAGGAAGGTCCCAATAATCGATACGATAAATGTATTCTTCACAACCTGTACGATATTAAACCCTCTACTTAGTAACTTAAAGTTCTCCCCTAAGCTGCTTCCAGGTATCAACGTTAAGATAAACTTAATGAGTTGATCCGGTGTAAAAGTAGCTGCATAAAACATCCAGTATATAGGATATATCGTGAATATAACTAGTATTATTAGAAGGAAATACTTGATGAATGCAAAGACATATCTTTTGAACTTATTCATTACTTCACCTCCTTCTCAGCAGTTACTTTAAACTGAATAAAGGCTATGATGATAGTAATAATAGACAGTATATAAGACAGTGCAGATGCATATCCAAAGTTAAACTGTGACCATGCCACGTTGTATATCAAAAAGGTAGGCGTATAGGTGCTGAAGTTTGGTCCCCCTTCAAATAAAAGTTGGGATTCTGCGAATAACCCAAGCGTTCCACTTACCGTCATAATCGTTGTAAATAGAATAGGGTTTTTCATCAGTGGGACAGTAATTTTAAAGAACTGCTTAAATTTAGATGCTCCATCTATCGCCGCTGCTTCATATAGGTTATCCGGAATACTTTGCATGGTCGCTAAGAATACGACCATGTTGTAGCCCATCCATCGCCATATAATCATCGCAGAAACGATAATTTTTGCTAAAAATGGAACACTGGACCACATTACCGGCGCAATTCCAGCAATATCAAGGAACTTGTTTATGATTCCATCATTGGCAAATAATATTTTAAATATGAGGGTATAAGCAACCGCATTTGCTACGTTAGGAACGAATAATACCGTTCTAAAAAGATTTCTTAATTTTGTTGATTTCTCATTTAATATATATGCTAATACCAGCGATAAAAAAATCATAAGTGGTGCGTGAATTATGAAAATCACCAGTATGTTCCATAAGCTCTTAATGAATAAAACATCTTTAAATGCTCTTGTATAGTTTTCAAATAAAACAAATACACCAGGGTTGTTTCCTATTTTTTTCTGAAAACTATACAAAAAACTTTGAACTAATGGATACGCCGAGAATACAAAGAATAAGAATAGTCCCGGTAGCATAAAAAAGATATGAGCATTATTTTTATTTATAATTGATTTTTTATACATAAATCTCCTCTATGAAGATAATAAATCAATCTGTAAGACTATTCAAAATGACCGTACCAATAATAAAAGATACAGGAGTCCAAAAGGTCTGTATTGTCATACTATTCCTTTGGGAATTCTGTACCTTTTATCAGATTCTTAGCCACTTTATAAGTCTTGGGAGTGCCAGACTACCTGACACTCCCAAAGATTAATTAGTTAATCTTTATCACTATTTTATTTTATTGATTTCTTGATTATCCTATTTTAGTACTGCTCAATCTCGATACCAGTTTGAGAACTCATAAGTTGAGCTGTTTCTTCTAGTAATTCTTCAACGGATTTATCAGTACCATTTAGAACAGGGTCAACAGCACTGTTACTAAATACATCTTTAGCTAGTGAATATTGATTATTTATTGTAAGTGGAGGAGTATCAACTGCTGATTCACTAAGAAGTACCCAGATTTTTTGTCCTTGATAGTAATCTATTTCTTCGTTTAATGAGTCAAGTGTTGCTGCTTCAAAGTTACCAGGCATAAGTCCTTGAGCAAGCGCTATATTTTGTGATTCCATATCAGTAGTTATGATTTCACATATTCCATATGCCTCGTCAATAACTTTTGAATTACTTAGGATAAAGAATGAACTTCCACCGTCGTTAGCTGAGTTTGTATATCCATCTTCGTCTTTTACTTTTGGAAGAGGAATAAGTGTAACTTTTCCAGCTAGGTCTACGTCAACAGGCATATCTTCTCCAATTGCCCAAGCTGGTTTACTCTTCATAGCAACCTTACCTTCTGCGAGAGAAGATCCACCTTCAAGTACAGGGTCAGAAGTGTTTGAATCAACGATTTCTTTAAATTTTGCAAAAACTTCTACGAACTTAGGATTCATTAAGTCTATTTTGTTATTAGCATTGAATAGTCCAAGACCTGATGATTGAAGCATTGAATAAACTTCACTAGCACCAAATTTTGTATGCATTCCAAATCCTGCATCATTTACTTTTGCCGTAGCAGCAATAACGTCATCCCAAGTCTTAAGTGAAGCTGGGTCAACTCCTGCTTGCTCCATGATTTCCGTGTTAACTTCGACCATAACTGGCGCTATGTCAAATGGGAACGCATAGATTGATCCACCAGTTGATAGAACTTCCCAATGTGCAGCAGAGAATTTATCTTTATATTGATCATATCCCATATCGCTAAGGTTTACAAACTTGTCGCTGAAAGTCTGTAGGAAAACTTGAATCTGATTGTTGTCCATAAGAACGATGTCCGGTAAATCTGTTTCAATCCCTGAAGCAAAGAATGTAGAAATCTTATCGACAGTATCAGGAACGCTGATAATTTCAGCTTCAACATTTTTATCAGGGTTCATTTCTTTATATTTGCCAACAGCGTACTCGATACTTGGTAGGTTTTGATCCCACGCCCAGATTACGACTTTTTTCGCTTCCCCTGAAGCTTCCTCTTGCTTTTCCTCTTTCTTTTCTTCTTGCTTTTCTTCCATTTTAGCTGTCGTCTTTTCTTCCGCTTTTCCACTTTCACTTGGTTCAGCTTTTGGTCCACAGCTTCCAAGAACTAACGTACCAACAAGCACTAACAGCATAAGTAAACTAATTGATTTTTTCATTTTTTTCTCCTTATAACGTTTATTTTTAACACAGATTAAGTATATACTAATCAGCTAACTAAATCAATATTTTTTTTATGTTTGTATAGACATATTTACTAAACTTAATTATTGTTTCTTATACTGATTTGTTCAAATTCATAGGCATCGTGAACATAGTAGGTAGAAACGCATTCAAAGGGGATATGTCTATCATTATAGGTAGTACTTTGTATCTTTAAAACAGGGTCTCCAAGCGGCACTTTAAGATACTCGCTTATGAATTCATCACTTTTTATCGCCTTTATTTTTTGGATAGAATAATCTATAACGATTCCGATTTCTTTTTCTAAGTACTCATACAAAGAGTTGTCCATGGTTAGAAAATTCATATGGCCGGTGACATCAGGGTTGAGTACAGCCACATCAAGCGCAACAGGAAGGTCATCAAAATACCTTATTCTAACTAATTTATATAGCGAAGCTCCTTTGTCAACTTCAAGTAATTCTTTTTCCTTCTCAAAGCCCATTGCGGTATATGAAAATTCCAAGGTCTTGGTAAGAGTCTTGATACCCTTATTTTTCATCTCTTCCGTAAAGCTTGTCAATTCGTTTAACTTTTTGCTTATCAGCTCTCTTTTTACAAAAGTCCCTCTGCCTCTTTCGGAATATAGATATCCCTTATCCCTTAAAACGTTAAGTGCTTTGTTAACCGTCATTCTGCTTACCCCAAAAATCTTCATAAGCTCTTGTTCCGTAGGAATCTTCTCCCCAATAGAATATGTTTTATCTTTTATTCTCTTAAGAATGTATTCTTGAATTAGTTCCGTTTTACTCATAATTGCTCCGTTCCTGTATTCACCTTTAATAGTATCTTACTACAGCTTGACACATCAATTCAATAGGGTGTTTCCTGCTACCCAAATGAATGCGTCCTCTCCACTACTTATAATGAAAGTCAGCTAACGCAGGGAAGGTCAACTTCTTTGACGTTGATTATGGTATATCAGACGATGGAACAAGTATTCTTGACAGCTTAGAAGTTCATTCTATTACTATTGTTGATGATAATCTTACCGTAGACTTTAACAGTACATTTTTAGCCTTTGATAAATCAGAATCTAAGCCTGGATATTTTCTTATTGGACTAGGTTCTATTTTGAAACAAACAACAGATGCAAAAACCTACAGTATAACAATAGATGGATCATCAGAAATGGAAATTATACATCCTGACGGAATAATGATTAGGAATGTAAAGTTCAATGAATAGTAGTAAAGTCTATTTAACGACTGGTAATACATAAAAAATTGAAGTTGTTGTAAAAAATCTAATATGTCAGCCCATTATGCAGCATACTGTTGTTCTAGGTGCCAGGCACCTAGAACAACAGTATGTTGCATCGTTATTTTTCACTCGACTCATTCCTTCCTAAATTTGGGTTTCTATATCTGCTCTCATTTTTTCCAGCAAATCATTCAGTTTAGACTCTAATTCTTTCAAATTTTCATCATTATCTGCTTCCATATAAATCTTCATCTTTGGCTCTGTTCCGGAACGCCTAATGCAAAACCATCCAAAATCCAACTCATAGAAGAGCACATCAGACTTAGGAAGCCCAGTTTCCTCTAAAAGATAGTCCGTCCTTTTTACTATATCAAACCCTAAATACCTAGAAATATCCCGAGCCCTAAACTCCGTTAAAATCTTCTCCATCGTCTCCTTACCCTCATTTGAAGGAAAGGCTACATTAAGTATTCCATCGCAAACATAGCCAAATTTTTCATACATATCCTGCACGTAGTCATACATAGTAGACCCCTTTGTTTTTAAATATCCCATGACCTCTGTTATAAGCATTGCAGCAAGCACGGCATCCTTATCCCGAGCATAGTCACCAGACAGACAACCATAGCTTTCTTCCATACCGTACAAAAAGTCTACCTCATCCATAAGCTTCCCTATATACTTAAAACCCGTAAGAACATTTAAAACTTCTAGCTCATGACTATCAGCTATCTTTTCTATAAGCTTGCTAGTAACGATAGTCTTTATAATAACAGGTCTTTTCCCAGCTTTTTTCAAAGACTCAGCCTTGTTTTCTATTAAGTAACATCCTATAACAGCGCCAGAAACATTCCCTGTAAGTCTGTAGTACTCCCCTTTTTTCACCCTGCAAAAGCATCCCATCCTATCAGCATCAGGGTCAGTGGTAATAACTAAATCAGCATCTACCTTTCTAGCCAATTTAAGCCCTAATTCATACACCTGTGTATTTTCAGGATTTGGCTTTGGCACAGTAGGAAACATGCTATCGGGTTCTATCTGCTCCTCCACTACAAAGACCTCATAGCCCATATCCTCTAAAAGCTTAGTAATAAGCGTACCACCTGTACCATTTAAAGGACTGTAAACCACTCTGACCTTATCCCCCCAAACTTTTACAGACTGCTCTTTCACAGCCTTTATATATGCCTCATCCATATCTTCGCCTAGGTAAGAAATAAGTTTTTCCTGGGCTCCTCTAGCCTTCATGCATTTCTCAGCTTGTACATAGGCTATCATTTCAGCGTCAATAGGCGGTGTTATCTGACATCCATCCGACCAATAGACCTTATAACCATTATACTCTTTTGGATTATGACTAGCTGTAATCATTACGCCACAACTAGCTCCCAGTTTTCTTGTAGCAAAGGATATTTCAGGTGTGGGTCTAAGCTCATTAAAAAGATAAACCTTTATACCTAAGGACGAAAAACAGTCCGCACAAATCTTAGCAAATTCACTGGAATTATTTCTAGAATCATAGCCTATTACAGCTGATGGTTCTTCAACCTTTGTCAGTAGATACTTAGCGATTCCTATCGAAGCCTTTGCTACAGTATACTTATTTATTCTCTCTGCTCCTAGAGCCATGACCCCTCTCATACCACCCGTACCAAAAGCTAAATCGTAGGAAAAAAGCTCAGAAATTTCTTCCTCAGTCAAAGCCCTCAACCTTTCCTTATCCAGTTCATCTACGTCATCGTGGTCTAACCAAAATTCATAACGTTCACTTGCTAACATGTATAGCCTCACTTCTTGTAAATTTTATATTCTCTATTTATGAGCTTTTTCACAAACGAAACATCCTATTTCTACCAAATAGATTTATTGACACTCCCAGTCCTAATCGCCCTGTTATAGCGGACAGCCTGTGACTCTGCCTGTGCATCATTTGGATAAGGACTATCCTCTCTTCTTCCAGCTGTGCAATAGAGTCTATCTCCCGATGATTTTGCATTTTGCGAAAGATATATTATCATTTGTCATCTTTTCACAATAAAATCAATACCTTCCAATTCTTTAATCCTTATTTCATTATAGGGGACCAAATAATTTTTGTATAGTTATCTTCCCACTTAAGTTTTCGCGTCCGCATAGCAGATGGTTTCTTGTTTCGTACACTTTGCATTTCCCACTGAGTAAAGTCATTGATATTTGTTGTTCTAGGTGCCTGGCACCGAAAACAACAAATATGTATTTTAAATGAAATTTAGCTAAAGCTGATGGAATTGACGCCGCCAAGTGCAACTCACTTAACGAGCTAGGGGAGCGAAAGGCACATACTTCGTATTTGAATGAAGGAGACTTTTGCCGTGAAAAAAGTTGCGTTATAAGTTAGTTTTTTAGAGACTACGCTTACTTTATGTTTCTATTTTACTAAAATAAATGTATAATTTAATAAAGGAGATATTATTGGTACTAATGAAAAACCGAAAGAAACAAATAATCACAATATATATTGTACTTTCCTTAATTTTTCTATTCCTTTCATGTAATAAGAATTCTAATAATGTACCGAATTCTGACGAATATAAACGAGCATTTACTACATCATTTGAAAGTGTACACGATTTTGACGGCTTTTATATTACACCACAAAATCATCTCGAAACAACTTTTCACGAGCTTGTAGATTCAAATGTTTACAGTGGCGTTTATTCGCATAGAGCCTGGATTCAAGGTTCAAATCCAGCATCAACATCAACAATCAACAATAATCATAGAGGATATCCTGCCATACAATTTCAAAAAACGCCAGGAGGTCCTTTTAAGACACCTTGCTATGTTACTTTATGGGTTTGGTTGGATATGGAATTAAATGCAAACGCAACCGGTGAAGATGATTGGTTCAGTTTTGCAACCTTTACAGATGATGAAACGGATAATTGGGATAGAACCGTGTTGGTAAATTTAAACGCAGATGGATATGTGCATCTACAGCACACTACTAATCAAGGGGAACAAACTAGTATCTTCCAAACTTCTGATATTCCTTTTCCTCAAAAAGAATGGGTTGAGTTAAAAATATTTTTAGACTTTGGCGATGATGGATATGCTAAAGTATGGCAAAATGGAGAATTGGTTTCTCACGCTAAAATCGGGAATATCACTAATAAATTATCTCAAGCGCATTTTGGACTCTATTGTTCACCACAATTATTAAGTGGCGAAGTGTATAATGATGATTTAGAAATTATAGAAGTTGATAAGGAATAAACTCCTACTAACATTCTATAAATGAACGTCAAGCTAACGCTGCGTGCAAATCACCTAATAGGCAAGGGAAACTCAGTTTCTTCGAAGTCGAATTTTGGACACTTTTTTCTGTTCGAAAAAAATTATTGAAGAATGTTTGGAATACAAAACTATTGCTTAATGTTCTAATCACTTGTTGTTCTAGGTGCCTGGCACCGAGAACAACAAAAATTAGCCGGGGCTGAAGATGCCACTCTCCTCCCCTTGCCTTTCTTTTTTTTCGTTTTCTTTGGGTGGGGGAAAAAGAAAGTATTTAAATAAAAAAAATAATATCCATAATATCTTTTGATGAACGTCAACTAAAGCTGAATGAGTGAAAGCCGGCTATTTCAGTTTCACATTTGTGAAACTTTTTTTCAATGAACAAAGTTAAGTATTATTTTTATCTAATATATGCACAATGTATTGCTATTGCACCAATAATGTTGTATAATTTAATAAAGGAGATATTATTATGGCTAAATCAACAAATTTAAATATTAGAACCGATAAGGACATTAAGAACAAAGCAGAAAATATTTGTTCAGCACTTGGCATGAATATGACAACTGCTGTAAATATTTTTCTTAGGGCAGTGATTAGAGAAAACGGTATCCCTTTTGATTTAAAACTAGAAGAACCAAATTCAACAACAGCACTAGCAATAGAAGAAGGTAGAAAAATAGCAAGGGATACAAGCGTTAAAGGATATAAAAATATCGAGGACTTAAAGAAAGCACTTGACATATGATTTATGAAATCAAATTCACTAGTTAGTTTAAAAAAGACTTAAAGAAAGCTAAAAAGCAAGGGAAGAATCTAGACAAATTATTTGAAATAATTAATACACTAGCAAATGGAAAAGAACTCGATAAAAAGTACAGAGACCATAATCTAACCGGAAAGTATAAAGGAGCAAGAGAATGTCATATAGAACCAGACTGGTTATTGGTTTATGAAATAATGGAAGAGGTGCTAGTCTTGTCGTTATCTAGAGTTGGATCGCACTCCGATTTATTTTGATAATTTAAACAATATTTAAGCAAGAGGCACTAACAAACAGGTGCCTTCCTTTATAAAAAGAAAAATATAAAAAAATAATATTTATCCATTATCCAGCACACTGAAAATAGTACTCTCCCCTCGCCTTTCTTTTGCTTCCTTTTCTTTGTGTGGAAGAAAAAGAAGATACTGTTCTTCTTTGTCTCTTTGGGTACAAGTAAATAAGTAAACCTATATGAGTTAATTTTAGCTAACGCTGAACTCATACCAGCTTCGCCAAGAACAAGCGAATATCTAATCCATTATCCAGCATACTGAAAATAGTACTCTCCCCCCTTGCCTTTAAGACGAGTTCGTCATTTATGAAGCGAAATTATCCGCTTAAAAACCATATGTCTGAGCGTAGCGAGTTTATGGTTTTTAGGATAATGAGCGATATAAATAGAACTCGACTTAACAGCAAGGACCTTTCTTTTTTGTTTCTTTTTCTTTGGGTACAAAGAAAAAAGAAAGTATATAAAATTATCAAAAAAAGAGAATTCAATAACCGCTATTACAGCTACAATAGCTCACAAAAAAGAGTGGGTAATCCACTCCAAAAAAACGTATTTTTTATTTATTTTTTATCCGCTAGTTCTATGCGGGCCAGCGCTCTTCTTAGCGCCGCTTCTGCAAGTAATATTTCGTCGCTTTCAGAACTTAGTTTTTTTATTTTCTCTAGCGCTCTGTCTTTTGCTTTCTTAGCCCTTGTAATATCTATGTCATCGCTCCACTCCGCAGCATATGTTATAAGGCTCACAGAAGTCCCTTGGACCTCCACAAATCCCCTGTGTATAACAGCTTGCTTTTCGTTTTCACCATCTCTAAAAGTCGCTATGCCACTTTCAAGAGATGTGGTTATAGGAATATGATTGTAAAGCACTTCCATATAGCCTTCCGTGGTATAGAATTTTACGCTATCTATTTCTTCGTCGTAAAACATCCTATCCGGCGTTACGACAGTGACTTTTAGCTTTTCCATAATTCACCTACGCTCTTGCGACTACGTCATCAATTGATCCAGCCATTAAGAATGCGCCCTCAGGAATATCATCATATTTTCCTTCTAGTATTTCTTTAAATCCTCTTATCGTTTCACTTAACGGTACATATTTACCGTCTAACCCTGTAAAGTTTTCGGCAACAAAGAACGGCTGAGATAAAAATCGTTGTACTTTTCTAGCTCTCATTACAATAATTTTATCGGCGTCTGATAGCTCATCCATCCCGAGGATTGCTATAATCTCCTGTAGCTCGTTGAACTTTTGCAAAATCTCCTGAACGCCCCTTGCCACATTATAATGCTCTTCTCCAACTACTTTCGGATCTAGCATTCTTGATGATGAATCAAGCGGGTCAACTGCTGGATAAATCCCTTGCTCAACTATCGCACGAGACAGTACTGTTGTTGCGTCTAAGTGCGCAAAAGTTGTAGCTGGTGCTGGGTCCGTAAGGTCATCGGCAGGCACATATACCGCCTGAACACTTGTTATAGAACCTTTTTTGGTCGATGTAATTCGTTCTTGTAATGCACCCATTTCCGTTGCCAGCGTTGGCTGATAACCAACAGCACTTGGCACACGTCCTAGAAGCGCAGAAACTTCTGAACCGGCTTGAGTAAACCTAAATATATTATCGATGAATAGTAGAACGTCCTGTCCTGCTTCATCTCTAAAATACTCTGCCATGGTAAGACCTGTTAGGCCAACTCTCATACGAGCTCCAGGTGGCTCATTCATCTGACCAAACACTAGCGTCGTTTTGTTAAGAACGCCTGATTCTTCCATTTCATAGTAAAGGTCATTTCCTTCACGCGTACGCTCTCCAACGCCAGTAAAAACAGAAAATCCACCATGCTCCGTTGCAATATTTCTAATAAGTTCCTGTATAAGAACGGTTTTCCCAACTCCAGCACCACCAAACAGACCTATCTTACCACCCTTCTGGTATGGGCATAGTAAGTCAACTACCTTAATCCCTGTCTCCAGTATTTCTGATTCTGTTGACTGCTCTTCAAAGGAAGGTGCTTGTCTGTGAATAGACCACTGCACCTGCGTTTCAGGCGCTTCCTTATCATCTATCGGTTCCCCGGTTACATTGAACATTCTTCCCAGTGTTTTTTCGCCAACTGGAACTTTGATAGGCGAACCGGTATCAAATGCGTCCATTCCTCTTACAAGTCCATTGGTAGAGTCCATCGCTATACACTTAACTGTATTATCTCCAAGGTGAGCTGACACCTCGACGATAAGTGGTTTCTTTCCTTCTCTAGGTATTCTAATCGCGTTATAAAGTGGTGGTATTTCTCCGTTCTTAAATTTTATATCAAGTACGGCACCTATTATCTGAGTGATTTTACCTACTCTTTCCGTCATGTTTCACTCCTTTATTTTAATGCTTCTGCCCCTGCGACAATCTCAGAAAGTTCTTGAGTTATTGCCGCTTGACGTGCTCTATTATATTGCAACGTTAATTTGTCTATCATTTCATCTGCGTTCTTTGTAGCTGAATCCATCGCTGTCTGTCGAGCGCCATGCTCACTGGCTCTTGACTCTATAAGCGCTCCATAAATAATACTGTTCACATACTGCGGTATCATCTGTGCAAGCACTTCTTCCGGCGATGGTTCGTACTCCGTAAGTAAAGGTTCTTCTTCACCGAGTTCGAAATCTTCCCTGCTAAGTGGTAATAGCTTGATAATAGCAGGAGTTTGAGTAATGATTGAATCAAACCTCGTATACACTATGTATACTCTATCAAGTTCACCGGCGATGAATTTATCCATTATGGCTTTCCCGATGTTTCTGGCAGCTCCTATACTCGGCTTTTCTATTGCCTCCTGATATGACTCCAATACTTCGTAGTTTCTTCCTCTTAGCAAATCTCTGCCTTTTTTCCCAACGGCATAAAAGTAAGATGCCTGCGAACGTTCTTCTTCCTCTTTTTGGATAACAAGTTTGATAATATTATTGTTGTATCCACCTGCAAGTCCACGGTTTGAAGTAATCACTATATAAGCTGTCCTTGTCCCTTCCCTTACCGTTAAATAGTCATGGTCAATTCCCTTGCTTTGAGAAATGATAGAACCTATCGTCTCGTATATTTTGTTGAAATACGGTCTAGTCGCTAGTACACTTCCTTTTGCCTTACCAAGTCTTGCCGTTGCGACTAACTTCATGGCATTTGTTATCTGTTTGGTACTATTGATACTATCACGTCTTCGTTTTATTTCTCTCATCGAAGCCATAAAACTATTCCTCGTACTCCTTAATGAAATCTTTCTTAAACTCTAAAATTATATCTTCAAGTAGCTTGTCGAGCTCATCCGTTAAACCTTCATCTGAAACTGCCATTTCAAATACTTTAGGGTATTTATCATGAGCAAACAAAATTAATTGTCTTTCAAATTCTTTAATGTTTTCAACGGATATATCCATAAGATGCCTTCTAGTAACTGCGTAAAGTATAAGTATCTGATCGGCAACATCAAATGGTTTATACTGGTCTTGCTTTAGCACCTCTATGATTCTCTCACCTTGGCTAAGCCTTTCCAGTGTATCTTTATCAAGATCTGAACCAAACTGAGCAAACGCCTCTAGTTCTCGGTACTGAGCAAGCTCAACCCTTATCGGTGAAGCAATCTTCTTCATCGTTTTTATTTGCGCACTACCTCCAACCCTTGATACACTAAGTCCGGCGTTTATCGCAGGTCTTTGTCCCGCGTTAAACATCTCTGTCTCAAGGAATATCTGTCCATCAGTAATCGATATCACGTTAGTCGGTATGTAGGCACTGATGTCCCCAGCCTGTGTTTCGATAATCGGAAGCGCAGTAAGAGAGCCACCGCCTAGTTTGTCCGATAGTTTCGCCGCACGTTCAAGTAGTCTTGAGTGAAGATAGAAAACATCGCCAGGATACGCCTCACGTCCAGGTGGTCTCCTGAGAAGCAAACTCATCGAACGATACGCAACGGCGTGCTTGGATAAGTCGTCATATATTATTACTACTTCTTTTCCTTCTTCCATCCACTCTTCACCGATTGCACAACCAGCAAATGGTGCTAAGAACTGAAGTGGTGCAAGCTCTGACGCGTTTGCAGCTACTATTGTCGTATAGTCCATTGCTCCATGCTCTTCAAGCGTCCTAACGATATTCGCAACGGTTGACGCCTTTTGTCCTATCGCTACATAGATACAAAACACATCTGTATTTTTTTGATTGATAATGGTATCAATTGCTATCGCTGTTTTACCGGTCTGTCTGTCTCCTATTATCAGCTCCCTTTGACCCCTTCCGATAGGAATCATCGCATCAATTGACTTGATTCCTGTTTGGAGTGGTGTATCCACTGACTTTCTGAGTAAAACACCAGGTGCAACTCTTTCTACTTCTCTGTATTTTTTTGCGTTAATAGGTCCTTTACCATCTATCGGTTGACCTATCGCATTGACGACTCTTCCTTTTAATTCATCCCCAACTGGTACTCTGGCAACTTTTCCGGTCGCTTTTACGGTATCCCCTTCTGATATATGTTCATCAGAGCCCATCAAAACTGCACCGACATTGTCTTCTTCTAAGTTCAGCACCATTCCGTATACGCCACCAGGAAACTCGAGTAGCTCTCCTGCCATGGCATTTTCTAATCCGTGAATACGCGTTATTCCATCTGATACTTGAATAACCGTTCCTACGTCAGCAACCTCTATGTCCATTTTATAACTCTCTATTTGTTTTTTTATAACAGAGCTAATTTCTTCCGGCCTTATGTTCACTTAGTCATTCACCGCCTTCCTATACTGCTTTGTCGCTCAGCAACGATTTGCTAAGTAATCTTAGCCCACCTTTAACACTGCTGTCGACAACCTTATCCCCTACTTTAATGACTAATCCCCCAATTAAAGACTCGTCTATTTTAAAAATAGGTATAATCTCTTTTTTTGTTATCTGCGTCAGTCTATCAACTACCTTATTCTTCTCTTCGTCTGTAAGTTCATACGCAGATTTTATAACCACATCTTTTCTTCCCTTGTAATCATCAACTAATTCCAAGACCTCATCAAAAATTTCTCTTAAATAGTTATATCTCCTCTTTTTAATGACAATCGCAATGAGTCCAAACAAATCGTCAGAGATATAGTCTCCACAGATTTGTTTCACAGACGATATCTTATCTTCTTCCGAAACATTTGGATAACTTAGATATTCAAGAAACTCACGAGTTGTTATCGATTCTTTTATAAGATTAATTTCTTCTTCAAGAGAATCTACCCTGTTATCGCTAAGGGCTAATTCAAAAACTGCATTCGCATATCTTTTACTAATTACGCTAGCCATGTATCTTCACCCATATCTGTAATTGTCTTATCAAGTAGTCTTACTTTTGTTTCCTCATCAATTGTATCGCTGATGTATTTACTCGCCATAAGAGTAGCAACCGTTATGATTTCTTTTTTGACATCATCTTTTAACGCCGCTTTTTCTCTTTGTATTTCTAATTCTGTCCTCTTCATTATCAGTGAGGCTTCATCTTTCGCCTCACCAATGAGTTCATCTCTTCTTTCGGCTGCTCTTTTTCTTGCATGAGTAAGTATCTGATCCGCTTCTTTATTAATGTCTTTTAACTTTGCTTCATACTCTATCTTCAATTGCTCCACTTCTTTTGACGTGGTTTCTATTTTCTCATACTCACTAGCAATGGCACTCTTACGTTCCTCAAGTATCTTCCTAATAGGCTTGAATAATATTTTCCCTAATAAATAGAATAAAACAAGTACCAGCACCATATGAAGTATAACTTGAACTGCCGTCTGACTCGTAAAAGCTATAACATATGGCTCGGGCTTACTAGAAGTAGTAAGCAGCAATGAATTTACTATGAAATTTAAGTTAAAACTATACATAGTATTCTCCTTTTGTTAGTAATTACTGGCCACCTGTCAACTTCAAGTACATTGAAATAAGCGGATTGGCAAACAACAAAATAATTGCTATTATCAGTCCATAAATACCTGTTGTCTCTGCAACTGCTGCTCCTAAAAGCATTGTTCTAACGATGTCAGATTGTGCACTAGGTTGGCGTCCAACCGCTTCTGCACCTTTCCCAGCCGCAAATCCTTGTCCAATACCAGGTCCAATACCCGCTATCATAGCAAGTCCAGCTCCCACAGCTGAAGCAGCGAGTATTAACGCTCTTCCATCTAATTGATTCACTTGTGACATATGTTCCTCCTTAGTTTTTATTAATTATGAGCTCCGTAGCTACACAACTAATTTTTAGTTTTTATTTACTGATAAATCAGTTTATTACACAATGAAAATTACCCTTCTATCGCACCCGATACGAAAGTCATACTCAACATGACAAAAATAAATGCTTGTAGCACTCCTGCAAAAATATCAAAATATCCATGTAGTGCTGGTGAAATGAAAAGCGTCCACCAAGGCATGTTATAGAACAGACCCATTATTATCGTTCCACCTAAGATGTTCCCGAATAAACGAAAACTGAGTGAAATAGGGTTCGCTAATTCTCCTATTATATTAAGTGGCGTCATAGGCCAAAGTGGTTCTGTAAACCCTTTAAGCCAGGAACCCACTCCTCGTGACTTTATTGCAAAAGCTTGAACCATAATAAATGTAATCAAAGCCAGTGCAAACGTAACGGCAAAATCCGCCGTCGGTGGTCTCATAAATCCTATAAGCACTCTTGGTTCGCCAACTGCTGGCGGTGTAAAGTTAGGACCTAAAAATAATCCCGATATATTGCAAACAAATAAAAAGATAAGCATACTGCCATAGAAAGAACCAAAGTTCTTACCAGAACGACCCATCGACATAAGTGCAAAGTTATCCAGTGACTCCACTATAAACTCTACTGCATTTTGAATACCAGTAGGCACTTTCGTTTTTTTGCTCATAATTATTCTGTTCAAAATTATTGCTATCACAACAAGGACTACACTTATTATAACTGCATTTATAAAAGTTTCAGTAATCCATACTTCGATTCCAAATATATTTAACACCCATGGTACGTGAATATTAAAGTCCAATATATATCTCCTTTAGAAATCATCACCACTGTCTTCATCGTCTTCATAGACGTTAAAAACAGTATTCTCGTCATAACTTTTCTTCATCATAAGACCGTACACGTATACTGCCGGCCTCATAAGTACTATAGCTAGTGCCACCAAATATCCGTTAATAGTTGTATCGACAAAACCTATCACCAAGATTAATAAAGTTAAAAAAAATCTTAATCCATAATGTAACTGAGCATATTTTTTTGCCTGTTCCGGTGATTTCTTTACTGCCTTTTTTAATGTAGCTTCGAGTAGAAATACTTTAAGGATAGTAAAGATTCCACCTAGTAAAGAACCTTTCACAAAAGGCATGTCTACTTTAAAGAATACTCCTAAAATAACGCATACAACTATCAGTAGACCGGTATACACAGCCGCAAGTTTATGCGCAGTTCTTTCAATCTTCATCTTTGTCTTTCTTCTTTGGCATTGTAATCTTAAACAGGTTTCTAAATGAAGCAAGCACTCCGAGAATGATAAAGCATATTAGTATAATGCCGCCAGTCCCCAAAAGTCGATCCAACCATCTACCCAAGAAAAAGGACACAAATATTGGAATTGCCATCATCAGACCTAGTTGGGTAATTAACGGTAAATATTTTAAATATTTTGACTTCATGGGATTAGTATATCTTTAAAACACTTCTTTGTCTATGTTTAATAAACTAGCCTCCGTATATCAGCCAGTTATAAGGCCAAATTTTCCATCTTTTCTTTTGTATACAACGCTTAACGCCTCAGTTTCACTATTTATAAATGCAAAAAATGCATGACCCAATAGTTCCATTTCCATACATGCTTCCACTGGATCCATCGGTTTAAAGTCAAATTTCTTCGTTCTTACTATTTCTATTTCATTTTCGTCATATTTATGAGCTTTGTCATCAAAATAAACTGCTTTGAAGGCGCCTTGATTTTTATGTCTAGATATTAATTTCTTTCTGTGTTTTAGGAGTTGTTTTTCGAGGGTATCCACTGCATCGTCAATCGTTCTGTATAGATTGTCGCCTCTTTCTTCAGCACGTAGCAACGTCTTTTTAATAGGTATCGTCACCTCTATAACATCTTTACCCTTAAACTCACTTAGTGTAACATGAACTAGAGTATCGTCTGATAGATATTTGCTTAGCTTGTCAATCTTCTCCCTAATTGCATCTTTAACCGAATCTTTGATTGTTTTCCCTTTTCCACTAATTTGATATCTCATATTATTCTCCTTCCATTATATCCTATACGTATTTCATTTTATAAGTCTTATAAAATGTCCAGTCTTGCCTGTTATTAATCCTATATTACTATGAAAATTATAATATTTTAAGGTTCAAAAATGTGGATAATGTTATTAATTTTGTGAACAACTATATATCTTATCGAAAAACCACCTTTTTTTCTCTTATAATGTGGATAACTTTTTGACCTTATTTTTTTATAATAATTTTTTTTATATTTTGGTACTATATCACTTCGGTGGGTCCTGTAACAGTATTAGTCCGTTTATATCTGTCCAATTAGTAATTGCCTTTTCCTTTGGATAGACTGTGGCTAAATATGTTCCGAAAACAGTCTGTTCAACGAAGAAAACGAATTCTCTACCATCACTTAGCATAAAAGAAATGTATGAATTGCCATCATATGAGCTATATACTATCTTAGTATTTTTTAAATTACTTATGTATCCGCGAATAAACATCTCATCCAGTATCGCATCGTAAGTATCTCGGTTTATTCTCTTAAATGTGGAAGTAATTGCCTCACTCGGTATTATCTCCGCATTTATATCCTTATGTTTCGTTAAGAATTCTTCAATGCTTTTTACATTTTCTTCTACTATTATAAAGTCTTTATCTTTCTTCTCGAATATGGCTGTACTATATTCTTGTGGGTCATCAGCTGTGGAGAAAACGCAACAATAATAATTATCAGAATATGACATATACCTTACAAATACTTTTCCGAATTTATTGTCAAGGACTGAAACGACACCCTCCCAATCATCCTGGTTTTGCAGCTGAGCCCGACGCCGCAGGAGCAGTCGGGGCAGCCGGTGGCGGCGAAGCTTCGGACTCAAGCATCGCCTTCTTGGCTTTCGCGCGAACAATCAACTGCTCTACGTCACTGCCGCGAGCGTCCTTGGAGCGCCCACGCAGCTCCTTGTACTTTTCCAACGACTTGAGCGCCAAATCCACTTGCTGCACAGGCGTCTTGCCCGGAAAGCTGTCGGAGAAAAGGTAGAGCAATCCCATGTTGTAGTAAATTTGAACCAAACTTGAGTCCTTCGCCAGGACCCAGTCGAATTCACGCTTGGCGTCAGCTGGCCTTCCCATCAAACGGTGACAATCACCGAGGTTAAGATGAGCAACCAGGTTTTCATTGTTGTAGCGCAATGCTCGCTCCAGCAGCGGCTGGGCTTTGGCCGCATTGCCAGACTCCAAGTAGTAGGTCGCTAGCTGCACCCCGGCGTCCACCAGGTCGGGTCGCT
>PDWI01000845.1_pt1 | contig 52002 bp, 35 predicted proteins | sample 1430891 | NCBI WGS metagenome assembly PDWI01 (sample SAMN01162508, study PRJNA174530) | Oral metagenome, whole genome shotgun sequencing project. | biome: Marine environment; feature: Marine mammal; material: Swab sample of the gingival sulcus; isolation source: swab sample of gingival sulcus... | reverse complement strand
AAGAATGTGAATTTAGATATAATTGTAGAAATAAAAACTTATACCTACTTTTGCTTAAAAGTTTTAGAAATAACCCTCTAAAGTTATCTTGAACCTAAAATAATATAATAACAAAGAAGATGTTGAAAATTGGTGTTTTGGGTGCAGGCCATCTGGGAAAGATTCACATAAAATGTATAAAACAAATTGCAAACTATCATTTAGTCGGATTTTATGATGTGGATCCTGAAACGGCCAACAAGGTAAGTGAGGAGTTTGGGATAACGTCATTTTCTTCTATAGAAGACTTAGTCGATGCGGTGGATGTGGTTGATATTGTAACACCTACCATTTCCCATTTTGAATGTGCTTCCAAAGCCTTGCGAAAGGCAAAGCATGTGTTTATTGAAAAACCCATTGTAGCCTCTCCTTCAGAGGCTCAACGTCTTCTTGCCATTGCCAAAGAGGCCGATGTGAAGGTTCAGGTGGGACATGTGGAACGCTTTAATCCCGCTTTTCTCGCAGCAGAACCCTACCTGGAGAACCCCATGTTTATTGAGGTGCATCGTTTGGCTCAGTTTAATCCCAGGGGAACCGATGTACCCGTGATCCTTGACCTTATGATTCATGATATTGATATCATTCTTCATGTGGTGGGTCGAAGTATTCGAAAAATTCATGCTTCCGGCGTTCCGGTGGTAAGTGACACTGCCGATATTGCCAATGCGCGTATTGAATTTGATAATGGCTGTGTGGCCAACCTCACCGCGTCGCGTATCTCTATGAAGAACATGCGTAAGACGCGTTTTTTCCAAACAGACTCCTATGTGGCGGTGGACTTCCTGGATAAAAAGGTGGAGGTGATTCGCATGAAAGAGCAGCAAGGTGATGTGGAGGATCCCTATGCCTTATCTTTTTCCCCGGGGAACAATAAACCGGCGAAGCAAATCCTTTTTGATTATCCAGTAGTGATGCCCCTGAATGCGATTCAAAAGGAGCTGTCCATGTTTGCTGAAGCCATCATAAATGATGTGCAGCCCCCTGTTACCATAGAGGATGGGATTTTTGCACTGGAAGTTGTACATCAAATTTTGGACAAAGTGAATTTTTCGTTGGGTCGATTGTAATAAAACCTATTTTCTTGCGTTCTCATCTCATAGCACACATTAAAATTAACCGGGTTCAAAATTCGTTTATGGCGCACCAGTTGTATCGGCTTCTCGCTTTGTTTTTGATTAGCTTGCTTTTGTTTGCCTCCTGCATCAAGGAAACTCCTATCCCTTCTTATGTGAGAGTAGAGAAGAGTTTGCTCGAATCTTATGAGCCGGTCTCAGGATCCTCTAGTCACCAGATTGTGGATGTGTGGCTCTATGTGGATAATCAACAAATAGGGGTGTTTGAAACACCGGTAAATATTCCCATCCTCAAAGAGGGGCCGGTCTCTTTACGCTTGAAAGCCGGTGTTATGGCCAACGGTATTGCTGATTCTCGTAGGGTATACGAATTTTATCTACCCTACGAGCAAGAGGTGAACCTGGTTAGGGACAGTGTGATCGTTGTTACCCCTGTTTATGCCTATCGAGAGAATACCTCCTTTAGTTGGATTGAGGGGTTTGAGGATCTTCGCGTGAATATGGAGAGGACCAAAAATAGCGATACAACCCTCTTTATCACCTCCAACCCCGAAGAGGTTTATGAGGGGAATGCCAGTGGGAAGGTGGTGCTCTCTGCGCCCGACTCGGTCTCCTACTTTGAGGTGGTTAGTGACACGACCTATAGGTTACCCCAGGATGGATCGATTGTGGTGTTGGAATTTGATTATAAAACAGAGTCGGTCTTCACGGTGGGGCTTACCGCTTTCGACCAGGTTTGGCGACGAACACCGGTGTTAAATCTTAACCCTACCGATGATTGGAAGAAGGTGTATGTCTATCTGACGACTGCAGTTACAACGCATATCAATGCCGAATACTACAAGGTCTTCATTGGAGGTGTGCTTGATGAAGAAGAGGAACAGTCTGTGATTCTCTTAGATAATATCAAATTACTATATTAAGGAGATATGATGAATAAACGAATACAGGTTTTGAAGTATGTGTTGCTTGATCTGCTCTCTGCGTGGATCGCCTGGTCGTTGTTTTTCCTTTTTCGAAAGTATAGCGCTGAAGCACCTCTCCATGAAAATTTAGGACAGGTTTATGTGGATGCCAACTATTATCTTGGCGTTACTATTGTCGTAGCTTTTTGGTGGATACTCTATGTGGTTACGGGAACTTACCGAAAAGTGTATCGAAAATCCAGGGTAAAAGAGTTGGGACAAACCTTGTTGATTACCCTCATTGGAGGCATTATTATTTTCTTTGTATTGATTTTGGATGATACGGTGATCTCTTACAAGTCCTATTACTCCTCTTTCCTGTTTTTTCTTTCGGTTCACTTCTTTTTTACCTACCTCTTCCGGGTAATTCTTACCTCAATCACGGCCTATCGGATTCATAACCGCCGTATTGGCTTTCCTACGGTAATTGTGGGAAGCAATGGGAATGCCATTACGGTGTATAACGAAATTGAGAATCAGGAGAAGTCTTCCGGAAATATCTTTGTGGGATTTACCAATGCGATCCATTACGACCATTACCGCATATCCTCTTATCTTCCACATTTAGGGCACTATAGTGAGTTACCCCGAATTATCAAGGAACATCATATTGAGGAGGTAATTATCGCTATAGAGCGTTCCGAGAATGATACTGTGGAGAATATCATTGCAACGCTGGAACCCTGTGACGTTTTAATAAAAATAATACCCAACATGCAAGACTTTCTATTTGGTACGGTGCGTACTACGGGGATTTTTAGTACCCCCCTTGTGGAGGTCGTTCCGGAGATTATGCCGGTTTGGCAGCAAACCTTGAAAAGGGGAATTGATATTGTGATGTCTTCTTTGGCATTGCTTTTACTAGCTCCCGTCTACCTTTTCACGGCCATAGGGGTAAAGATGAGTTCTCCAGGGCCCATCTTCTATAGCCAGGAACGTGTGGGAAAGAATGGGAAACCGTTTCGTATGCATAAATTTCGTTCCATGTTTGTGAATGCCGAACAGTATGGTCCTCAACTTTCATCAAAAGATGATCCTCGAATTACTAAGTTTGGAAAGATCATGAGAAAGTATCGTCTTGATGAGCTGCCCCAGTTCTATACGGTGTTGAAAGGTGATATGAGTATCGTCGGACCACGTCCCGAACGCCAATATTATATTGATCAGATTGCTCAAAAAGCCCCCTATAACCGGCTGTTACTTAAGATTAAACCCGGCATAACCTCTTGGGGGCAGGTGAAGTACGGTTACGCGGAGAATGTAGATGAAATGGTAGAGCGCTTGAAGTATGATATCCTCTACCTGGAGAACATGTCCCTGGCCATGGACTTTAAAATTCTGATATATACTGTTCTTATTGTACTGCAAGGGCGCGGAAAATAGCCCTCTCCACATCGAAAGTTGATAAGTGCTCTGCGCTATGCAAAAGTGAGAGCGGCAAATGGGACTCGAACCCACGACCCTCAGCTTGGGAAGCTGATGCTCTACCAACTGAGCTACTGCCGCTGGTGGCTGCAAATATAGAACTATTTTTTCAATATCTGAGGGGAATGGCCTCCTCTTTTTTTCCAGAAAAATAAGCCTATCTTTGCACGAACGTTAATAAATAACCGTATGATCTTAATTGCAGATTCCGGATCTACAAAGACCGATTGGGTGCTGTTGAATCAGAATCAAGCCATGACGTTTGTGCAAACAGCAGGGTTTAACCCATACTATTCGGATCCTTCCGTCTTGAAACAGATAATAAGTGAACATCTTGAAAAAAAGATCTCCTCGGAGAGAATTCGTAAGGTCTTTTTCTATGGAAGTGGTTGTAGTACGGCGTCAAAACAGGAGCTGGTGCGTTCCATTTTGCTTAAATTCTATCCCGGAGCAACCATTGAGGTGTACCACGATCTGTTAGGATCTGCAAGAGCGGTCTTGAAAGATGAACCCGGAATTGCCTGTATCCTCGGTACAGGATCAAATTCCTGCCTCTATGATGGTCATGAAGTGGTGGAAAATGTCCCCTCCGTGGGCTATTTTTATGGCGACGAGGGTAGTGGTACCGATTTTGGCAAACGTTTGATGGCGCATTATCTGCGTGATACCCTTCCCCTGGATATTCGAAATGCGTTGGAAGAGGAATTTAAACTCTCTTTTGAGAAGGTGATGGATGCCATCTATAACCAACCCTTGCCCAATGCCTTTTTTGGCTCCTTTAGCCCCTTTATTCATGAAAGAAGTACGGATCCTTTTATTAAAAATATTATTGAATCCAGCTTTTCGGACTTCTTTGTACACCAGGTGTCCCGTTACACCAACTACAAAAATCAAAAACTCTCCTTTGTGGGGTCCGTGGCCTATCACTATCGTGCTATTCTTGAAGGGGTAGCCCAAAAATTTGCGATGACCGTCGCCCATGTACTCCCCAACCCTGTGGAGGGCTTGATTGAATACTATCGTGCAAATGTGGATTGACCATTCCCTCTTTAGCCTTTAGGAGCGATACCCCTTCTATAGGAAGAGTGCATTGTTGCGAGTCCGTCCAGAACGTCCGACCTCTTCGTGATGCTTCTCTTCCCGATGGTCATTTACCTCAGTAATCTTATCTGTTTCAGCCTTCACAAGCCTCGAATTCCAACGTTCTATACAGCCTCTTTTCAAAACGCTGACGTTATGGACAGACACGAAATAGTGTCTCTCCATAACGTGGAGGTTTTTAACAGTAATGGTAGAGCGTAGTCACAAATTATTGTTATCTTTACCCTCATAAAATAATTTGATTTATGACTGATTTAAGAACCCAGTATCTTGGGCTTACCCTGAAAAGTCCTATTATAGCCGGAAGTAGTGGTCTTACGCATACCATTGATAATTTGAAAAAGATAGCCTCGCAAGGAGCAGGTGCTATTGTGCTAAAATCGCTCTTTGAGGAGCAGATTCAGCATGAAGCGCAACGACAAATTCGTGAAAATGAAGCCCATTCCGGTTTTGGTTATACAGAAGCCTATGATCTCATTGGTAACTATGCCCGTGATCATCAGTTGGGAGAGTATCTTTCCCTTATTCGCCGAGCGAAAGAGGAGGTGGATATTCCAATTATTGCCAGTGTTCACTGTTACAGCGCTTCCGAATGGGTGGATTTTGCCCAAAAGATGGAAGAAGCTGGAGCTGATGCTTTGGAATTGAATGTGTTTGTTCTTCCTGTGGATCGAGAAAAGAGCGGCAGCGACTACAAAGAAACCTATCTACAAATTATAGAAAAAGTAAAGGCATCCACAAAATTGCCCTTGGCCATAAAGATCGGTAGTTATTTTACCGATATGGCACATTGGATTACAAAACTCTCTTACACGGAGTTAGATGGTATTGTGATGTTTAATCGCTTTCTGATGCCAGATATTGATATTGAAAAATTTAAACTTACCGGGGGGGCGCGCTTCTCTACGGATCAAGAGTATTATAACGCCATGCGTTGGATCGGTATTTTATCCTCAGATGTGCAGTGTGACCTGTGTGCCAGTACCGGGATCCATCATGGTGATGCCGTTATAAAGCAACTGTTGTCAGGGGCTAAAGCTGTTCAAATGGTTTCTGCCCTATATCAGCATGGTTTTGGTGAAATTGAGAAGGCCAATAATAGGGTGAGAGAGTGGATGAAGGCCCATGACTATGAGCGCATCGATGATTTTAGAGGAAAGTTGAGCATGAAAAGGGCTGACGATCCGGCCTCCTATACACGTGTACAATTTATGAAACACTTTGCTGGTATTGAATAGTGTTGTACCACTAAAAAAAGCCATCGAGATTCGGTGGCTTTTTTGTTTCCTGTGATTGAGGCAGGATTCGAACCTGCGACCGACGGCTTAGAAGGCCGTTGCTCTATCCCCTGAGCTACTCAACCAGTCCCAAACGGGGTGCAAATTTACAAAAAACTTTTTTTTGTAGACAAGTTGGAGGTGATATTCTCCGCTTTGGTACCAATATTTCTGCTACTTTTGTGCTTCTCAGAATTAGAAATGATATTTCATGTGTATTTTAATAAAGAATATCTACCTCAAGGGCGCTATCGTAGACATCTATATTCGTGAGAATAAGATCGAACGGATTGAAAAGGGAATCCATATCGATGCCGATAGGGTGATTGATGGTACGGGAAAGGCAGCCATTCCCTCTTTTGTAAATGCCCATACCCACAACGCCATGACCCTATTTCGTGGTTTTGCAGAAGATATGTGGCTGGAGGAGTGGTTACAGGAAAAGATTTGGCCCTATGAGGCTAAACTTGTAGAGGAGGATGTCTATTGGGGAGCCAAGTTGGGCTGTTTGGAGATGATTAAGTCGGGAACAACGCTCTTTAACGATATGTATTGGTTTTTTCATGGTACAGCGCGAGCTGTGGAAGAGATGGGTTTGCGAGCCGTCCTCTCGGCGGTAGTTTTGGATAACTTTGAAGAGAAGAAAGCAGCAGAAGTGAAAGAGGAAACACAACGGCTCTTTGAAGAATCCAAACACTATGCTACCTCACGTATTCGCTTTGCCATGGGACCCCATGCCATCTATACGGTCTCTGGTGACACCCTAAAATGGGCCAAGGACTTTGCCGATCGCCACGGTTTGCTCTATCATATCCACCTCTCGGAGACAGAAACAGAAGTGCGTAATGCGATCCAACATTTTGGCTACCGCCCCGTGGAGTATTTGGAACAATTGGGCATCCTGGATGAGAATGTGGTCATTGCTCATGGCTTGTGGCTTTCAGATCATGATATTGATCTGTTGGGAAGAAGAAAGGTTAAGGTGGTTCATAATCCCAACTCGAATCTTAAACTGGCTTCCGGATATAAATTCCCTTATTACGAACTGAAAGAGGCTGGTGTCTGTGTGGGACTTGGCACAGATGGCTGTTCCTCAAGCAATAATCTCGATATGTTGGAGGCTATGAAGGTGGCCAGCCTTTTACAAAAAGGCTGGCGTTGTGACCCTTCTGCCCTCCCTGTAGACGAGGTAATGCAACTGAGCACTGAAAATGGAGGACGGATTTTCGGTCTTAAATTGGGGAAGGTCGAGGAGGGCTATCTGGCCGATTTAAACTTAATAAATCTTTCAGATCCTGCTCTGGTTCCACTACATAACCTTAACGCCAACCTCGTTTACTCTGCTGGAGGTCATTGCATCGATACCGTAATTTGTGACGGGAAGATTCTTATGGAAAACCGCCATGTGGAGGGAGAAGAAGAGATTATTAATATGGCCGCTAAGACGGCTAAGAACTGGATAAATCGATAACCTATGATTGCACATTTTAAAGAGAGCGCAGCCTATATTCAAACACGAACCAAACTGCGGCCAAAAGTTGCCATCATCCTGGGTAGTGGCCTGGGAGAACTGGCAGAAGCCATTGAAAAAGATGTCGTTATTCCGTATGGGGAGATCCCTCACTTTCCCCTCTCTACAGCCATAGGCCACAAGGGAAACCTAATCATTGGCAGGCTGGGAGGAAAACCGGTAATGGCCTTGCAGGGACGGTTTCATTTTTACGAAGGTTATACTCCCAAGCAGGTCACCTACCCCGTGCGTGTTATGCACTTTTTGGGAATTGAACAACTCTTTGTCTCCAATGCTGCCGGAGGTATCAATGCCTCCTATCGTGTTGGAGATCTTATGGTGATTGTAGATCATATCAACCTGATGCCCAATCCATTGATCGGTAAAAACGAGGAAGATTTAGGACCTCGTTTTCCCGATATGACCTTTCCCTACGATCGAGGTTTAATAGCCATAGCTGATGAGGTGGCAGAGAAGCACAATATGGCCCTTCATAAGGGGGTTTACCTGGGATCCACTGGGCCAACTTATGAAACTCCCTCCGAGTATCGCTTCTTTGGCTTGGCAGGAGCCGACGTGTGTGGAATGTCCACTGTTCCGGAGGTGATTGTCGCTCGTCACATGGATATAAAGGTCTTTGGTGTCTCTGTGATTACCAATGAAGCGCACACCTTCCATGAGGGGTATAAAAATGATGCTGAAGAGGTTATCGATGCTGCCGATAGGGCTGCCGAAAAGATGAAAATATTATTTGAAGGGATTATTGAGAAGTTGTAAGCTGGTTACAGCTATCCTTATAACGTATGGATAAATTCCAACTTCTTTGTGATGCTTGTCTTCCAAAGGGGCATTTACCTTGGTAAACCTCCCTATTTCAATTGTTACAAGTCTCGCATTTGAATCTTCTATACAAATGCTTCTTTCAAATCCCGGCTTTATGGATAGAGATGTTACCCCTGTTTTTTTAAGGCTCTCTTCATTACTTCCACCGGATGGAGAGCTGTTCTGCCTGTGCCATCCTTTATCTGGTGTCGGCAACTGGTGCCAGGAGCGACAATAAGGGTTGTCTCCTTCGCATTTCTCACGGCCGGAAGCAACACAAGTTCCCCCACTTTCTGGCTCAAAGAGTAGTGTTCCTTCTCGTATCCAAATGCGCCGGCCATGCCACAACATCCACTGGGAATCTCTTCCACATCATACGCTTTGGGGAAACTGAGCATTTCCCGTAAGGGTAGGGTACTGGCTACCGCTTTTTGCTGACAGTGGCCGTGGAGTAAGATGGATTGAGCCTCTTCTGTGAATTGTGCCTCCGTGATGTTTCCCTTTTTAACTTCCCGCATAAAGAACTCTTCAAAGAGAAGTGTGTTGGAGGCAATCTTCCTGGCCTGCTCTTGCAAGGAGGCCTCTGCAAGATCCGGATATTCGTCACGGAAACCGAGAATGGCCGAAGGTTCTATTCCCACAAGGGGCGTCTCCTCGCTAATAAGAGGAGCCAACAACCGTACATTTCGTGAGAGGATCTTCCTGGCTTTTTTCAACATTCCCTTGGAGAGGAATGTCCGTGCACTAAGGCCGTGGTTTGGAATGATTACTTGGTACCCTAACTCGTTAATAAGTTGTATGGTGATGACGCCTATTGAGGTATCCAGATAGTTGGTAAACTCATCGGCAAAGAGATAGACTGTTCCCTTCTCTGCCTTGGAATTATGTTTTTTAATATGGTTTCGCATCCATCCTCGAAGGGTCTGTCGGGTGAGCTTGGGCATAGAGCGTTCCGTGGCAAATCCCATGCTGCGTTTAAGGAGCTTACTGAAAAATGGTTGGGTCATAAAGAAGTTCATCAATGCCGGCCACACCATACCTATTCGGTAAAAACTGTTCAGATAAGCAATGGCTAAGGTGCGTATGGGAATGGGATGCTTCTGATAGTAGTGTTGGAGGAACTCGGCCTTTAACTTGGCCACATCAACGTTGGAGGGGCATTCCGACTTGCAGGCCTTGCAGGAAAGGCATAAATCCATCACCTCGTAAATCTCCCGATGATCAAAGGGGTTCGTTTTGGGAGAGTTAGAGAGATATTCTCTTAGGATATTTGCCCGGGCCCGGGTACTGTTTTTTTCGTCGCGGGTGGCCATATAGCTAGGACACATGGTTCCCTTTGCAGCGGCAGGCTTGCGACAGTCTCCAGATCCATTGCACTTCTCCGCTGCACGGACAATCCCCTGGGTACGGCTAAAATCGAACCAGGTTTTAAGCTGGCGCGTCTCTTTACCCGGTTCATACCTCAGCGAGGTGTTCATGGGAGGGGTATCGGTAATCTTTCCGGGATTAAAGAGGTTTTGAGGATCCCACTGTCGTTTGACTTCACGAAATACCTGATAGATCTCTTCACCTACCATAAGTGGAATAAACTCCCCGCGTAATCGGCCATCGCCATGTTCTCCACTAAGGCTTCCTCGATATTTTTTTACCAGATGAGCCGACTCAAGGGCAATACGATGAAACAGCTCCACATCTTCCTGTTTCTTTAGGTTAAGGATGGGGCGCAGGTGGAGCTCTCCCGTGGCAATATGGGCGTGATAAACACACTCTTTACCATAGCGTGCCATCATGGCAGTGAAGGCTCCAATGTAATCGGGTAACAGGCGCGGATGCACCGCTGTATCTTCCGTAACCGATACGGGTCTTGCATCGCCGGGTGTATTGGAGAGAACGCCTAACCCTGCCTTTCGTAGAGCCCATACCCGCTGGATGTTTTTCCCTTCAATAAGGGGGAAATGGTAGCCGTAACCTGCGGCTCTCATCTCCTCTTCCATTTTTTGAGCTTGCTGTTTTAAGCTGACCTCATCAAGGGCCATAAACTCTACAATGAGAATGGCCGCCGGAGAACCCTTTATAAAGTAGCTGTTCTCCCTCTGAAGCTTGTTTTTGGCTGCAAGAGAAATAATGGTATCATCCATCATCTCTATGGCAGAGGGTTGGTATTTTAATGCAATAAGGTTGGCGTGCAAGGCCTCTTCAAGCTGTCTTAGATGCACACATACCAAAATCTTGTTTGGAGGAGGGAGAGGAACGAGATTGAGCGTGATTTCCGTGAAAAAAGCTAAGGTTCCTTCCGAACCTGCAAGAAGTTTACAGAAGTTAAACTCCTCTTTTGGAGAATCTAACAGAAGGTCTAAAGCGTATCCGGTATTGCGTCGTACAACTTCAGGGTGGGGGAACTCCCGACGAACTGTTTCCATAAACTTTTCGTCGGATTGGAGGGATTTTGCTTGTCGGTAAAGTGCATTTTCCAGACGGTTTCCCCGGCACTTCTCCTGAAACTGTTGGGGGGAGAGAGAGGTAAAGGTGGCCTCTGTCCCATCACTTAGAAAAGCGGTAATGCATTTGGTGTGCTCCCGAGTACTTCCATAAACTAAGGAGTGGAGACCACAGGCGTTATTGCCCACCATCCCCGCTATGTTACAGCGGGAGGCGGTGGAGGCTTCCGGACCGAAAAAGAGCCCATGTGGTTTAAGAAAACGATTCAGGTCATCCAGAATCACTCCCGGCTCAACGGTGATCTCTCTCTTTTTCGGGTCGAAGTGGAGAATATGGTTGAGATGCTGACTGATGTCCACCACAATGCCTCCTCCTACTACCTGCCCGGCCAGAGAGGTGCCTGCTGCCCTTGGGATTAGCGAAAATTGATATTTACGGGCTAAAAGAATAAGTTGACGAATATCCTCCTTCGTTTGGGGAATGGCCACGGCAAGAGGAATCTCCCGGTAGGCCGAAGCATCTGTTGCATACATCAACCGATCGGCCTCGCTTACCAGAAAACGACCCTTTATGGCCTTTGAAAACTCCTCTATGATAGATTGTTCTAAGTGCTTCATCTAAAACATCCCATTGATAAATTCTGCTAAAGGTACGTTGTTAAAATAGCTGTTAAAATCAATGCCTTCAAGGGTGTGCTGCAACTGCACCAAATCGTGTGGACTTCCTGTAAGTAACCGCTCAATCTCTTCTGTGGGCTTCTGAGCAAAGAAATCACCAAAGATTTTGATCTGTGCAATGATGCCCTCCTTGATCTCAAGATGAAACTCAATCTTACCGCCTGTGGTTTTGATCGATTTCTCAAAGGTATACTGGGGCGAATAGCCGTAATTCCAATCCCATGTATCAAACTTCTCCTTCACAAGGATCTCAATCTCCTGCTTATCTTTTTTACTAAAAGAGTAGGGCGTTGCCTCCGGATAGAGGGTGTTGATGTGGTTGATAATTAACTGTTCCAACTCCTCAATGGTGAGTGGCGCTTTCAGGTGTTCCACAATGTTGGTTACCCTTGAGCGCACCGATTTGACGGCTTTGTCAGAAAATTTGAGCGGATCGGTCTTTAGGGCTTTTGCCAACTGATCCATCTTTGCATCAAAGAGGATGGTTCCGTGGTGCAATACCCGATTTTTATAGACATGGGAAGCATTTCCACTGAACTTCTTACCGTCAATAGTCAGATCGTTACGTCCTTGAAAGGTGGCATTGATCCCCAGATGCTGTAACACTTCAATAATTGGTTGCGTATATTTTCTAAAATCCACCTTTTGATCCCCCTCTTGATTGGTGATAAAGCAGAAGTTGAGGTTTCCGTGATCATGAAAAACGGCTCCCCCTCCTGAAAGACGGCGTACAACATGTATTCCTTGTTGTTGGACATACGCTGTATTGATCTCTGCCAACGTATTTTGATGTTTCCCTACAATAATGGTAGGATCGTTAATATAGAGGAGAAAGATGTTTTCTTGAAAATTCTTGATAAGATACTCCTCACTAGCAATGTTGAAGGGAGGATAATTAATGGGACTTTTTATGGTAAGCATACACTCTTTTTTTTTGATATTGCGCAAATTTAGCGTTTCTTTGTGAAAGATCTGCTCTGTGGATACAGACTCTTCTCAAAACGCTGACTTTATGGACAGACACTGGATTGGTGTTCTGTTTTGTTTTAGAAAGAGATAGATGAATAAACCAAGTTGCTGAAATTTTCCCGCATAGATTCAATAGATAGTGCCTTATGAAAAAAACGATACTCTCCTTACTGCTATTTCCTCTCTTCTTTCTTTCTTCCTGTGATATCCTTGAACAAGTGGTACAAGTAGCCGCCTTAAAGGAGTGTAAGTTTGAGATGCAGCAAATCTCCAATGTGAGAGTGTTGGGGATTCAACTGGATAATAAGACAAAAGTGGGTGATTTCTCTTTTGCCGATATCACTAAGTTAACCATGGCCGTGAGCAAAGGAGAACTACCTGTGGAGATGGATCTCAATGTAAAAATTTCCAACCCCAATACGCAGACGGCTGCGATGAGCCGGATGGATTGGCAGGCCTATCTTGACAATAACCATCTATTGGATGGGGTGGTGCATGAACGAGTGGTGATTCAGCCCAATGGTGGTCAGGCTATCGTTCCTTTTCATCTCTCTCTCGATCTTGAAAAGGTGCTTGGGGGTGAAGGTCTTGATGCTGTATTAAATCTATTGTTAAACCTTTCGGGACAGAAAGAGAATGAGCCTTCACGATTGCAGTTGAAGGTGAAACCTTTTATCACCGTGGGCGGCCGCTCCATCTCCTATCCGGGATATGTGACCGTAGAGCAGTCCATTCGTAGCACCAAACGAATGTGATTTTCCTCCTCTGTTGACCTGGGGTACGCTATGAGGTAGTGACCCCGGAGAGAGATAAAGCCATAACACATCTTCCCGAAAAGTGATACCGATCTCTTTGGGAAACACATGAACTTGCCGGGATTATAAAGCACAAAGTTATTGTGATTATGGGATGGTTTCTAGCAACGCCTCTGCTGTAGTGACTATCGGAAACCCCGATGTGGTTAAGCGCTTGTAATGTTGATGCCCGTATGCTACCAGAAGACAGGGTATCTGATAGGTTTGGGCAATCTCGGCATCGTGGAGTGTATCACCAATCAGAAGGGTGCTGGAGGCGTGTATGCTCCCATCCTTGATCATCTGTCGGGCAATCTCTTTTTTTCCCTCTCCCAGGTGGCTGGTGATCCCCTGGATCCCGCGGAAATAGGAGGTGATTCCCCGTCTCCTTACCGATTCCTTTAGTAGATCCCCCTCCATTGCGGAGAGAATGTATTGCTGGTAGCCCTTTTCTTGCAAGGTTTGCAACACCCTCTCAATCCCCGGAAAGAGGGTGGCCTCGTGTTGTCTATTGCGATATAAATCAATGAATTCATGGCCAACCTCTTCGAAGCGATCCTTGCCAAAGTCCCAACCAATGGCTTCGTAGTAGTCGCGGACAGGAAAGGTAAAGCACTCCTGATAGCGCTCTTTAGCGAGCAAGGGCATGTTGCGTTTTTGCAACATCTCGTTCATTAATGCAATGCAGAGGTCAACGTCATTAAGGAGTGTTCCGTTCCAATCCCAAATAATGGTATCAATCTCCATGGTTAGAAGGGGAGGTCGTTGAAGTCGTCCGGTAAGGGGGGTAACTCATCAATAGAGGTCTCCGGTGGGGGAGCTTGTGGTGATTCAGCCTTTACTGCGGATTCAATACGCCAGGCTTCAAGGTTGTTGAAGTAGTTGACCTGACCATTTTTCTCCCACCTTCTCCCTTTGATGCTAAAGTTGACTTTTACCCGGTCTTCCACCTTAAAGTTATCCAGTTGCTGACATCGGTCCTGCACAATTTGAAATTTGATGGTATTGATAAAGTCCCTACCGTTGATCTGCTCACTGTGCTCAAGCACAAATTCCCGTTTCTTAAAGGTGGAGGTGATCTCCTGTGTGTCGTATATTGCAATGAGTTTGCCTTCTAGTTCAAAATTCATCTTTTTGTCTTTGTGATCAATTAATATTCCGTTTTATCCGCCAAATGTATCCATTTTTTGAAAACTTTCACTGCTTCTTCTTGCAATGCTTGTGTTGCAACAATACTTCTCTTCTCGGGAGAGTGGGGAATCTCTTGATAGATAAAGGAGTCGTCAAAGCCTGCATGGGCGGCATCTTCCCTTGAAGCGGCATAATAAATCCGGTCAAGACGAGCCCAATAGATGGCTCCCAAACACATGGGACAAGGCTCACAACTGCTATATAATTCACACCCTGTGAGTTGAAAATCGTTGAGCTTTTTGCAGGCATTTCGGATGGCAACCACTTCGGCATGGGCCGAGGGATCATGCGCTGAGGTGACCTTGTTGTTGCCGGTGGCGATGATCTCTCCATCTTTCACGATGACCGCACCAAAAGGGCCGCCCTCCAAGGACTCCATGTTAGCTTCAGCGATGGCAATCGCTTTCCGTAAGAATTGTGGTTCAAATCTATTCATGGGTTCAATCTGTTACGGGCCTCTTTTTAAGAAGCCATTATACAATATGGATAGCTCCTGTTCCCTTATGGGTAAACTCTCCAATAATGACGGCATCCTCCACCCCGTAGTGATGAAGATCGCTGAGAAGTTGACGGGCTTTCTCTCTCTCGAGAGCAATAAGGAGTCCTCCGGAAGTTTGCGCATCGCACAAGAGCATCTGTGTTACCCGGCCATACCCTCCAAAGTCGATCTGCTCTTTGACGAACGCATGGTTTTTGTGGGTTCCTCCCGGAATAACGTCTGCCGTAGCCAACGCGATAGCCTCATCCAGAAGGGGGAGGGCGTCGTACCATATTTGAACATCCGTTTTGGAGGCACGACTCATCTCCAGAAGGTGTCCCATAAGGCCAAAGCCGGTTACATCGGTGCAGGCGTGAACAGGGTAGCCACCCATGGCTTCAGCTGCAACTTTGTTGAGCTGTTTCATAAGGGAGAGGGCTCTTTCCTCTGTCTCTTTCGTTGTGAGTCCCCGCTTGATACCTGTGGCGATGATGCCGGTGCCCAAAGGTTTGGTGAGAATCAGTTGATCTCCGGGTCTGGCACCATGGTTTTTAAGGATTTTTTGGGGATGGATAATCCCGGTAACCACCATTCCATATTTGGGTTCCGGATCTTCAATGGTATGTCCTCCAAGTACGCCAATACCGGCTTCATGAGCTTTATCGTGGGCGCCGCGTAAGATATCTTGTAACACCTCCATGGGCAAGGTGTTTTCCGGAAAGGCCACAATGTTGAGCGCAAATAGGGGGGTGGCTCCCATGGCATAGATATCGCTGAGGGCATTGGCAGCAGCAATGGCTCCAAAGTCATAGGGATTGTCTGCAATGGGGGTGAAGAAATCCAAGGTTTGGACAATGGCCGTATCCTCATTGATTTGGTAGATTGTCGCGTCGTCAGCAGTCTCTGTGCCCACGAGGATATTGGGGTGGTTCCAGGGGGGGAGCGTTTTAAGAATCTCCTCCAGGGCCTGAGGCGCGATCTTGCAAGCACATCCTAACCCATGCGTATAGTGGGTTAGCTTGATCTCCTCATGTGTGGTCACCGGTTTAAGGGGTAGCATTTCCTCCTTGGGCATCAGTGTTTGGGCTGTTTCAACAATGGTTTTGGCCGCTTGTCGGATCTCTTCCGGGGTATTGGAACGCCCCGTGGAGAAACGGATGGTTCCCATGGCATACCTTATGGGAATCTTCATGGCCTCAAGCACAGCCGAGACATCAATACTCTCGGTATGGCAAGCCGCTCCTGCAGAGGCTGCTACTGTTTCCAGGCGACTGATAAGCGTGTTGGCCTCCACGCCCGGAAAAGAGAGGCTCAGCGTATTGGGAAGCCGAAGGGTGGGGTGTCCGTTTAATTTTACCTCCGGAATGGCAGCCATAATTGCTTGATGGAGGGCATCTCGCTGTTGCATGTAATGGGCGGCATTTTGTGCCAGGTCGCGGTGCGCAATCTCGGCGGCTTTCCCCAACCCCACAATCTCTAAGACATTCTCCGTACCGGCCCTGAGGTTTTGTTCATGGTTGGCTCCGTGGATTAGTTTTTCCAGCGTAACGCCATTACGAATATAGAGTGCACCAATTCCTTTGGGCGCATAGAGCTTATGTCCCGCAATGCTCAACAGATCCACCTTGAGGCTCTCCACATCCGCCTCAATCTTTCCCAGCGATTGAGCCGCATCCGTATGGAAAAGAATCCCCCTCTCTTTTGCGATCTTCCCGATCTCCTCAATGGGCTGTATGCTTCCTGTTTCATTGTTGGCATGCATGATGGTGATAAGGATGGTTTCCTTCTCAATAGCCCTCTTCAGCTCTTTTATGGAGATGATACCATGAGTGTCCACAGGGAGATAGGTGACCCGAAATCCATTTCTTTCCAAGTATTTACACACTTCAAAGATGGCGGGATGTTCGATGGATGAGGTGATAAGGTGATTCCCCTTGTGTCTGTTGGCCAGGGCCACCCCCTTTAGGGCATAGTTGTTGGATTCTGTACCTCCACTGGTAAAGATAATCTCCGAAGGGGAAGCATTAATGAGTTTGGCAACTTGCTCCCTTGCTTTTTCAATGGCTTTCCTGGTAGTGATACCATAGGCGTGGCTACTTGAAGGGTTGCCAAAGTAGCTCTGCAAGAAGGGGCGCATAGCCTCTGCCACCTCCGGATCAATGGGCGTTGTTGCATTGTAATCGAGATAGATGGGCGTCACGGTTTGTTTATTCATAACCTCCTCGGATAATGTTTAATTTTTGAATAGCCTCTTCAATGGCGGCCTTAGTCTGTGGGGATGTTTCCGTTTGCAAAGCAGCTTCCAGGTCCGGTATGGCATCCGTTCTCTCGATGAAAAGGGTAAGTTCTGCGGCCAGTTTTCGTACTTCGGGATCATTGTCCCGAATCATAGGGGGAATCCATTTCTTTGCCGACCATGCATTACCCTCCACGATGGTTTTCATGGCAGCGATCTTTTCCTCTTTGCTCCCGGTAAGGTTGTAATATGCCTTTCGTTGCTTCCTGGCCTCCTCCTTTGTGTAGAGCATCTCCTGCGTATGGATTTCGGGCCTTACAGCTAACTTGTGGTAGGGGATAGGTCTGTTTTTGGTGACGATGCGTGCAAGACGGGGGATGATCCACCGCATTCCGGGCGTGGATTCAGGATGTCCAACCACCGAGGCACTCATGCCCGCTCCATTTTCCGTAACGAGGATAAAGGGGCGGTTATTGGTCATGTTTTCCGGTGTCCCCTCAACGAGATGCACATCGCTAAGCATGGTGGCTAGCTCGGTGTATTTCCAGGGCGAGTCTGTGGCTTCTATAAGCACAGGCCCCTCGTAATATTGTGAATAGAGGATCTCCCTCTCTGCCAGTTCGGGGAAAAGCTCTTTTCCTTGAGGAGTAAGGGAGAATTTTACCAATCCGTGTCCCCGATGGTCATGCGCTATATCGATGGCCTCAGCACCACTTAACCCCAAAGAGGGGTAATCAGGGGTCTTCGTAAGAATGTAGGCTCCCGCACAAATACCAATTACGCCCATCCCTTTCTCGGTTACCAACTGAACCACTCGCTCCATGCCCTGTTCTCCCAGACTTCCCGTTTCGCTGCGTCCACCGCCGCCGGGGAAAAGGATCAAATCCAGGTCATCGGCTCTCCCACTCATAATGTCTGCTGCTGAAACCACTCGTGTGGTTATGGCCGGGTCTATCGCCAGTGCCTCAAGGGCATCGGTGATGCAGTAAGGACTATCCCCATTTTTATTAAAAACTCCGGCCTTTATTTCAAGGGAGGCTTGCATGGGTTTATGGCGCTCCATCTCCTCATAAAAGTCTGTTACCTTTTGGTCCATAAGGGTATAAAAACGTTGGATATCCTCTTTGGTAAAGCCCTCCTGACGCCAGCGTACTCTCTCCGCCTCCGTTTGTTGAAAAATTGCTTGCTCAAATGCTTCAATTTGTTGCACATAGCCATTTCCCTCTCGGTTGATGAGTCTTCCTATTTGTAGGTATTTATACCCTGATCCCATGCCTGCCCGTGGGTAGCACTCCTCTTGTAGGGCCGCTGCTTTTTCATTGAGTGGTGCATTTTCCGTGCCGGGAGCAGTGAGCAGTGCGGGGAGGTGCTCGCCACCACCGCACCAAAGGGGGATGACGCAACAGGTGTTGGGGAAACCAATAGTCGTCCATAGGGTGGTGAGAAGAGGGTCTTCGCCCTTCCGCACTCCCTGAATCACCATCCCGGAAGAGGAACCGTATCGTGTGATCAGATCTCCACTATTTACATAGTGCTCGCCAAAGGGAACCGTTTCATATTCGGCCCGGAAATCCTCCTGAGTAAGGCTGTTGACAAAGCATCTGGAGAATGTCTGAATGATGGTTTGGTAGGAGATCTTTCCTCTCTCTCGCGCCTGCTCAAGAAGTTGTTGGGCTGTTTCAAAGCGGACAAATCCGTAACCGGTACGCTCTTTTCCCGTGAGAGAGTAGTTGGTGCGAAGCACGTATCCGTTGGGAGCAGTGGCCTCGTCATTGGCATCAAATTTTGTCCAAGTGTGGTTGTTTACTTCGTAGAATGCGGCGCCACCCTGGGCATCAATGACCCCAAAGTGTGCGGCCAATCCCATGGGGCGTGGCTCTTTTTCCAACAAGGCTTCAAACTCCGCCAAAGAGGCACAATGCGCCAACGCCTTTCGCATAAAAGTACCTTCGCAATCTTTTTTGTCCGACTTCCCCTCCATGTTCACATTGAAAGAGGCACTATTCATAATGGAGAAGCCCTTCTCATTGCTTCCTGACCATATATTTTCCCCTTTTTCATCGTTTGCGTTGATCATTCCGATAAAGGCATAGCCCTCCTCTTTTATCCAGATCATCTTATTCTCCAACACTTCCGTATCTCGTAACTTCCAGAGAAGAGGCCTACCATCGGGGGTCGCTTTTCCGGAAACCACAAGCGTGGTACATCCCCATGAGGGTATCGTGATCAATAGCGAAAATAGAATAACCGAAAATCTTACTACTGCTTTCATCTGTTTACATTTTTTGCTCTTTGGCTTTTAGCTGTTAGCCTTTGGCTTGGGTTAATTGCGATGTTTACAAAAAAAATGTCTTCCAACTTCGGACCTCCGTCCCTACAATCATTCTGTGGTGTATCCCTTAATGATTATGGGAGTTTTATATGATATATGGAGGTTATCGTATCCTGTTTTTTTTGATGGTTATAAGGTTAAGGGCGCCTCTCTGTGGCGGGCAAAATAGCCGCATTATGCATGGTTATTTTATCACCAGCTTTTGCGTAACGGTTTCCCCATTCCATCTTAGGAGACAGAGGTAGTAGCCTGCCGGAAGATTCTCCGGTGTCCACTGGAGGTTGGTCTTACCCGAAGCCAGGGAACCCTTGAAGATCGAAGCAACTTCTCGTCCTGAGAGATCGGTAAGACTCACCTGTGCATATCCTTGGGTTGCAATGGAGACAGGGATTGTTACAACCTCTCCGTTCGCTGCCGGATTGGGGTAGAGCTCCATATGGGCTGAGGGGTGGGCGGCGGTCTCCTCCATTCCTACCCCTAAGTCGTCAATTTTCAAGCGGTAGAGAGAAGTTCCGTATCCGGCCATATAGAGTTGGCGGGTCTCCCGCTGTAATCGAAGGTCTACGACGGCCACCTTGGCAATCCCATTATTGATTCCGATCCAATTTTCACCGTAGTCTTTGGTATAGTAAACCCCGGCATCCATTCCAATAAAGAGGTGTCCTTCATTTTCGGGGTCTGCAAGGATGGAGTGCGCCGGAAGTTCCGGAAGGTTACTGCTGATATCGATCCAGGTTTCCCCTAAATCATGGGACATATAGACATGCGAGAGGTAATCACTCCAACGCAATCCCGACATGGTTACATAGAGCGTATTCTCGTCAAAGGGATCCCCAATAACCTTGGTGATCCAACGTCCCGGGAGTCCCTCTGTACAATCTCTCCAGGTTTGGCCTCCGTTAGAAGTAACGTGTACCTTGCCATCCGCTGATCCGGCTATGATAATGTCCGTGTTGAGGGGGTGAACGCCGATGGTGGTGAGGGTGTAGAAGGAGCTGTTGTAGGTGCCGGAAGTGAGGTCACCGCTGATGGCATCCCAACTGTCTCCGGCGCTGGTGGATTTCCATACCCGATAGGTACCAAAATAGAGGGTGGTGGAATTTACCGGGTCCAGCTCAAGGGGCGCTGACCAGTTGATCCGTGGACTATCCCCGGAGGGTTCGTAGGCAATGTAGTCAGCCCATCCTCCGGAGAAACGGTAGAGGTTCCCCCATTGCGACTCTGCATAGTATATCTCATCAAAACTGTGGTCGATGCGGCAATACATTCCATCACCTCCTAAAATATGTTCCCACTGATCCTCGCCGAAAAGGGTTAGGTTAGAGCCATTATCCTGCGTGCCACAGATGATCTTTTCCGGATTCTGTTGGCTTACATCAATAGCATAGGGTTGGGTGATGGGTAGGTTGTTTACCTTTGTCCAGGTGTCCCCATAGTCGTTGCTATAGTAGAGGCCGCCATCGTTGCCTTCCCACAGTTTTCCTGTAGCTGCAACGCTCTTCATGGCGTGGTGATCCACATGAATCTCCTGCATATTGCCATAATCGGCTAAGAGTATCCAGTCATCTCCTCCATTATCGGAACGCCACAATGCCATGCCCAAGAGGTAGAGGCGATTTTCATCGTTGGGGTCCACGTGAATCTGTCCGAAATACCATCCGAAAGAGCTGTTCATTCCCTCGAGCTCGCCGGAGGGCTTTTGCTGCCAGGTGTCACCGCCATCGTCAGAACGATAGACCTCCACCATTTTGTAGGGCATATCGTACCAGGCATAGAGAACGTTGGGGTTTGTTTTGGCAATGGCAATACCGACACGTCCAGCTTCCCCTTGCGGTAGTCCGTTGGTAAGCTCTTCCCAGGTGTCGCCACCGTCGGTGGTGCGATAGATGCCGGTACTCAGGCCAAAGGAGCGACGGGTGGTAAAACCGCGTGTGCGTTCCCACATTCCTGCGTAAAGGATGTCCGGATTGCTGGGGTGTTGCACCAGATCAATGGCCGCAGTGGTATCTGTAACGAAGAGTACCCGCTCCCAGCTGTCGCCACCGTCGGTAGAGCGATAGATTCCCCGCTCTTCACTGGGCGAGAAAAGATCGCCACAGGCCGCCACAAAAAGCCGGTCTGAGTTGGCATAATCCACCACAATACGCGCAATATAGTTGCTGTTCTCCAATCCTTTATGCTCCCAGGTTTCGCCACCATTTTCCGACTTGTAAATCCCATCTCCATAGTAGCTGAGTGAGGCATTGTTGGGCTCGCCCGTTCCCACCCAGACCGTTTCCTTTTGGTTGGGATCAATGCAGATATCACCAATATTCACATTGGGCATATTGACGGAGACGTTGACCCATTCCAGACCACTATTTTCCGTTTTGAAAACGCCTCCGGTGGCCCCTCCCACGTAGAGTACCTCCGGCTCCTCCGGATGAAATTCAATGTCGACAATTCGCCCACCAACATTCGTGGGGCCAAGCAGTTCCCATGTATAGTCCCCTTTACGCTCAGGCATTAGTTGCGCCTGTTTAAGTCCATCAAGCATAGCCTTCTTATTCATGGTTTTATGGGGCCATATCCGTTGATAGGCAAACCAGTCGTTGGGAATCATATGTTTTTCTCCTTTTACGCCAATGGACTCAAGGGGGAGGGGAGTAGCCTGATGCTCTTTCTTTTTTAAAAGAACAATATTAGAGATGCTTATACCCGCAATGATTAGCATTAAAATGTAAAAGATTCGTTTCATAATTAATCTATTTTTTATGTTACTTTTTACGCGAAAGTCATCGTTGAAAAACAATATAGTCGTATGCCAAAATAAGAATAGTTGTTACCAAACAAAGGTATGACAATAGTTTTAGAGATAAAAAGACTTTTTATGTCAATACTCTCATCAATACTTTTTTCACCTTCTCCAGTGGGTTTCTTACCATTACCAGAGTGTGTTATCCAAATGTATGATCTTGATTTTTAGCGCAATTATACTACTTTCCAATACAGAATTGGTTAAAGATATTGCCCAGAATCTCGTCGGAGGTGATAGCTCCGGTAATACTCCCCAGGTGATGAAGGGCACTTCGGATATCAATGGCCACAAGATCTGAAGGGATTTGCTGTTTGAATCCTTGTTCTACCTCCTCAATGGCTTGGTTGGCCAACAGAAGAGCTTCATAGTGGCGAGTATTGCTTACGATGGTGCGATCTGTAAGAGACGCCTTCTCCACAACGTGGTTCAATGCTTCGGTAACAAGATGAATATTTTTCCGCTTCTTAGCACTTATCCATAGTATCTCTTTCCCTTTGATGGAGAGCTCTTTACGATTAGAAGTGTCGGCTTTGTTTGCGATCAAAATCCACTTCTTCTCCTCTTTGTTGAGGTGCGTTTGAAATTGCGCAATCTCTGCTTCCAACTGCTTCTCATCTGTGGTGCTAAGGTCGAAGAGGTGAAGAATGACCTTTGCCTGATTGATCTTCTCGATGGTACGTTGGATGCCCATCTTTTCGATGGTATCCTGACTCTCATGCAACCCGGCCGTATCGATAAAGCGAAAGGTATAGCCGTTGATCTGGATGGTATCTTCAATGGTGTCCCGGGTAGTTCCGGGAATTTCGCTGACAATGGCACGCTCCTCATTGAGAAGGGCGTTAAGAAGGGTCGACTTTCCCGCATTGGGTTTCCCTATGATAGCTACAGGGATTCCCTTTTTAATTACGTTGCCCCTTTGAAAAGAGGTTATAAGCAGGTTGATCTCCTTTTTGAGCTCGCCCAGGAGTTGGAAGAGTTGCTCCCGGTCAGCAAAGGCTACATCCTCTTCGCTGAAATCCAATTCCAGTTCAATAAGTGCAGCAAACTTCACCAGTTTTTCCCGAAGGGTATTGATCTTTGAGCTATATCCCCCACGCATCTGCTGTAGAGCCAGATCATGAGCAGCCGTACTCTCTGCCGCAATCAGGTCGGCCACCGCCTCTGCCTGGGCCAAATCGAACTTCCCATTTCGAAATCCTCTAAGGGTGAATTCCCCTCTTTCGGCCATTCGTACCCCTTTTTCAATCAGAAGAGCGATGATGTTTCGTTGAATAAGCGGGGAGCCGTGGCACGATATCTCAGCACTATCTTCGCCGGTATAGCTTGCCTTTCCCCTGAAGAGGGTGCACAAGACCTGGTCAAGGATGGTGCCTCCATCCTCAATGTTTCCCAGGTATGCATAGCGGGGACGGAGCGTTTCCACCGTTTTCCCATTGTTGGGAACGAAGATCTCCTTCAACACTTCCGTAGTCTTACTACCGGAGATTCTGATAATGGCAACAGCTCCTGTTCCCTGGGGCGTGGCAAGGGCACAAATGGTATCGGTAAGGTTCGGAGTTAGCATGGGGCAGTCACGTTACAACAAGAATTAATAAAATTCGTAAGCACCTAAATCCGGTGCCTCGTCGCTGATACGACTCTCTCCCTTGATGTCGGTTGAGATATCAATACCACTGGTATTGATCACTTGCATATTTCCCTTGTTTATGGCAGAGGAGATCAATGTATCGGGATAAAAGTTTTGGGTAGAATCAGCAAAGTAGGGGTTCTCATTAAGAAGGCATGCAATGAACTGAGGTTCCGTATCAATCATTTCTGAGGTTTTGATAAGACAGTGGTCAAATTGATATGTTGATTGAGCCAAATCGATAAGGTCAAAGCCCAACTCCTTTTCTAAACTACCATAGATGATGCAGTTCCCAAAATAGGCATTAACCAGGTCCACCGGTACTGGATTCTCATTTTCATCAATTCCATAATTGTTTAAGAGCAGGGCTGGATCCTTTCGTGCATTGTATCCATAAAAGGTAGCAAAGGTACAGTGTCTAAAGTCATAATCACCGCCAAGGGTAAGAGCTGCGGTACAGCTACCACAGTTTCCAAAAACACTGTTTGCTGCCCTTACGCGATAGGCCTTAGTGTAAAGACCTATTCCCGTAGCATTGAGGATCTTGGTATTATTTAAGACCAAGGTATTTCCTGTATATTCTCGCAAAGGTTCTGCCTGGATGCCAATGAATGCATTCTTGATAATGGTATGGTTGAAATAGTTGTCGGTGGGACCTTCGTTGATAAGGATCCTATCCCATTGTCCGGGCAGGTCATCATAGGCCTCTCCAAGCCTGTCTCCCTGGAAGGTTACCGGTTCCTCTAAGGTGCCATTTACGGCAATGGCTCCCCCTTTATAAACCCACACCCCTCCTTTGGCATGGATGTGAATAGTTACTCCCGGATCTATTTCAAGGGTTCCGGCAGAGTCTACCACCGCATATCCGTAAATCACATACGGTTTGTCGTTTTCCCATCGGATATGCTCATTTTCTCCCGCAATGATTTTATAGGGAGGGAGCCCGTTGGTGGGATGATGATCCGCGACGATATAGTGTGCATCTTGTCCCCACGAGACCAACTTTACCTTCTGCGTATGGTTATGGGTGAAGAAAAGAAGGCTATCGGACACAATCAAGGGGGTATTCTCATGAGTGGGGTCTATGGTCACCCGAACAAATAGAAACAGGCTGTCTTCTGCTGGAATACGAACATCCTCAAACAGGACTCCTGCTTCACCGTCGAGGTTGATTTGGTAAGGACTTGCTTCTCCACCGGCAAGCATGATCTTGTCAATATGCAACTCCCCGGAGTAGGGGTTGTAGATCTTTAGTTGCTTCGTGACAGAGCCAATGGTGGTGAAGAGGGTATCAAAAAGAAGGGTATCTGAGGAGAATGCAAGACGAGCATTCTCTCCGGGATTCTCTAAAGCCGGTTTCTTGCAAGAGCTGACAGCTAAGAGTGCTATCAGAAACGTGAAAATAGCACCTTTAACAGGAAAGTTTATCTGTCGTGACTGTAAGAAAAGTAGTAATTTACCAGGTTTCTGATGCTGTTTCATAGTGATGACAAAGCTACAATATTCTATCAATTCTATTATATCAATTACGAGAGAGGGGGAGGGATATTGTTTTTTTCTGAAAAAAATGTTGTGGTGTGTTATCTTTTCCTTACTTTTAACGAATGTAATGAAGAAGGCGGTATAAAAGCCTAACTTTGTTGGAAAATAACAGGGAAAAAATTAACGCATGAGTTATCTTAAATTTGATAAGGAGCAGCTTGTAAACCTGGAGTACGCTCTGTCTAGGGAGTTTTTACGCACCAATCGTGCGGGGTCATTCAGTAGTACTACCATAATTGGCTGTAATACCAGAAAGTACCACGGGCTTATTATCACCGCCCAGCCGGGAGTGGATAAGGGGTTACACGTGTTACTTTCATCGCTTGATGAGACTATTATTCAGCATGATGCAGAGTTTAATCTGGGGATACATATGTTTCGAAATGAGGTTTTTAGCCCCAAGGGACACAAATATATTGCCGATCTGGATGCTGACCCCATCCCCCATATTACCTACCGTGTGGGAGAGGTGAAATTAAAAAAAGAGCGTTTTTTCAGTACCTCGCATAACCGCTTCTTAACCCGCTATACCTTGTTGGAAGCAGAGGAACCTATTACTCTACGTCTACGTGCTTTCTTAGCCTTCAGAAACAGACATCATGTGATGAAAGCCAACCAGTATGTGGATGCACGCTATTTCCCCATTGAGAATGGTATCCGTGTTCGACTGTACGAGGGGTATGATTACCTGAATATGCAGTGCAGCAAGAAGATGGAGTATATTCACTGTCCCGACTGGTTTTATGATTTTGAGTATGCCAAAGATAGGGAGCGGGGGTTTGAGTATCGGGAAGATCTTTTTGTGCCCGGCTACTTTGATATCCCTCTGAAAAAAGGGGAAACCATCGTCTTCTCTGCAAGCCTGGAGGAGGTGAAACCCAATTCGCTGAAACGCCTTTTTAATAGTGAGATAAAAAAACGGACGCCCCGTGATAGCTATCGGAACTGCTTGCTAAATTCAGCGGAACAATTTCTTGCTAAAGAGCACGGGATGATGTGGGTACTTGCCGGATATCCTTGGTTAGGCTCTTGGGCTCGGGATACCTTTATTGCGCTCCCCGGCCTTACTTTGGCACGAGATAACCCCAAAATGTTTGTGGAGGTGGTCGATGCCATGGTGAGTGAGATGGAGGGGCCTTTCTTTAAAAATGAGGGGACAGGCAGCGAGAGTACCATGCCTACCCTGGATGCCTCTTTGTGGTTTTTCTACGCCCTTCGATGGTATGTGGAGGTGACTGGTGATGGTGCCATGATATGGGAAAGATATCACCTGGTAATGCGTAATATCCTTAGTCAGTTCCGTCGTGGCGTAATCAGTGGAGCACACATGTTGGATAGTGGGCTGCTACGAATTGAAGAGGGAAATAAACCCCTTACCTGGATGGATGCCGTTGTGGATGGAAAACCCAATACGCCCCGTTACGGTCAAGTGGTAGAACTCAATGCGCTTTGGTATGACGCCATCTCCCTCTCCCTCATGTTGGCACGAGAAGCATCGGATAAACTCTTTGTGGAGGAGTGGGAGGCCATTGCTCAAAAAATTCCCTCCGCATTTCTGGAAACCTTCTGGAATGAAGACTATGGGTTCCTTGCGGACTATGTGGATGGCGATTATTACGACTGGTCTGTAAGGCCCAATCAGATTGTGGCCGCAGCGAGTCCCTTTGGATTACTGCCCGAAGAGATAAGGATGAGTGTGGTAAACAGGGTGCAAAAGGAATTATTAACCCCTCGGGGATTGCGAACCCTCTCCCCCAAAGACCAACGTTACCAATCTACGTACAAGGGGGTGCAGCATGCCCGTGATTTGGCTTTTCATCAAGGAACCGCATGGCCCTGGCTGTTGGGATTCTTCGCCGAAGCCTATTTTAGCCTCTATGGAAGTGGCGGGATCCATACGTTGAAAGAGATCTATCGGAATTTTGAAGACGAAATGCAGGAACACGGTATGGGCAGTATCTCCCAACTCTACTCGGGTGATCCGCCCTATGAAGCGGGAGGAACTATTTCCCATGCAACCAGTGTGGGCGCCTTGTTGTTGATCGATTTTCTCGTGAAGAAGAATAAATAAATAATCGTGGTTTATGAAAGTATTAATGTTTGGATGGGAGTTCCCCCCTCATATTACCGGTGGATTGGGAACGGCGTGTTATGGAATGACCAAGGGATTGGTAAAACATGATGTGGAGGTCCTGTTTGTGGTTCCCAAAGCTTATGGAGATGAAGATCAACAAGCGGTGAGGCTTATCAACGCTTCGGATGTGCCGGTAGCCATGGAAGATGAAGTGTTTCAAAAATATTTTGATAACATCTCCTATATGGAGATAGGCTCCAATTTGGTGCCCTATCTTGGGCCGGAAGAGTTTGAACGAACTGTGCATTTGAATACCACCTCCCAGGAGAAAAGAAAGGTGTTGAAAACTTCGGATAGGAAGTTTACCTTCTCCGGCAAGTATGGAACTAATCTTTACGAGGAGGTCTCCCGCTATGCCCTGATCGCTGCATCCATCGCTGTTCAAAATGATTTTGATGTAATTCATGCCCACGATTGGCTTACCTATTCCGCCGGTGTAGCCGCCAAAAAAGCCAGTGGCAAACCCTTGGTGGTCCACATGCATGCCACAGAGTTTGACCGTTCGGGTGAGAATGTGAACCAGATCGTATACGATATTGAAAGAAACGGTTTGCAAGCTGCCGACCGTGTTATTGCCGTGTCAAACCTTACCCGGCAGATCGTTATTGAAAAATATGGTGTCTCCCCGGAGAAAGTTTTTACGGTGCACAACGCTGTGGAGCCCGGAAGTGAGGGCGAATTTGTGGGGTTGGAGAAGAATGTGGACGAAAAGGTAGTTACCTTTCTCGGACGCCTTACCTTTCAAAAGGGACCGGAATATTTTATCGAAGCGGCACATCAAGTGTTGCAACGCTCCAACAAGGTGCGCTTTGTGATGGCCGGCTCCGGAGACATGATGAATAAATTGATCAAACGTGTGGCTCAACTGGGGATTAGTGACCGTTTTCATTTTACCGGTTTTCTTAAAGGGGCTGATGTGGATAAGATGTTTGCCCTTAGCGATGTGTTTGTGATGCCTTCCGTTTCCGAACCATTTGGCATCGTGCCTCTGGAGGCCATGCGCTCCAATGTGCCGGTGATCATCTCCAAACAGTCTGGCGTGTCGGAAATTTTGAAACATGCCATTAAAGTGGATTTTTGGGATGTGGATGCCATGGCCGATGCTATCTGGAGCCTTGTGAATTATAAATCCCTGGCCAAAATATTCCGGGAACACGGCAAAGCAGAAGTGGATGCTTTGAAATGGGACGACGCCGCCCACAAAATAAAAGACGTTTATGCCTCAGTGCTTTAGTTTGTAGAAAAATAAAAATAATACAGAATATGAAATCTCTTTGCTTCTATTTTCAGGTCCATCAGCCCTTTCGTTTGAGAAAATATCGATTTTTTGACGTAGGAGTAAATCATAACTATTATGATGATTACCAAAATAAATTTATCCTGCGCCGCGTGGCAGAAAACTCCTACCTCCCCATGAACAATCTTCTGATGGAGTTGATAAAATCCTATGGAAAAGCCTTTAAAGTGAGCTTCTCCATTACCGGGTTGGCAATGGATCAGTTTCGATGGTATGCTCCCGATGTGTTGAAGAGTTTCCAAGAGCTGGCTCAAACTGGAAATGTGGAGTTCCTCGCAGAAACCTACAGCCACTCCCTGGCTGCTTTGCGAAACCGTAAAGAGTTTATGGGACAGGTGAGAAAACACGCACAACTTACCAAAGAACTCTTTGGCGTAGAACCGGTGACCTTTAGAAATACCGAGTTGGTTTATTCTGACGATATTGCCGATATGGTGGGGGACTTGGGATATAAAACCATGCTTACCGAAGGAGCCAAACATGTATTGGGATGGAAAAGTCCTGATTTTTTGTACCATACAGCCCGGAACCCAAAGATGAAGCTATTACTGAGAAATTATCAATTGTCTGATGATATTGCCTTCCGATTTTCTGTCAAAGAGTGGTCAGAGTATCCTGTCACTGCAGAAAAATTTGTGGGGTGGCTTAACTCGATGAGCTCTGATAGCGAAGTGATTAATCTTTTTATGGATTATGAAACCTTTGGAGAGCATCAAAAACGAGAGAGTGGCATCTTTGATTTCTATAAAGCAATGGTGGAACGGGTGCTTTCGGATACGGATTTTCTTTTTGCCACACCTAAAGAGATTGTAGAAAAACACCAATCCGTAAGTGCTGTATCGGTACCCCATCCCATCTCTTGGGCTGATGAAGAGCGAGATCTAACGGCCTGGCTAGGTAATGACTTGCAAGATGAAGCCTTCGAAAAACTTTACTCTGTACAGGAAATCATGATGGGCTGTAAAGATGAAGCGTTGGTACGTGACTGGAACTTTCTTCAGGCCTCAGACCACTTCTACTACATGTGTACAAAGTGGTTCTCGGATGGTGAAGTTCATAGCTATTTCAATCCTTATGACTCCGCCTATGAAGCCTTTATAAACTATATGAACGTCCTTTCAGACTTCTTGATTCGTGTGGATAAATATGAGGCATCCATGAAGGATCTACCTCATGAAGAAAAATTTGAGGAGGAGCTTACGACGATCTCCCAATCGGAACATGCTTCCTTTGATGACCTGTTTACCCTTCCTGCAGAGAAAGTAAAGCGGATGCTTAAAGATATGGATGCAGCAATTATTGCAGCTGCGTTGAAAGGACTTGGCCGAAAGAAAAAAGAGTTTGTCCTTCGAAAAATGAATATCAAACAACGCAACGAGGCCGGTAACCTCTCCGTGGGGATTTCCCGGAAAAAGGTACAAGAGGCACGTGCCTTTATCGCCGATAGAATTGAGGCCATAAAGTAGAAAAAGAGCACTACTTCATCCATGCTATTGGGATAAACCCTTTATCGCTGTCAGCCCTTGCTTATGGAACTGTGGATGGGGCTGAGGTGTCAGATGTTAGTTGTTAATGTGATGATGGGGCAATGAGATCAATGGTAGCCGTGTGCTATGCCATCTCATAAGTTTTTATGTAGTGTCTATCCATAAAATCAGCGTTTTGAGAAGAGGCTGTCTGGAAAGTTCGAATTCGAGGCTTGCGAAGGCTGAAATAGGTGAGTTTACTGGGGTAAATGACCATTTGGAGGAGAAGCGTAACGAAGAAGTCGGACTTTATAGACGGACTCTATGTATGGGTGTGACAAGGCAATAGTGCCTTTGAAGGCCAAAGAGAAATCCCATTACCTTTTTTAACCTTATGTTTTGCTCTATCTCCCTTCCCTGTTGGTTTCTACGGTGTAGAATGCTATTTTTGCACCTTGGGTAATGATTCCCTTCATGGAGAATCATATATTTAATTGATTTTAAAATAATTATGAATAACAAAGAACTAATATCCCCTGACTTTCTTTTTGAAGTGAGTTGGGAAAGTTGCAATAAGGTGGGCGGTATTTATACGGTACTCTCCACAAAAGCCAGTGTGGCCGGTGGCCATGGGAAGGACAAAACAAAACGAATCTTTATCGGACCCGATGTATGGAAAGATACCTCTGAAAATCCCTATTTTACAGAAGATAGCACCTTGTTTACCGATTGGAGAAAACAAGCGAAAGCGGATGGAATGCTATTTCGTACAGGACGTTGGAACATTCCGGGAAAGCCCCTGGCTATTTTGATTGATTTTACCTCCTATTTCCAGGAAAAAGACGCCATCTTTGCCCACTATTGGGAATCGTTCAAGTTGGACAGCCTCTCCGGAGGATGGGACTATGTTGAACCGGCTCTTTTTGGGCATGCCGCTGCAAAGATTATAGAATCTTACTACGACTATCACCTGGGCCCCCAAGACCGTATCATTGCCCATTTTCATGAGTGGATGACCGGGACAGGCATCCTCTATCTTAAAGAGAATGTACCCCAAGTGGGTACCGTATTTACCACTCATGCCACCGTTTTGGGCAGGGCCATTGCCGGTAATGGCTTGAAGCTATATGCCTCTCCTGAGTCTTACAATCCCGATGAGATTGCAGGTCGCTTTAACCTTCGCTCAAAACACTCCTTGGAGAAGTTGGCCGCATTGAATGCCGATTGTTTTACAACCGTCTCCTCCATTACGGCCCAAGAGTGTCGCCTCTTCTTAAAGCGGGAGGTGGATGTGTTAACCCCCAATGGCTTTGATGAGGCCTTTGTGGATAAACCACTCCTCTCGGCAAAACGACAAGCGGCTAGAGCACGTCTCAGAGAGGTGGCAACAGCACTGTTGAATATCGAGATTCCTGATGACACCCTTTTTGTGCTGAATAGCGGTCGATACGAGTATCGGAACAAAGGAATAGACCTCTTCATCGATACGCTTGCGGAGTTGAACAAGGAACAGGATATGAAAAAAAAGGTGGTAGCCTTTATTGCTGTTCCCGCTGATCAAAGTGGTTCCCGAAAGGAGCTGAAAGAACGTCTTGGGAAACCCCTGGAGGATTCGGGAATCCATCATGAATACCTTACTCACGGACTGCACAATCCGGATTCGGATCCCATTCTGAATCGCCTCAAAGCATGTGGTTTTAATGCCTCTGAGGAGAAGGGTATCCATCTAATCTTTGTGCCCTCTTACCTGAATGGAGATGATGGAATTTTTGAGATGCCCTATTACGACCTTTTGAGCGGAATGGATCTCTCTATTTTTCCCTCCTACTATGAACCATGGGGTTACACCCCGCTAGAGAGTATTGCCTTTGGAGTACCCACTGTCACCACTGATTTGGCCGGTTTTGGGCGTTGGATGAATGAACATCAAAAGAGTCCGGAAGATGGCGTCTGTGTCATTACGCGAGACGACAACAACTACCTTGATGCGTTGCATGAGATTAAACAAAAGGTAAAAGAGTGCCTCTCTTTCTCCGATAAACAATGGGAGGAGCGTTCCCTGGCAGCCATGAGCCTCGCCAAAGAGCTGACTTGGAATAAATTGATCGTCCATTATGAAGATGCCTACACCTTTGCCCTCGCACAAGCCGATTTGCGGGCTGATCTCTATGCCTATAAATTGCAGCCGGAACTACAGGAGCGAGTAGAGATCGTGATGACCAATGACCCTATCTGGCGGAAGACCATGGTAAAGCCGGTATTCCCCGATAGTTTGAAAGAACTGAGAAAGCTCAGTAGAAACCTTTGGTGGTCATGGAATGTGGATGCGGAAGAACTTTTTGCCTATGTAGATCCTCAACGGTGGGAGGAGTATGCGCACAATCCGGTGGCAATGTTGGAGGATATCTCCTTCCAGCGCTTGAAAGAGCTACAAGAGGACAAATGGTTTATGGAAAAATTCCATAAAGTGATAACTGACTTCCATACTTATATGGATGCCAAACCCAAAGGAACCCCACAGATAGCCTACTTTAGTATGGAGTTTGGACTCCATGATACCTTAAAGATCTTCTCCGGAGGATTAGGAATGCTTGCCGGTGATTATCTGAAACAGGCCTCTGATTCCAATGCCTCTATGATCGGGATCGGTTTGCTCTATCGTTATGGCTATTTTACCCAGGAACTCACCATCCACGGTGATCAGATCTCAGCCAGACATCCCCAGCGTTTTACTCACCTGCCCATAGAGCCGGTACGGGACGAAAATGGGGAGTGGGTGAAGGTGAGCCTTGCTTTTCCCGGCCGTAATTTGATGGCCAAGGTATGGTCCGTGTCGGTGGGACGGATCACCCTCTATCTCCTTGATACGGATATCCCCGACAATAACGACTACGATCAACAGGTAACTCACCAGCTTTATGGGGGGGACTGGGAAAATCGATTTAAGCAGGAGATGCTCTTGGGAGTAGGCGGAATCCGCTTGCTTGAAGCGCTCAAGATAAAGCCCATGGTTTACCATCTCAACGAAGGGCATGCCGCCTTTGCCGTGCTTGAACGACTGCGCTATTATGTCCAGATGCGACACTACTCCTTCTTAGAGGCAAAAGAGATTGTCCGCTCCTCCACGCTCTTTACCACCCATACCCCGGTTCCTGCAGGGCATGACTTCTTCCACGAAGATCTTATGCGAACCTATATCCCTCACTATCCTGATCGGCTTAACATCTCATGGGATGAGTTTATGGCCATGGGACGCTTTAATGGGAAGGATAAAACAGAAAAGTTCTCTATGAGTGTACTAGCTACGAAGATGTCCCAAGAGGTAAATGGGGTAAGCAAAATTCATGGCCGTGTGTCGCGTGAAATGCTGAAGGATCTCTATAAAGGATACTTCCCGGAGGAGCTCTTTATCGGCCATGTCACCAATGGGGTACACTATCCCACATGGATTGATAAAGATTGGCGCCATTTACATGACGAACTCTTTGGCTCGGATTTCTTGTCCCGGCAGTCTGACCCCGGAGTATGGGAGGCCATTCACTCCGTACCGGATGAACGAATATGGGATATGCGCAATAAAATGCGGGCTAAATTGATTGATTACCTCAAGGTGCGTTTAACGCAAGATATGACCCGCCGTCAGGAGAACCCCAGGGATATCCTGGAGATCACAGAAGGATTGAACCCCAACCGCTTAACCATCGGCTTTGCCCGTCGTTTTGCAACTTACAAACGAGCCCATCTGCTCTTTAAGAATATTGAACGCCTGGAAGCCATCGTAAATAATCCCGAACGACCGGTACAGTTTATCTTTGCGGGAAAAGCACACCCTGCAGATGGGGCAGGGCAGGGGTTGATTAAGAATATTATAGAGATTTCGCGACGTCCTGCTTTCAAAGGAAAGATTATTTTTGTAGAGAACTATGATATGAAACTAGGACAGGCCCTTACCCGTGGCGTGGATGTGTGGATGAATACGCCTACCCGCCCCTTAGAAGCCAGTGGAACCAGTGGTGAAAAGGCCGTGATGAATGGAGTGCTAAACCTCTCCGTACTTGATGGATGGTGGGCTGAAGGATACCGCGAAGATGCTGGATGGGCCATCAAAGAAGAGAGGACCTACCAGGATCAGAATATGCAGGATGAACTGGATGCTGAGATTATCTATAACCTCTTTGAGAATGAGGTTACTGAGGCCTTCTACAATAGAAATAGTCAGAATGTACCGGAGGCTTGGGTTTCACGTATTAAACAAACCATGGCAGACATTGCGCCCCACTTTACCATGAAACGCCAACTGGATGATTATTATGAAAAGTTTTATAATAAACTGATCGATCGTCTATTGATGGTAAAACCCAATGCCTATGCAGGCCTTCGAAAACTCTCCTATTGGAAGCAGATGGTGCTTTCACGATGGGAAGAGATTGAGGTGTTGGAATTGGATGTACCGGAGTCCACAGCACAAGCGCTGCGATTAGGCGATCGTCTCTCCGCAAAGGTGGCGTTGCGAACACCGGGTTTGAAAGCAGAAGACCTGGGCATGGAGATTGTCATTGCACGAAAGGTAAACAACAAGATCCAAATGAAAAATACCCTCGCTATGCAAAAAGCAGATGCCGGAGAAGATCGGGTGACTTTTACCTTCGAACGAGTCGTAAATGATCCTGGCGTGATCGATTTCGCATTCCGTCTCTTTCCCACCCATGAACTCCTTCCTCATCGACAAGATTTTCCCTTGGTGAAATGGCTTTAATCCAACTTCATTCAACGATAACATGCTAAAAAATAGAAGGCGTATCCTCTCTTTCAGGGTACGCCTTCTATTTCAACTTATGGGATTAGGAGAAATGCATAATCCCGTGATCTTATTGCACCTTCTATCTCCTTGCGTTATCGTGATTAACAAGGGGAAGGCTTAAGCATCCTTCAAGGTAAACCACTCCATAATCTGCTCTGTTTTATCCAATGGATCCTTTACATGACGAAATTCATTCTTGCTATTGTCATAAATATAGTCTTTTTCGTAATCGTTGTAATGATCCGCAATATGATCAAAAGCATCAAGGATATAGGCCAACTCATCGTCTGTCATGGTCGGGTGAATCGAGAATCGGATCCATCCCGGTTTGTCGCTAAGATCGCCACTATCAATGCGTGAGGTGATGGCATTGGAATAGTCCTGATTTACATTGAGCAGATAGTGTCCGTAGGTTCCTGCGCAGGCACAGCCTCCTCTCACTTGAATACCAAATAGGTCGGTAAGAAGTTTCACCGCCAGGTTATAATGGATTTGATCAATATAGAAGGAGATTACTCCAAGACGCTCTGTGATATGATCGGCTAGCACATGAATCTTTTCGTTTTTCGACATCCGCTCCAGGGTTTGATGAACAAGCTCCTTTTCCCTTTCCTGCATAAAGGTTACGCCCATTTGATTTTTCAGGTCAATAGAGAGGGCGGTTCGGATGGTTTGTAGGAAGGCGGGAGTTCCCCCATCTTCCCGAATCTCAATATCATCAATAAACTTGTATCCTCCCCAGGGATTGGTCCAATCTACGGTACCCCCTCCCGGAACATCAGGAATCTCACAACGATAGAGGGCACGGTTAAAAATCAAAACCCCAGACGATCCAGGTCCTCCTAAAAATTTATGGGGTGAAAAGAAGATCGCATCCAACGATGCCATGGGGTCCTCCGGATGCATATTAATATCCACATAGGGAGCTGCTGCTGCAAAATCCACAAAACAAAGTCCATTGTACTCGTGCATGATTTTTGCCAGTTCATGGTAAGGGGGAGCGATGCCGGTGACGTTGGAAGCTGCTGTAAAAGAACCCATCTTGAATTTTCGATTCCGGTATTTCTCCAACTCGCGCCGCAGTACATCAGGACTCACCAATAACGCTTCATCAGGTTCCAAAACCACCACATCACAGAGGGTCTCAAACCAAGAGGTGTGATTACTATGATGCTCCATATGAGTAATAAAGAGAACGGGGATATCCTCTTCGTTTAACTGTTCTCTTCTCTCTTCCGTACAAACTTTTAGCCCCAGAATTCGTTGAAACTTATTAATAATCCGCGTCATCCCACTTCCCTGAGTAATGATAATATCATCATCATTGGCGTTGCAGTGTTTCTTAATCACTTTTTGGGCGTAGTGGTAGGCTTTGGTCATCCGTGTGCCGGTCTCACTGGTTTCCGTGTGAGTATTGGCCACATAAGGGCCAAAAACATGGGCAATCTGATCTTCTATGGGTTGGTAAAGACGGCCAGAAGCCAACCAGTCAGCATAGATTAACGGCTTTTCCCCATAGGGCGTAGTAAAAGTCATGCCATTTCCTATGATTCCCTTCCGGAATGGTGCAAAATGCTTCTCAAGATTCATAGACACTGTTTTTTTTCATGTTAAGACAAAATAACCCCCGTAAGAAAAATATGTTCCCTTTATACATGATCACCGATGCATTAAAGATGGGTGATTTATAGCTTTTCACAAGCACTATCTTTGGTGTTTTTTGCCAAAGAATCTTAAGGATTGGCGGTTTCTCTTGCCACGATTCAATAAATCCTATACAAAGATAGGAGAACCCTTCTAAAATCCCAATCTTTTCCCTCTCCGCTCTTACCTATGAAGTACAAAGGCAGGATAGCTTTTCCCGTAAACTCCATGGAATTAATGTGCGAAGTGCTATGATGTGATTGGTTTTTTTCGGGGGGTGTATTTCTTCGGAAGAATTTCCGTAATTTGCGCTTGTATAAAATGTTCTCAATCCGATGGGATACCCTTTTTTGTCGGTATTGAGACAGGTAAGGGGAGGAGCCGTTCCTCAGGGAAAGACAAACAGTGCAAAAATGACGCTATGAGTACGATCAAGAAAGTAATGATTGATGAGGAGTGGAAAGCTGTTTTATGGGAAGAGTTTCAAGCTTCCTATTTTGATCAGCTTAAATCCTTTTTGGTAGAAGAGAAGAAGAGTTACACTATCTATCCTCCGGGAAAGGAGATTTTTTCAGCGTTTAACCTTACGCCGTTCTCCAAGGTGAAGGCCGTTATTCTAGGGCAGGACCCTTACCACGGTGCTGGGCAGGCACATGGTTTGTGTTTCAGTGTACCGCGGGGCGTGATGCAACCACCTAGCTTAAAAAATATCCTGAAAGAGATGGCCGACGACATCAATATCAACATCCCCACACACGGAAACCTCTCGGCATGGGCAGAACAGGGGGTGTTGCTTATCAACGCCACGCTCACCGTAAGGGCTCATCAGGCCGGCTCACATCAGGGGCGGGGATGGGAGCAGTTTACCGATGCGGTTATTCATCACTTGTCGCAACAGAAAGAGCATTTGGTCTTTTTCCTGTGGGGCAACTATGCCCGGAATAAGAAAAAACTCATCGACCCGGAAAAACACCTGATTCTGGAGAATGTACACCCTTCACCACTCTCTGCACACCGGGGTTTCTTTGGCTCAAAACCCTTTTCCCAAGCCAATAACTACCTCTCCTCCCACCATATACCCCCCATTGATTGGCAGATTTAGCTTGCGAACATTTCCCATGGTAAAAATCAAAAACTTGACGTTATAGAGAGACACTAATTCTTCGGTATGCTACGATTCTCTTTTTCCGAACTTCAACCCGACGAGAGGGAGGCCTTTGTGCGGCACACCCTCTACTCGTTAATTGAGGGCGTAGTGCTGGGCGTGCTGGCTCTGAATGAGTTTGTGTTTCTCAAAAGTATGAGAGGATCTCCCTGGCAGCTTAGTATCCTTTTTCAAAGTTCAATGTTTGTCTTTATCTTCTTGATTTTTATCAATGAATTTGTCCGGAGGGCCAGGGATAAGCGGAAAATGTTGCGGCGTGTGGGCATTGTTACCCGCATGCCCCTTTTTCTTTTGCTGCTGTTTCCCCGCACCGCTTCGGCCTATAGTGGGGGAGATAGCCTGTACCATTACCTCTTTCTCATTCTCTTTTTAATCTACTTCCTCGCTGCCCCCATCATTAATCCCACCATTAATCTTTTTCTGCGGAATATTTATCGTCATAAGAACTTTTCCCGCCTCTACTCTGTGAGTACCTCGCTGAACAAGATTGTCATGTTAGTCACCACCTTTGGTTATGGGATTTTGCTTGATCGTGATTATTATGCCTTTACCTGGGTTTTCCCCTTGGTGGCCGTGCTGGGGATCTCCTCGATCTTTATCTTTTCCCGGATTCCCTATCGTTTGCCCATAAAAGAATCTCCGGCGATGCCTCTTTTTCAGTCGGTAACGCTTTCCATGAAGCGGATGCTGCGTATCCTATGGCAAAATAAGCCCTTTTTGCATTTTGAACTGGCCTTTATGGCTTATGGCTTCGCCTTTATGTCAACAGTTTCTGTAATTTTTATCTATTTTGAGGAGGCCTTACACCTGAGTTATTCCAGTATGGCGTTTTATCGAAATGCATACAATGTGGGAGCGATTCTACTGCTACCTCTTGCCGGCCGCCTACTGGGGAGCATTGACCCACGAAAGTTCAGTGTAATCACCTTTGGTGCGATGTTTCTCTATATTGGCTTTCTGGTGTTGACGGATCTCTTTCCCCAGCATGTGGATTTCATGGGGATCACCCTCTTTTATATGTTAATGGGATATATCCTTTTCCACTCGATATTTGCGGCAACCATGCCACTGCTGTGGAATATTGGGTCGGCCTACTACTGTGCCCATGAAGATGCCGGTGATTATCAGGCCGTTCACCTATGGCTTACCGGAGTTCGATCCGCCTTTGCTCCCATTATAGGGATCCTCTTCTATAAATACTACGGTTTTCAGGTCACCTTCCTTATAGGTATGGCCTTTCTACTGGTGGCCATAGCCATTAGTATTTGGTCTTATTACCATGCCCAAAAAGGTCTGCAAACCGACTAACCCCAATTCCGTCCAACAGGTTATAGTTGTCCAAACTTCTTTTCCAACTCTGCTTTAATCTTTTCTCCCTGACTGTTACTGGGGGTAAAGAGGGTGATCTCATATAGGTTTCCATCGTTCTCCCGGTGGAGGAACTGCACTTGAGGATTGGTACGTAGCGAGCTCCACGGTTGACACTGGATAAAGTGTGTGATGGCTTTGGTTTGGGCATGACTGGGTTCCGATCCTTTGACCAGCAGGGTGAAATGGTAGCTCCGAGTCTGCTTTGTAATCTGCTTCTTAATAAGTTTCTTGTCGGTAATGGAAGCGTAGGGTAACAGTACGACCTCTCCCTGTGAGGTGGTGAGTTCCATGTAGCGATTTTTCAGTTTATTTACCTTTCCGGTAGTATTGTTAATCTCCACATAGTCCCCCTCGGAGAGGTTCACGCTGGAGTGAAAGATGATCCCGGCAATGTAGTCGCGCAATTGATACCAGGCAAACCAAATAATCACTGCCAAGGCAATGGTGAACACAAGGATGCCGAGCAGTGGATGGCGACTGGAGAGGGAGGGGATTGCCTCGTAGAAGACCCAAATCCAAAAGAGCGTTTCCACGATGGGTAAAAGTATGGTAATGGCTCTTCTGATCCGCTCTTTACGCGCCACAAGAGGTAGGTATCTTTTCAGGATGCGGAGCAGGACAAATCCGGCAAGAACGATCCCCAAGAATAGCAATACGTTGCCGTGTGTCAATTGATGAAGGGAATATTCCATGGCTATATAAGTTCTTCTTTAATAAGACGTTCCACAATAAATTGGTACATTACCGGGTTGGGCTCATAGATCTCTGCTCCTCCGGTGATGGCCAGGTTTTTCTTGTATAGGGTCTCCAGAATTGAGAGAGCCTCCTCACGTTTCAGCTGCATCACCCTGGCCAGCTTGTCCGATGACATCTGCTGATGGATAACCAGTTGAATAAGACTGAAAAGCACGCGCTCTTCAAGGGCCTCCAATGGAAGGTCATCGGGCAATATGGGGTAACGCATGATGAGGGTCTTATCCTCGATGGCCGTAATGTTGGAGATCCAGTTGTAGAGTGCAATGCCGATGTTTCCGTTGCTATAGTTAAAGTAACGGGTAAAAAGCCTGGCGTAGTGCCAGGGACGATAGTTGCTCTCATTGCGACCCTCAATCTGGAAGGGAATGCCTCCGGCCCGGTGACGACGCATGATGATCGTCTCCAACTCGTGGGCATCAAAGGGCAGTAATTCAACCTCTCCAATAAAGATGTTGTTGATATCTGTAATATTTCGAATCACTTTATAACTAATGGAAGAGACATTGCAGATAAAGAGAATCTTTGACGAATAGGTGTTGATGATCTTTTGAATGATATCCAACACCAGGTGTCCTTTGGTAGAACGGCTCCACCACAGTTCCATATTATCAAAGATGATAGTCGTTCCTTGGGGGAGGGCTTTGAGGGCCTCTTCCCAATTCTGCTTCTCTGCTTCTAAGCTGTTGGCAAGAATGGCATAGAAGGTCTTGGGTGAAAGGGAACCTCCAAGGGGAGGTGACACGATATAGACAGGATCCTTAGCTGCCACATGTTCGCAGAAATAGGTCTTTCCGCTATAGCGTTCTCCGGTCACTAAGATCGCTCCTGATTTCAGGTGGTGATACTGTTTTTTGTAGACCTCAAATGCGGCAATTTCTCGCTCTCGTCCAATCCAAAATTCGGGTGCATATTGCTGTTTGCGAAGGAATAAACGATGGTAGTGGAAGGGAATCTCGGAGAGTGCAAGCCTACTGCTTGATGCCGCTGTTATACGGCTTATCTGCTCCTCGGAACGCTCTTTCTTTTCCGCTTTTAACAGCCGTTCATGAAGAAGAATACCACGACTCTGTCGATACCATAAGTTGGTGAAGAATCGACGTACTCCACTGTCCATACGTTGATAGGTACGGGTAAGAAAATCTTCACTCTTTTCCCGCTCCATGTTACGGATGTAATGCCGTAAATTGGAAGCGGTACGTAGGAAAGGTTGAATACTTAACCGGTTGGAATAAACCTCAAAGATATGATAGATCTTCTCGATGAACTCTTCTCTGAGGAGCGTTAATTTTTGAATCTCATCTTCTAAGATCTCAATATGGGCGTGGATAAAATCCCGCTGCTCTTTGCCGGTGAAACCCGATACGGAGAGGCGTGTGATGATCTCCTGCTCCTTCTGTTTGGACCTATTAATGACCTTTATCGATTCGTGTAAGAGTTTGTTAATGGGCATGGTAAACTCCTGTTGATACAGATGATCAAGCAGCTGTTGACTCTTTATGGTAACCGTATCAGGTAGGTCATAAGCCCTGCTTCCTAACTCGTTGTAAAATTCGTGGGATAGGATCTCGTAGGTCTCAGGGAAATTCTGAACCTTTCGCTGTAAACGACTAAAGGCATTGGTGATTTGTGTATTCGTTTCGTTGGCATAGTCGTTGTTATCCACAATCTCTCTGGTCTTCTGAATGGATAGCTCTTTCGCTTTTAACAACTGGATAATGGCCTTGTGGTTTGCAATAACACCATCGGTAATTAACAGGTCGATGGCATGAATAATCTCATTACTGCTGCTCTCGGCAATGGTATTGAATAGCATGAGATTAATCTCCAACATCAAGTTATTTGCCAGCAACTTCTGGTTTTTTTTCCAGTTACCAATACGCTCTTCGGTAGTCTGGGAAAACTCTTCCAGTTGTTTCTCCTGTTTGGATCCTGAAAGGGATTTTTTTGATAATACCGGTTGATTGAGCAGTTCAATCATGGCCTTTGAGGCATGGAAGGTGTAATTATTGATATGAGCGAAGATATCTTTTAACTTTTCTGCATTGTCATCCACCCCTTCTTTCACAATGGTTGCAATCTCCTGAAGGATTTTTTGGATGGCCTTTAACTGTTCGGCCGTATCTTCGGTTTTGAAGAACAGCGGATAACTTTTTACAAGGGTATCATGAAGTTTCTCCAACACCACATAGTGCGATATGATCAGCTCAATAAGTTGCTGTTCGTTGTGCGATAGCAGTGAGGGGAGGTGGGTCATCGTCCCCTTAACGATCTTTTGGATGGGAATAGAGGCCTCTTTCCCTTTGTGGTGCTTGGCAAGGTAAGCAGAGAGCTTTTTCCGATACCGTTTTGTGGCTTCCGAGTCGCCTTCCATAGGGGAGGTAGTCTCCTCTCCGTAGGTGATCTTAAGAGCTTCCGGCAAATCGTCATAGATCGTCCTCAATTCACTGATAACCCGATCTGAGGTGTTGATGATAATGGAGTTGATCGCCGGAAAGATCTCTTTTTCCGCCTTTGTATATTGGCTGCGGAGGTTGATCACTAGCTTTCGGAAAAGGGTACGTTTTCCGACCATGGAGTCTTCGCCCGATGATAAGATCTCTTTGGTCTGTTGAAGGGCCTTTTGATAATCCTCCTCTACCGCCCGGAAATAGTCATCAATCAGGGTTGCAGTGGAGGATAACTCCTCCCCGTACTCTTCCAACTTCTCTTGGAGAGCATGGACTGTTTTGGAACATATCGTCTTGAGTTCCGGATGGATAACCGGCGGCAATGAGACATTCTGCTCGGTAAAGTCGATGGTGGTCTGGGAAGACTCCTTGGTTTGATAACTTAGGTTAAGACGGTCAAATTCCGAAGAGGCTTTCACCAGAAGAACCGATCCCAGATCCCGGCATAGAATATCTGTGGCATGGATAAACTCCCGATTGTTCTGCTTGGTAAAGTCTGGGATGCCTAAAATAACCAAATCCGCCTCTTGAGACTCCTGTAAGATAATTTGATGATGAGGCTTTTTCTCAAAATGGTTGTTGAGAACTCGGATCTCCCCATCAATCCGAACCTTGTCTAAGAGGTTGGATGCCGCCCTAAAAATAGATTTGGAATCTTGATTTTCATCATTGAGAATAAACAGGCGTAAACGGCTTTTTCCCCACTCCTCGGTGTACCACAGGAAACGTACCAGGTAGAGAGGGAAGAGTCCATTGATGTCCCAGGGAGTCATGTAAAGGTCTATGAGTCTTTGTTTACCAAACCCTTTCCTTTGGTCGTAATCCAACATAAGCACATTGAGATCCATGGTAGAGAGGTTCTCAAGCATCTGGACAAACCGTTCCGGCTCTTTGGTCTGTCGAGCCCATCCCATAAGAACCGTGTTGGGCTCAATGCCACTAAACCCATAGGTCTTGGCAATGGTTTCAATCCCTTCGTAAATATCGGTACAGACATGGTTGCGCACAAAAATACCCTCTTTTCCTTTGGTACGGATGTTTTGGTCTCTCTTGTAGATCATGTTCTCCTCATGGGTGCCCTCGGTCAGGTCAAAGTTGCTGAGGAATCCATGTTTTCCCACCATCCACTGTCCAAAATCCACCAGGTGAGGCCGTGAATTGGTTCCTCCACTGAAAAGAATGATATTAGGACGCCAATTCCGCTCCTCCAAGCGTCGTTGATTCGCCTGGGTCAACGCTTTCCGGGTTAGAGAGTTCCATACACTGGTCCACACGTCTCCCAATTCGGAACGAAGCTTCTGACGTCGCAAAATGATGTAGACGATGGCAATGATGACAATGGCTGCAGCCATGGCGATGGCATCCAATTCGTACATAACCGCGAAACAGGCAATGAATCCAATAATACCGACCCACTTGTTGATCCTAAAGGAGGGGCGGAAATCGGAGGAGGCCCAATTTTCCAGAGTGAAAGCCAAATTAATAAAACCGTAGGCGGCAATGTAAAACATGGAGACTACCCGCGCGATGACGTTGAGCTCTCCAATGAGAATACCCACTTCGGCCAGGATGAAAGTGAGGATTAGAGCCGCACGTGGCTCATTATTTTTCCCGTAGCCTTTGGCAAACATGCGGGGACTGAGTTTGTCCTGCGACATGGCCTGCATAATACGTGGTGCCCCTAAAATACCTCCCAGAGCGGAACTTAAAGTAGCGCCCCAAATACCGGCAATAACCAGGGGAGAAAAGAGTGCAATCTTCAGCAAAAAATCGGGGTCGTTAAGCAGCATATCGCGCCGCACAAAAAAGGAGAGCAGAAAGGCCAGGGCCACATAAACAATAAGGCCTGTTCCAATGGCAATCATGGTCCCTTTGGGAATGGCATTCTTGGGGTCTTTCAAGTCCCCCGACATGGCCACCCCCGCTGTAAACCCCGTGGCGGCAGGGAAGAAGATCCCAAAGATAATGGCCATGGATTCACTGCCCTCTATCGGTGTCATGGCCACAGAGGAGGGCATATAGCCATTCCCCCATAGCAATCCCCCCACAATACTGACGATGGAGAGCGCAATGGCTCCAAGAATAAAAAACTGGGTCTTGATAACCACCGAAGTGCTGATTAAGGCCAAAATAACCAAAATAACCGCAACCACACTCCCCACCAAACGATAGCTGGGAATACCCGGCGTTAAATGAAGAAAATTGGATACCACATCAAGAGAGAGAAAGGACTCCGTAAAACCCACAATATAGAGCGAAATACTTAGAGCCGTACCAATGAAAATGGTGATCCCAATGGCCCCCCCCGCCGGTAATCCGAGACTCCGGGAGAGAATATAGTAAATCCCGCCCGTTCGGATCTTTTTGTCAGTAGCAATACTGGAAATGCTGAGCCCGGTCGTAATGCTGATAATGTGTGCAACCAGGATAATAACCAGTGTATTAATCAGTCCTGCCTGACCGACAACCCATCCCAGGCGCATATACATAATGACGCCCAGAATCGTTAAAATGGAGGGAGTGAAGACTCCAGCAAACGTTCCAAATTTCTTAGCCTGACTCATAGTGTCTCTTTCTTTGTGTGTAAATGTAACAACTAATCTCTAATTAGCAGCCATTACCATCAAAATATTATAGAACAGGTGCGGGTTAACGAAAGGAACCCCAAAGCAAAAGAAAGAAAAGGTTATCCCTTATATCTCAACCATTTCCATAGCTCCTTGTAGGAAACCTTTTTCCCATACATCAAAATACCGGTACGGTAAATCTTGCCGGCTACCCAGGTCATTCCCACAAAGGTAATGACTAAGATGACCATTGAAAGGATAATTTGTATATAAGGAACGCCAAAGGGAATACGCATCATCATGCTAATGGGGGAGGTGAAGGGAATCAAGCTTAACCAAACAGCAATAGAACCCGACGGGTTTTCAATAATCGAAGGCATCATGACCAACGCCAAAATGATAGGAATGGTAATAGGCAACATAAATTGCTGGGTATCCGTCTCATTATCTACCGCCCCTCCAATAGCTGCAAATAACGAAGCGTACAGAAGATAGCCCCCCAAAAAGAAGAAGAGGAAGGAGAGTAACATCACCGGAAGGTTGATGCTTTTAATCATATCTAACACCTCCAGAAACCCCTCGTTGGTGATGGTGCCCAATTGGGGATCATCCATCTGGATAACGCCCTGGTCAGGGATCAGGTCCGTGGAAGCTTGCGCAATCTTTGGCACATTTTTGTCCAGTAGCTTAGCCGCAAAAACCGCATTGAAAACCCCCACAATCCCCATGGTTAAGATAATCCAAAGCAAAAACTGGGTAAGACCTACCATGGCGATACCGATAATCTTTCCCATCATCAACTGAAACGGCCGCACCGAACTGATGATGATCTCCACAATGCGGTTGGTCTTCTCCTCAATCACTCCTCTCATTACCATGGAACCATACACGAAGATAAACATGTAGATCAAGATTCCTCCCACATACCCCACGGCCATGGCAACCTCCGCATAGGATTTTGTCTCTTGCCCATCCTCCTCAATCACAAAAGAGGTAATATCAATCTTGGCTTTTTTCTTGGCTTTGTGGTAGATGTTGGGATCAAGCCCCTCCATAAGGATGAGCTGCTCCAGCACCTCCTCTTCCATCAGGCTTCTGACGTGGCTTTTGGTGGTAATACTGACTTGATCTTCTCCATAAAAAACAGCTTTTTTAGGAAGGGTAACCTCCGTTTTGGGAATATACAGAAGGTCGTCAAACCCTTTGGCATGATAAGTCGCTTTGGCTGAATCAATGGGCATATCAAGAAGGGTAAAAGTGAGCTTCTCGGTATCCTTAAAGCGGTGCTTATAGATACCGGTATCATCAATCACCGCAATTTTGCTCGTCTCCTCGCTATTCATGGCCAAAACCATTGGGATAATAAATATGGCAGCCATCAAGATAGGGCCAAGGAGTGTCATAATAATAAATGAGCGCTTTTTAACGCGAGAGAGATACTCCCGCTGTATAATTAAATGGGTTTTATTCATGGTTTTGGCGTTTTTCCGATTCATGGTTTTGCGCTGTTACGTTACGGATAAAAATTTCATTCATGGTGGGGAGCACCTCCTCCATCATGGTTAACTCTCCATATTCCAACAACATTGTGGTGAGTTCATTGGGACTCTCATCGCCCGGAATCTTCACGGTTATGGCCGTATCGTTCTCCTCCTGTGACTGTTGCACCACTTTGATGTGGTGAGGGATGATCGTATCGGGTTGTGCTGTCAGGTTCTTGAGCACGTAACGATAGGTGTTGGTACGATGCTCCCGTTTGATCTGTTTCATGTTACCCTCAAGAATCTTCTTCGATTTATGGATAAGCGCAATATGATCGCAAAGCTCTTCTACCGAGGCCATGTTATGGGTGGAAAAAATAATGGTGGAGCCTTTCTCGCGCAATTTTAGAATCTCTTCCGTTAACAGGTTGACGTTGATGGGGTCAAAGCCGGAAAAGGGCTCGTCGAAGATGAGCAGGTCCGGTTCATGAAGGATGGTGGTGATAAATTGGATCTTCTGTGCCATCCCCTTGGAGAGCTCTTCCAACTTTTTATCCCACCAGTTGAGGATGCCGAATTTCTCGAACCACTCTTTCAGTTTTTTGATGGCCTGACCTTTGGGGATTCCCTTAAGCTGTGCCAAATAGAGCGCCTGTTCTCCCACCTTCATCTTTTTATATAGCCCTCGCTCCTCCGGGAGATAACCGATACGGCTGATGTGGGAGGGATTCAATTCTTCTCCATCAAACCACAGCGTACCCGTGTCGGGAGCAGTAATCTGATTAATAATACGAATAAACGTAGTTTTTCCGGCACCATTGGGGCCCAACAGGCCATAAATACTCTGTTTTTTTAAATGAATACTTACCCGATCCAATGCCAGATGGTGCTGATATTGCTTTGATATATTTTCTGCTACAAAGAAATCCATAAAATACCCTCTTATTTTAACGCAACGAAAATACGCCTTTTTTATCATTAGTGTTCGGTAAAAGTATTTTAAGTAAAAAAGAGGGCTGAGTGCGTTTTTTACCATCCTCTTGCAACCGCATTATCCTTAATTGTTTCAAAAGCCTTTTTATTTGTCCCGGCCTTATCAAATGTTCTGAGACCTAAGGTTCTTAAATACTCGATGAATTCACTGTCAGATATGCCATAAGGTTCTGCCGCATCCATTGCACCCTGTTTAGATAGGTTATTCAACCTAACGATACTAATGGATTTAATGCTATTGGCATGAGAATCCCATGCCTTAAAAAAGTTACAAAAGAAATTTGCCTGTTTCTCTTCACTGCTATTATTTGTCTCACTTGATGGATAACCAACCTCCTGCATGTAAATTGGTTTTGTGTCAAAAGCGGTACTTAAATTATCTAAATCACTAAAAACAGTGCTGGGTTCTTTTACCCTAAAATCGTTATTTATCGGATAATAGGTTACGCCTAAAATATCAACACTTTGCAAAAGGGTATTAAACCGAGTCGGGTTTTGAAGCAAACCATAACAAGTTCCTGTAAATCCAACTTTTACATTAGGATTGATGCTGTGTATATAATTGGTTATTTCGTGTAAAAAGAAGCCATAATCTTCCCAAAAAACAGGTGATTCGTTTGATGTGTTATACCCATCAATCTCATTGCCAATCTGAATATTAAGTAACGTGTTGGAGTTTATCTTCGTAAATACAAAATCAACCACTGACTTGAATCTATTGATCATTTCAAAATCGTTAAAACGAACGTTTTCTAAATCATAAGGAACCATTTTTCCCGTCAAATCAATAGGTCTTATGGTCAAGCTAAGTTTTAAATTATTAGCTACGGCAACTTGTCCCAACAATTCTATTGCATTGTAGGGGTCTACGTAGTGGTTCGGAGTAGTTTCAATAAAACGCCAGGGTAGATGAAGAGCGATGAAATTTATACCTAATTCTTTGGCTAAATCAATATTCTGATCAAAAGTGTTGCTTTCTGTTAAATCTAACAAGTCGAGACCTAAAACTCTATTTCCCTTTGGAAGGGGATTATCCATTTCACATTCCGGAAAATTATCCGCAATAGGTCCGTCTTTTGAACAAGCACAAAATAGTGTTAATAAAACGATACTAACCAATAATAAATTCTTCATAATATTGGTTTTTCATGTTGACTTTTTTGTTAGTTATTGCTTTTTAATGATTTATATCCTGTTGTAGATGCCTTGCATGATGCTCACGCAGGGTTCGCCTCCTTATTCCCCGTGATTTAGCGAACTGCCGTATACGAGACCCGTACGTACAGTGGTTTACCTGTCTTCTACCTTTGGAGGAAGAGGCAGCACTGGCAGTCATTCGGTCGTTAGCCGTTTACTCGATTGTGCGTTCGTCTTTCTTTGTTTTTTATCAATATGTTTTTTTCCCATAATGAGCATGTCGATGACAATTTGGGCAAAGTCCAATTGAATTTTCCACAGTATCATCTCCGTCTTCACTTAATGGAATGATATGGTGAACTTCCAAAAATGGCGAATCATCAAGGTCTCTATTAAAGGGAGCTTGTTTTCCACATTTTTCACAAATACCATTTGCTCGTTTAAGAACTTCTGCAACAACATAAGGGTTTCTGATGAAAACGGCATGACTTATTATTGTTCGTTTCGGTTTTGATTTAGCCTTTTTTAGTTCTTCAAGTCTTTTTGATGGTTTTAACTTTAATGCCTTCTTTATTTTCTTCTTCTCCTCAGCTATAAAGTCATTAAGTGTTTGTAAATCTGTTAGTTCATAGATAGGATTACTCACTTGTTCTGAATGATTCTGTGCTAAATATTCAATGGCGCCTTTTGAGTGAGCCTTTCTCATCTGAGGCATTTGATATGTCTTTATTGCTTCCTTGATAAAATCCTTATTGCTCCTTTGAAAATGGTCTATATAATTTTCAATTCCCTTTGTTGGCAACAAACAACCAATGCTATTTTTTGTCTTTGCTAAACAATCCGGAACATCATCAATATTAACGGAATCAATTCTTCTTTTCTTTATATGTCCACGGTATTTAACTGGGAGTTTGTAATTATTCACAACTGGTTTTAGCGTTACTCTATCACATAGAATAAGAACTTCATTCTTTTTGATCTGAATACAATATTCATGTCCTGTATTAAATCGAATAAATTGTCCATTTTTATTGGTAATAATTTTTCAAAAACTCTTTGTGCGTCATTAACACTATTTCTATCAATATTTTTCATTAATGTTATCTATTATGATTCTACCAACGGTCCTACAACATCCCGGGGCTTCTCACCGTTCTCCTGCCTGGGGGGGATAAGTCCATGATTGTGCAGTTTCGTAAAGGCTGCACACGTCATAAGGCGAGAAGCCCTGAGCTGATGCGGTTCAGTTCCCTTCAGGCGTGCACAGCATTGGCTCTAGCGTATGAACAGTGCGGGATTTGAAAGCAATAAATTTTCAAATCTGCACGGCTCGTAAACACTTGCCGTGCTTCTATTCTTTACACTTCCAAAAATACAAAATAAACACAAAAGTGCAGACAAAATGAAACACTTTTTCAACTCCCAACATTGCCCGTATTCTTTATTCACACCCTATTCCCCATGATTTAGAGAACCGTTATCGTATACGAGCCCCATATGTACAGTGCTACTTCGAAGAACTCAGCAGCACTGTGAGAGAGGCACTGACGGTCACCCGGCTCTCTACTCGATTGTAGCCAGTTCTTTCTCTATTTCTTCGATGGTCGGTAATTCAGGTTTTAAGTTAGTCGGTATGGATCTTACGATATCATATTCCGCTACTCCAATCGGTTGTGTTGTCCCTCGTAAAGCGTATTCAGCTATTACTTCCGATTTACTTTTACAGAGAAGCAAACCAATTGTTGGATTTTCAGATTCACTTTTCATTAAGTCATCAACTGCCGAAAGATATAAATTTATTTTTCCTGCATATTCAGCCCTGAATTTTATCGATTTTAGTTCTACAACCACATAGCATTTCAATTTAATATGATAGAAAAGTAAATCAATAAAAAAATCCTCTCCATCAATTTTTACTGGAACTTGTCGTCCGACAAATGAGAATCCACCCCCAAGTTCGAGTAGAAAAGAAGTAATGTGCTTTACGAGTTGTTCTTCAATGTCTTTTTCTAATGCTTTTTCTTTTAAAGTCAAAAAATCAAATTTGTAAGGGTCTTTCAGTGTCTCAATTGCTAGTTCAGATTGCGGAGTTGGTAGTGTATCTTTAAAATTCGTTATTGCCTTCCCTGAACGATTATAGAAATCCAAATCTATCTGATGTGCTAAGACAGATCTTGACCAATTATTTTCAACAGTTTTATTGATGTAAAACACAGCCTCCTCAATACTTGCAGATTTTGTAATAATTAGGACGTTATGTCCCCATGGAATTTGTCCAACAAGTTGCTGGACTTTTTCAATATCAAGTCCGGATTTCGTATAAAACTCGTACCATTTCCTCATTGAGAAAAGATTTGAACGAGAAAACCCTTGTTGATTCGGAAAATGATTTCTTAAATCCTTTGATACATTTTCAACAACCGATGCACCCCATTTCGTAAGGTTAATTTTCTCAGAAATAGACTTTCCAATCCGCCAGTATAAGTCTAAAAGTGTCTGATTAACCGAAATAGAAGCTTTAATCTGAGACTTCTGAACCTCCGATTTCAACTCCTCAATCCACCTTTTATATTCGCTTGTATTTTGAATTAATTCCATTTAATGATATTTTTTCCAAAGATAGATTCTTTTAGAGTAAATTATTGTTATACAGATTATTTCCTCGAATTGGCTACCACAATCCAGAACTTCTCGCCGTTCCCTTGGCCAATGCTACGTATGTCCGAAGAGAATTGCACCGCATCACACAAATATATGCAATTAATCATCATTAACGAAAAAAACAACGAAAAATCCTTTGCTATTCTGTTTGATAAATAGATAGTGTGGGCTTGTTATTCGTTATCCTTTATATGATAAGTCGTACATAGGTAGAGTCCGTCTATAAAGTCCGACTTCTTCGTTACGCTTGTCTTCCAAATGGTCATTTACCCCAGTAAACTCCCATTTTTCAGCCTTCGCAAGCCTCGAATTCGAACTTTCTATACAGCCGCTGCTCAAAACGCTGACTTTATGGACAGACACTCGGTATAGAGACGCTTTTGTCTCCGCCCCAAACAGAAACAACAACAGCGTGAATTGCCCGTCTCACCCGCTTTGATGCCAAACAATCTCCACACAGTAAGCAAGGCAGAAGGGTAGGGGAGCGGATATACCACGTATCCGTTCGCCGGCACAAAGCAAGCGCTTTTTACTGCAACAACTTTTTTATTAGCCTCTCTGTTTTTTACGCTTTTTCAAGCGTAGTGGGATGGTATTGCCTATACTTCTGGTTTTTGGTCAAAAACAGGCATGCTCATACTTCAAAAGTGCAAAATACAGCCGTAAAGGTCTTCTCCTCTATTCCAAGCCAAGCAAGAGTAATACCAAAATTGCAATCAAAAACTGCTAAAAACCTTTATGACGCACATAGCTACTCGCCTAAGACCGGGATGTCGTTCAACCGGGAC
>PDWI01000766.1_pt1 | contig 52003 bp, 54 predicted proteins | sample 1430891 | NCBI WGS metagenome assembly PDWI01 (sample SAMN01162508, study PRJNA174530) | Oral metagenome, whole genome shotgun sequencing project. | biome: Marine environment; feature: Marine mammal; material: Swab sample of the gingival sulcus; isolation source: swab sample of gingival sulcus... | reverse complement strand
AATACTTGAAGAATTGTACATTGAAATTTGTGAGCTAGATGAAAAAGGTTAAATTATACTATTATATGAGATGATGTTAATTTAGCATCTAGGTTGGAGTCTGTTAATAAGATTTACTGAACAAGTATTATAGTTTCTGAGAGTGTTTATAATAAAGTTTCAAATGATTTTGTTTTTAGAGAATTAGACCATGTTTTAGTTAAATGAAAGAATAAAGCTGTATTTATTTATGAGTTAGTTTGATATAAGAATCAGGATTATGATAAAGAAACTCTTTTTAACTATTCAAAGTGACTAAAAGAATATTATTTGGCTAATTATGAAAAAGCTTCCGAATATTTCTGACTTAATAAAGACGATTTAGCTTCAACTTATATGATAAAAAGAATAAAAAGAATACTTAGATGAGAATTAAAAATAATAGATTGAATTTATAAGATGGAAAAAAAATAATATTTTTATAACATATAAATGATTTTTATCAAGCTCAACTATTTATTAAATATTGCATTTCCTAAAAAAGTCTTATAATTTATTGCACTATTTATTTTTTAAATAAAAAAATGAAATTTTTATATATAAAAGTATTTTTTTTACTTTTAGTATTATTTTCTTTTAATTTTCAAGCATTTTGAGACTCTGATGATACTTGTTTTACAATAACGGGTTATTATTCTCCTTTAAAAAATCAACTTAGATATAGTACAAAAAGCTATGAATGAGATATAAAACTAAATTGAAGATGAGTTGTTTGAGCTTCATGAAAAGAAGTCTTTGCTTGAATGTTGGCTGCTCCTAAAAATTATGAATTTTGAACAAAAATTTATTTAAGTTGATATTGAGTGTGAGTTGTTGAAGATAGATGATGAGCTATTGTATCTAAAGATCATTGAAAAAATGACACTTGATGTGATAGAATTGATGTTTGGATGTGATATTGAGATGCTTGACTTACTAGGGCTTTGAAATGGTGAAAAAGAAATATAAAATGAAGGATAGTTTCTAAAAATACCCCTATATCACTAGAATTTAAAAGTACGGTATTAGAAAAATATAATGATTTAAAAGTTACTCCTGAGTCTAGTAAAGAAGATATAAAAAAATTACAAACTCTTTTTACTTCTCTAGATTTATATTCATGAGAGATTGATTGAAAATATTGAAGTATAGAAGCTGATTTACTTAAATATCAGAAAAGAGTTTGATTGGTTAAAGATAATGAGGATTGGTGAGCTTGATATTTTTGAGTGAAGACATTATCTAAGTTAATGGCTGATTATGGTTGAGTTTTTAAAGAAAAAGATTGAATTCCAGAGTTTATAGTTAAATATGATTTTTCACCATATGAAGATTTGGAGGTAAGTCCTGAGTCTAATCCAACTCAAATAAGAAAACTACAAAAATTATTTTTTGATTTAAAATTATATAACTGAAAAATAGATTGAAAATATAAATCTATTGAAAAATCTCTTCTTAATTATCAAAAAAGAAAAAATATAATAAATAACAATGATGATTGGGGAGCATGATATTTCTGAAAGAAAACATTTTTTTCTTTACAATCTGAGTACTGAATAGAGGTTATTTCTTCTCAATTAGAGAAAACTTATTGATTAAGTTTAAAAGATAGAAGTTCTTTGATACTTTTAGCTAAAAAAATTGATAATGCTTTAGAAAAAAAGTCGTGATGAAAAAAAAGTATTAAAAATAAATATAGAATCAAAGTAAAAAAAAGAATAGAAAAATTTATTTTAAATTTGCATGATCAAAAAAAGAAGAATCAATTAAGGTTTTTAGAAGTTAGAATATAAGTTAAATTATTTAAAATATAATATAGTTTTAATTTAGTTAAAAAAATAGAGTAATTTTTATTACTCTATTTTTTTTTAAGGAACATCTGAAAAAAACCACATCTAGAAAAATATACTATAATCTATAAAATCTATATTTTCTTTTTACTTTTTAATTAAGTAAAAGAAAAACATTAGGTCAATTAAAAAAAAGAGAAAAACAGCTATATATTTGTAATATACTTTTACATTCTGATAAACTAAATATGATTTATATTTATTATTTTTTTTACAAAATGTTTAGAAATTTGTTTTTTAAAAAATTATTTAGTGTTTTAATTGTATTTTTTCTTATATTTTGAATGCTACCTTTGCAATCATTTTGAAATTATTCACAAAATTATTTTATAGTAACAGCATATTATTCACCATTACCATGACAAAAGTTTTATTTAACTTGAAACTATAAAGATGAAATAAGATTAAATGGTAAATGAATTGCCTGAGCATCTTGAAAGAAAGTTTTTTCTGGTATGTTTGCTGCTCCTAAAAAATATGATTTCTGAACAAAAATATTTCTAAAATGATTATGAGCTTGAGTAGTTGAAGATAGGTGATGAGCTATTGTTCCAGCTGGACAAAGATGATATAATTATGATAGAATTGATATATGGGTTTGATATTGAGATGAAGGTCTTAGAAGAGCATTATATTGGTGAAAAAGAAAGGTTAGTTGAGATATTATATCATGATGATCTGATATAACTTTTAATTATAAAGATATACCTGCTCCTATGTGGGTAACGAAAGGTTTAAAAAAAATTTCTGATATTTTTACAACTAATATATGAATAAAAACTGACTCTAAAAAAATAGTTGAGTTGCAGAAGTTTTTAACTAAAGTTTGATTATATGACTCAGAAATAGACTGAGTTTATAATAAAAAGGTTATTGATATTGTTTTTGATTTCCAAATGAGAAATAATATAATTAAATGAGAAGATTCACTTGGTGCATGATACTGGGGTAATAAAACTAGAAATTTATTCTTAAAGAAATACTTAAATTGAGAATTTGATAAAGATAATAAAGAAAAGCAAGATACGAATTCTTTATATGATTCTTTGTTTGTTTGAGTATTAAATACTAAAAAGAAGAAAATTTTATTACAAGAGATGCTTACTGAAATGTGAATATATGAATGAAAAATAGATTGAGATTATAATAAAGTAAGAGATATTATTCTAGAATACCAGATTAATAATAATTTAGTTAAAACAAAGTTTTCAGCTTGAGCATGAAATTTTTGACCTAAAACAAGGAATTTATTTAAGTGATTATATGATAAGCATTTAGAAGAAAAGAAAAGAAAAATTGAGTTAGAAAAAAAATTTAAAGAAATAGAAATTATTGCTCAGAAAATTGCTGATGAAAAGATAAAAGATATTTGAAATCCAAAGTTCTGAGATGTATCAAAAAATGTTAGAGCTCTACAAAAGACTTTGAAAATATTATGATTTTTTGATTATAAGGATACTGCTATTTTCTGAAATATTACTAAAAAAAGCATATTGGAATATCAATTAAGTAATAAATTAATAACTAATTCAAAAGATTCTTGAGCATGAGTTTTATGACCTAAAACAAGAAAATCTTTAAAAAAAGATTTAAAAAATTTTTTATTTGAAAAAGAAATAAAAAACCAAGAGCTTGATAAACAATTATTATTAAATATTTGAGTTTGGGTTTTATAGGAACTTTTGCTATAAATTTCATAAATATTAAAAAACACAATAATAATAAGTCTAAAGGAAATACTTAAAAATAGTATTTCCTTTTTGCAAAAAAAAAGAGTTTTATATATAATAATGCTACTTATTTATTAAAATAATAATTATGAACAAAAAACAAGATAGTAAAAATGAAGTTGAACTTATTGAACTTGAAACTAAATCGATATCTTTGTCTGAGTCAGATAAAACAGATGTTGAAGAAACTTTTAATGAGGCAAAAGATTTTCGTTCTTTGTGAGAAAAAATTACCTTACCTTTAGATAATATTATTTCAAAGACAGCGAAAGTTATTGATGCTGATCCAATAATGAATGTATCTAAAGAATTAGATAAAATGAATAATAGTGTTCAAAATGTTTATACTGAGATAGTTGATAATGATTGAGCTGTTATGAAAATAGCAAAATCATTGCCCTTAATTTGAATACTAGCTAAAAATTTAGATGCTAAATGGGATGAGGCTAAATTTAATATGAAGTCTTTAGAGTGAAAAATTGAATCAATTTTTTCTGGTTTTGATCAAGCATATAATTCAATAAATACTTCAATTGATATGCAAGTGGAATTTATTTCTTGAATAGATGATAATTTATGAAGAGTTATTTGATATAAAGATTTTTTAAATGAAAAAGTTGAAGAGTTTAAAAATAGAGCTTCTGAAACAAAAAATGAAGATGAAAAATTAAAATATGATATGTTTTTAAGAAATGTTGAATATTTTTTATCAAATTTAGTTGTATTAATTTGAAATCTTGAAATGGCAAGAAAGAGACTTCTTATTAGACTAGATAGTGCTTCAAAACTTTCACTTGCTATGAACTCTAGTAGACCTATATTTAAAACTCTTTTATCTACTGCCCTGATTGAAACAAGTTCTCAAAAAGCACTTGATGCTAGTGCAAAAGCTATTAATGTAATGTGAGAGACAATAGATAAGATGTCATCTGAACTAACTGATAAAGCTATACAATCAGCAAAAAAATCAGAAGAATTATCTTCAAAACCTGTTTTATCTGCTTCAGTTTTTGTAGAAAATGTTACAAAACTTAAAAATCATTTTGATGAAATAGAATCTTATCGTGAACAAATAAAAATTCAGGCCGATGCAGAAAAGAAATTATTTGATGAAGCTAAGATTAATCTTGATGAAGTAAAAGTTCTTTCTTCTAAAAGTCAACAAGAATTTAGCGAAGAATTATCATAATTATATTAGCTTTTATTTTTAAGTGTATATAAATACAAACATGACAAAAAATAAGCAAGAAAAGGATATTGTAATACCTGAAAATATACAAAATGAAATTAATAATAAAGGTTTTTATTTGTATAGATGGATTACTAGTGATGAGATAAAAATGAGTATAGAAAGAGATTATCTTAAAATAATTAAATATACTTGACCACTTTTGGCAATTTTCTCTATTTTTATTTGAATTATTTTTGGTTCAATTTATTTTTTTCTTATAACTGTACTTTCATGAATATTTTTGATTATATTATATCTTATATGAATCTCAATTTATAGAAGTTATATTTTGGTTAATAATTCATATGTTGTAGTTAGTGATTCATCTGTTTATGTTTGATGAAAGTCTTTTAATTTAAATGATACAAATAAAATTAATTCTGAAACAAAATATATTTCAGATGTTTTTGAAGAAAAACTTTTTTGAAATTCTTGGTTATCAATAAGTAAAGAAAAATTTTATAAAGATGTTGTTGATGGGTTGTTTTCTTGATTTCATAAAGTAAGTACTTTTTATGAAAGTAAGACTAAAAATTCTCTACCTTTGATTTTATTATATTTATTGTATGTATTTATATTATCTATAAGTTATTTTTTTGGAGTTTTCTTTTTATGGATTTTTACTTTGTTATTATCTTTTATAAATAAAATTGCTTTAAGAATAGTATGAAATAAAGCTATAATTATAGATAATTTATTTATAAAAATAGATAAAAGCTCTTCAAAGTTATCTAAATTAAAAGATGATATTTACAAATTATTAGAAAATGCAATAGATAATGAATGGAAAGATTGATTATTAGATAAGATAAATGCTTCTTTATCTTCTATAAATGAGGAAGTTGATTATTCTATTGATAATTCGGAAAACTTGAGAACTCAAATAGAAAATTCAAAATATAGAGATATTATAAATTTCTCAATATATAACTCTTGGCTTAGAAAACAAATAAAAGATCCTTTAGTTCAAATAAAAAAACTTTTAATTGTTAGTACAGGATCTTTAAATAAAAGTAAAGAGGATATATCAAAAAAATTAAAAACTATAAAAAGAAAGTCTCTTATTTCTAATTTGGAGCTTCAACTTGAGAGAATTGAGATACAATTAAAAAACATAAATGAAAAGATAAAAAGTCTTGACTTGTATATAAAAAAATTATAAGAAATAGAGCCAAATTTGGCTCTATTTTAATATAAAATTATTTTGTTATCTTTTTTCATTTTAAGTAGTTGTATTTCTTTTATTGTTTTATTGTTTTTTCAATTAATAAACTTTATTATTTCTTTTATATTTGCCTCACTAAGTCAAATTGTTGATTTTCAATTTGATATATAAAAAATATATCTAATAACTTCTTTTTGAATGAAAGGGGATAGTTGATTAAATTCATTTATAAAAAAAAATCATTTATTTTTAGATAGAAATTTATTTATTTCTGTATCAACGAATAGCTTTAACTCTTCAAAATAATTTAAACAATTAGATATGTTTTCTTTATAATTCTTGTTTATTTTTTTGAAGAGAGGAATTATATCATGTCTTAGTTTATTTCTTGTTATCTCAGTATCAAAATTTGTGTTATCTATAAAATATTTTAAGTTATTTTTATTTAGATATTCAAGAATAGTAGATTTTTTTATATTGAGTAAAGGTCTAAGAATATTTCAAGAATATTCAGTCATATTTATAAGTCCACTAAGCTTAGTTCATCTAGATAAATTGAAGAAAAAAGTTTCTATTTTATCATCTAAATGATGAGCCGTAATAATTTTGTTGCTATTATATATATCCATTATAGCATTAAAAAATGCATACCTTTTTTCTCTTGCTAACTCTTCAAAACTTTTACTTGGGTAGAGTTTTTTAATTTTTTTAAAATCACAGCTAGTTATTTCAGTTTTGAATCATTTTTCTTTTCATAGTTTTTCTATAAATTTCTCTTCATCTTCTGTTTCTTTTCTAGTTTTGTGATTAAAATAACAAACAACTAAATTATCTTTATATTCAGATTCTAAAATTTTATATAATAAAAACATAGAATCTGGTCATGTAGAACAGGCAATAATTATTTTTTCATTTTTTTTATAATATTTCTCCAAAAATTTATTTATATTTAACATTTTTATTATCTTTTTTTTGTATAATTATTATATTTTCATATAATTCATTTTATACTTTTTTAGATAAAAACAAAATTAATAATTTTATTTATTCTTAGAAAATTATTCTTAGTAAAAAAATATGTTAACATTTTATTTAGTTAGACATTGAGAAACAGAAAGCAATTTAAAATGAACTATAATGGGTCAATTAGATTCTCCATTAACTGAAGAATGATTGCTCAATGCAAAAAAAGTTTCTGAAAAATTAAGATGAATTCAGTTTGATTATACTTACTCAAGTGATTTGTGAAGAGCATTTAGAACTTTGTATATAATTACTAAAGAACTGTGAATTACTGATTTATTACTTCCCAAAAAAGAATTAAGAGAAATAGATTATTGAATTTATTCAAATATGGATAAGAATTATGTAAAAAAAGAATGTAGAGAATATAAAAAAGATGTAAAATATGTATTTTACAAATGAGAAAGTTTCGAATTATTGCAAAAAAGAGTAATTGGTTTTATTAAAAATCTTGAAAAGGAGAATAACAATAAAACAATTCTTATTGTATGACATTCTTGAGTAATAAGATCTATAATATGTTATTTTAACTCATTGGATTTTCAAGAAAACTTAAAGATGAAAATATCACATGAATATATTTGAAAATTTGTATTAAAAAATGGTGTTATCTCTAATTACGAAAAAATAAACGATTAAATTTTTATAGGTCTTTAGGTATTAGACTTTATTACAAAAACTAGTTATCTTTTAATGGTTTGATTTTATTAATTTCTCAGTCTTCTTTTAATTTAGACATTACATTTGATATATAAATTGATAAATCCTTATTTTTCTTTAGCGCTTTAAAATAAACTGTGTCTACTTCATCATATCATCTTATTTCTATGTTTCAATAATTAAATATTCTTCATAATAATCATTTATTAGAAGTGGTTATTTGTTTTATATTATCAATTGTCAATTCCTTAATGTGTGAAGAAAAAAGTCAATTTCTTACAGATTTTATAACCCTCTTATTTGTAAAAATAATATATGTTTCTTTATAAAATTTTATTACAAAAAATAAAATTATTGATGTTGGTATTAATATTATAATTATTGGTATTATAATATCTTCTGTAAATTTGTTAACTGTGTAAGCAACAATTATAGTAAACAATAAAGTTAATAAAATATTATTGACAAATCTAGTTATAATATTAACTATATGTTCATGTTTTTTAAATAAAATGATTTCATTATTAAGTTGTCATTTGAAATTTTTCATAATTTATATCTTATATTTTATATTTTCATTTCTATTATTTATAAATGATAGAAAGTCATCATCGGGGGCTATTTTGTTTAAAATAATTTTGTTACATTTTTCACAAGAGTGTTTTATCATATATCATTTATTTTTTTTGTATTCAATATCAATTGCTATCATAATTCATTTGCATTTTGATTTTCTATCTCATGGAAATTTTTCATCTAAGTGTTTTGATGATAAACAATAAGGACAATGATTTCTTGCTGATCATTTTGTATGTATTCATACATTTTTATTACATTTTTCACATATAAAGCTTTCGTTTAGCATTTTAAATGACATTTTGCAAAATTAGTTATCAAATATTTGACTCAGTATAAAATATATTGTATAGTATATTTACATATTTTATATATCTAACAAAATATTATGGCTAAATTAGAAGTATGAACAGTAAAACATGCATTCAGAAATGAAATGTCACCAATTATACATTGGAGTTTAATTTGAACTGTTGCAACCATAATTGCTTTACAATTAAATCAAGCATCAGCAGCAGTAATCAAACCTATTAATATTATTTACACTTACTTGGTTTTTTAATTATAGTTAATTAGGTTGAAATGAAAAAAGTATTTTTAAATAAATGCTTTTTTTATTTTTGTAAAATATAAAATATTATTCAAAAAACAGAAGTAAGTAATCATATTAACCACATTCTAAAAACAACATTCTCTTCTGTCCATCAAATAGCTTCTAAGTGGTGATGAAAAGGAGCAATTATAAATACTTTTTTTCATTTTCTAAGTTTTTTACTTGTTAGTTGGATTATTACACTTAATGATTCAAATATAAATATTGATGAAACTATAAGGAATACAAATATAGTATTAGTTAACATTGCGATTAATCATAAATTTGCTCATAGGGCTAGACTTCAGACATCTCACATATAAAACTTTGCTGGTTTTACATTGTACCATAAAAATGCTATTAAGGCTCATACTATGCTTGTACATAAGGTTGAAAGTAAGAATAATCATTGATCATAAGTTATATAAGCATAAATACTATATGCGAATAATAATAATCATCAGCATAATCAATCAAGTCAATCTGCAATATTAACACTATTAGCTGATGCTACTATTATAAATATAAATAATGGTATAAAAAATATTCAAGCTTGTATATTTTCTCAGAAAGGATTTGATATTGTTCTTACATAATTTCATAAATTATCAACTTCATCCCATCATAAATTGAAATAAAACCATAGACTTCATAAAAAAGCAAAAACTAATAACCATAGCATTTTAAATTTTGCAGACAATCATTTTGTTTTACCAATTCATTTTATATTCATTATATCATCAATTGCTCATAAAAATCATACAGTTAAAAGCGTAAATAAAGGTAAATATGTTTCATTGCTATTTAGAAGGGAATTGTTTATTAAACCAAATCATTGCAATATTATACTTATAAATACCATGAAAAATACTGTAAATAAAATCATCACTCATCACATAGTTGGTGTTCATATTTTCTTTTTGTGTAATTTAAAAAATTCTATTGCTTTTCATATCGATGCGTCTTCTCTTATTTGTTTTCAAATTTTATATTCTTTTAAATATTTAATGTAATATGGTATAAATAAAAATCAAAATAAAAAAGTTGATATTCAAAAGGAGAATATAAGTATTATGTGAGTATTCATATAGTTTTTAAATTCATATTATTTTAATGAACACCTGAAAAGCTTTCATCTAGAAAAAAATATCTAAAAAATCTAAATTTTTATTCTTATAAAGGAGTTTTTCAGATGTTCCTTAAAAGATATTTTATGTATAAAATATCTTTTGTAAAGTTATAAAAATTATTTTTTTTGTATATTATTTATATAGGATTATAATATTTTTGCTTTATTTTTATAAACTATAAATTATGGTAAAAAAGGTTATTTTTTTATTAGTTACTTTAGCAATTGTTTCTAGTTATAGTGCATCTTTTTGAACTTCTTTTGAGACTATGACAGAAAATGAATCTGCTACTTTTTTAGCAGAGAACGATATAATTAAAGATTATTGAAATGATTGGGAGAAATATCGTTATCAAGATTGACTTACAAGATGAGAATGATTAAAGATATTTATGAAAATCTCTTGAAAAAAAATTGAGGATAAATGTGATTGAATTTTCTCAGACTTAAAATCTGGTTGGCAATGTAAATATGTTGAAGCTGCTCTTAGAAATTGATTTATTTCAAAAAACGATAAATTTAGACCTAATGATAATTTTACTAAAACAGAGGTTGCTAAACTTATTACTAAAGTTAAATGAGTTGAAAAAGTTGTAGAAACTGATAACTGGCAAAATGATTATATGCTTACTTTGTATGAATATTGAATAATTAAAAACAAATATACTGATTATAATGCAGATGCTAAAAGATGATGGATTTTTCAAATAGCTACTTCTACTATAAAAAAAGAAGAAGAAATAAAGAAAATTCAAGTGGAAAAAAAGAAAACTATGAGTGATGAAACAATGTAATTTGACAAAGAGTATATAATAAATAAAAATAACTATAATATTTTATAGTTATTTTTATTATGAAAAATTTATTAGATAATTTTAGAAATCAAATTGATACTATTGATGAAGAAATAATTTATTTATTATCAAGAAGATTTGAATTAGTTAAACAAATATGAATACTAAAAAAAGAGCATAATATACCAGCTTTACAGCCAGATAGATGGAATAAACTTATTAATAATTTATTTTTAGAAGCTGAGAGTAAGTGAGTTAATCCAGAATTAGTTAAGAATATCTGGAATGAAATTCATAAAGAAAGTTTAAGATTAGAAAAATAAGAACCTTAGCTTTTTTATTATCTTTTAAGATAGAAAAACAAAATTCTCTACACACTCTTTTTATAGATTCTTACCATAAGTAATACACACTATTATCATCTTTTGCATAATTTCATAATAAATATTGGAAACTACTTATATTTGGTCTAAAAAAAATATTTATATCTAGTTTTGAATTTTCTTTTAAAAGAAAATTACTAAAATAATGTTTAATTGTAAAAAAACAAATAAACCTACGAAAACATATTCTATGCTTTTAATAATAAGGTCTATATAATCTGACATATTGAATTTATTTGACATTTTATAAAATAAATATAAGTTATATATAGATAATTAATTTGTATATCTGTTCGAGGAAGTTATGGAAAAGCTTTTTAGGAAATATAGGTTAATTACAAGAGTGAAAAATTGGGTGGAACCGTCTTAGTTTGAATTAAACTTTGACCCCAAGGCTTATATTTCTAGTCTTGGGGTATTTTTTAATATTTAACCAAAAAATAATTATGAAAAAAGAAGTAACAATGAAAGATATAGTTAATCTATGCCAAAATAGAGGTTTTGTTTATGCATGATCAGAGATTTATGGATGACTTGCTAATTCTTGGGATTATGGTCCTTATGGAAGTTTACTTAAAGAAAATATCAAAAATCTTTGGATAAAAGAAATGGTTCAAAGAAGAACTGATATGGTACTTCAAGATGCTGCGATTTTAATGAATTCTAAAGTCTGGGTGGCTTCTGGACATGTATGATGATTTGCTGATCCATTGATTGATGATAAAAATACAAAAGAAAGATTTAGAGCCGATAAACTTTTGGAAGATCTTATTGAAGAAATGGGAGATAAGGCATCAAGTTTAAATGAAAAATACGGAGTTTCAGGGCTTATTCCTGAGGCTTGGACTCTTGAGCAACAAACTGCTGTTATGAGAGGTGAAAATGTCAAAAATCCTAATAATTGAGAAGTAGGTGATTGGACAGATGCTAAACAATTTAATTTAATGTTTAGAACTTCTCAATGAGTTACTGATGATTCTTCTTCTACTATTTATATGAGACCTGAAACAGCTCAGGGTATTTTTGTAAATTTTTGAAATATTTTAAGATCATCTAGAAGAAAACTTCCTTTTTGAGTTGCTCAAGTATGAAAAGCTTTTAGAAATGAAATAACTCCTTGAAATTTTATTTTTAGAACTAGAGAGTTTGAACAAATGGAAATAGAGTATTTTGTTGAACCTTGAAAAGATTTAGAAGCTCATGCAGAGTGGAAGAATATTTGTATGAATTTTTTAACTGATACTATTGGGCTTAAAAAAGAGTCATTAAAACTTAGAGATCACGATCAAGATGAGCTTTCTCATTATTCAAATGCTACAACAGATATAGAATTTAAGTTTCCTTTTGGTTGGGGAGAATTATGGTGAATTGCAGATAGAACTGATTTTGATCTTAAAGCTCATATGGCAGAATCAAGGCAAGATTTATCATATTTTGATCCGATAAATAATAAAAAATATGTTCCTTATGTTATAGAACCGTCTATTGGTTTAACAAGACTTTTTTTAGCAATAATGTCTGATGCCTATAATGTTGATGAAGAAAACAATAGAACTTACTTGAAATTTGAACCAAAAATTGCACCAATAAAAGTTTGAGTATTACCTGTTGTGAAGAAAATCTGAGATATAGCTAAAAAAGTTTATTCTCAATTATCAGAAGATTTTGTTTGTGAATATGATGATGTATGATCTATAGGGAAAAGATATGCTCGTATGGATGAAATTTGAACTCCATTTTGTGTAACTATAGATAGTAATAATTTTGATGAGTGAAATGTTACAGTTAGATTTAGAGATAGTATGGAACAAAAAATAGTTAAAATCTCCGAATTAAATCAATTTATAAGAGAAAAATTAAAATAAAAAGAACTTGTTTATTGCAAAATATTTTATTTTTTAATAAATATTATAAAATGATTACAGCAAAAAAAGATTTTTTTGACAGGGTAGCACAGAGCTTTGTTTTGTTTAAGTCTAATTTTTTAGGTTTATTTTTACCTTTCTTTTTATATAATTTATTATATTTTGTTTTATGATATTTTGTATTTCTTAAAATGTGAGGAATACTTATCTCAGAAGTGTGAAATTATAAAACTTGAATTGATTTCTTTTCAGCCTTAAATAATACGAAGACTATTATTTTTATAAGTATTTGAATAGTATTTTTTCTCTTATATCTTATACTTTATATTCCTTTGTATATATCTTTGGTTAAATCTATAAAAGATTCGTTTGAATCTAAAAAAGTAAAGGTAAAGGATAATTTACTTTTTTGATTTAGAAGAATACTTAATTCTTTTGCAACTTATTATTATATATTTATTTATGTAGTATGAATACCTGTATTATTTTTTGTTATATGATGAGTTTTATTTAATTTAACTTTTTATCTTGAATTAGACAGACTAATTAGAGAAATATCTATTTGGATAATATTTTTCTCTTTAATTCTTTTTTTCTTTTTCTTAATTTATAGAGGTGTCAAATCAAAGTTTTGATTAATTTTCGCGATAGAAAATGATGCTTTTAATAAGCAGAATTTTTTAGAATCAATAAATTTAACAAATGGAAATTGGCTAAGAATTCTTTGAAATATTTTTTTATTTTGAATTATAGTTTGATCAATTAAATTATTTTTATCTTTTACTATTTCAATAATTTGATATTTTAATAGCACTAAGGTTATTCCTAACTTTATTTCTTCTGAAGATATTATTTCTATGATTAATAATTGATGAAATATAAATCAACTTATAAAAATTGAGGATATAAAAAATATTTTTGAATACTTTTTTCAATTTGAATTATCATCATTTATAAAATCAATACTCAATGTCTGACTAAACACTGTTTCGGTGATTTTTGTTACAATATTTTTATATATTCTTATGAAAAGAATAGAGTTAGAGAAAAATGTTACTAATAAAAAAACTACTGTAGATAAAGAAAATATAGAGAGATTAGAGCTAATAAATTGAGAAAAAAGGATTGAATTATAAAAATATTATTATATTATTTTTCATCTCATTTTGTAGAATCATTTTTTTGATTTTAGTTTTTCTTTAATTCTTGATTCTGAGATCCTTATGTCTTTTGGGCTTGGGAAAAAATCTTTTTTGTATTTCTTAGGTACATCTGATAAATTAATAGAATCAAATTTAATATTAAATCATCTTTTTTTGCATTCTTTAACGATTTCATAATACCTTTTTTCTAAAAATCATAGTTTATCATAAAAAAATATAACATGTCATATTCACATTTTATATTCTTTTCAAACTTTGATTTCTTTATTATTCTTTAATTTTTTTCTTATAGCTCAGAATATTCTTGGTAACTCTCTATATTCTGCTATTAAATGTTGATCTACTAGTTCTGCCGGGTTTATTAAATTTATTCTTGTCATAATTCTTATTATTTTCAAGTTTTTATTCTAGGGAATTATTTAATTCTATCAATCTATTTTTTATTATATTATATAATTCTAACTTTTTTTTATTTAAATCATTTAGATTGTTTTTCATTTGTTTTATTTTCATATTTATTTTTGATATGCTTTTATTAAAAACAGCTTTTTTTTCTTTGTTTGTTAAAGTTTTGAACTTTGGATTATTTTTAAGGTTTTCTATTTTTTCATTTACTTTTTCTGTAATAAGTTTTCTTAATTTTTCATCTAGTATTTGATTGTTTTCCTTTATTTTTTCTTTTATTATTGCTACTTTTCTTGATAGGGCATTGTTATTTTTATATAAGTTTTCTTCTAAGTCTTTTTTCTCTTTAGTAATCTCTAAATCAGATTTAATAAATTCTAGAAATTCCTCTTTTTTTTCAATTTTAATATATTTAGTTAACCTTTTATATGCTAGAGATTTTTCAAGTAATAATTTTTTCTTTTCTTCTTCAGTTTCTACAAGCTTTTTTATATTTTTGTTAAATTTTTTATTTATTCTGTTAGAATATATTTTATAAAGTGAAAATATTTCTTTTAAATCAGATAATTCTTTTTGACTTAAATCATCTCTAAAAAAGTTTTTTAGATTTCAAGTCTCTTTTATCATCTTTTCAACTTGAGCTTTTAAATCATCATTTTTATTATTTAATTTATTTAATTTGTTTTTTAGATATCTTATTGTTTTTACTTTTTCTCAATTATCTAGTTTGTCTCATGTATATCAAAAAGACAAATTAAATAAACTCAAGTGCAATATTATTATAAATAATAGTATTTTAAATACTTTTAATGTTTTCATATTATTTTTTGTTAACAAAAAACCAGAGACTCCTAAAAAATATATTTTAAGGCTTTATTTTAAAATTAATTTTAAAGAAATATCTAGAATTTCTCTTTAAAGAGGAGTCTCTAGTTTAGTATCTACATACTATTTATTTTTTATAAATAATCCAATTTTTTTTGTGAAGAGTTTGTGAAATTTATATTTTTATTTTAAAGTTAAATCACTTATTTTCATCCGACTTTATTTCATATTCCCAATTATGGGCATTAATTATTTTTTCAACTAAACTTAGTCAAACTCAAATTCACTTATTTTTTCCGTAAATATTTGAGTTTTCCATATTTCATTGATAAAATTTCTCCGTTAATAAAGGGACTTCACTTTGTTTTATTCATTTTCAATTATCACTAAAATTTATATAATTTTTGGTTATATTTATTTTTAGTAGGGTTTCATCTCATGCATATTTTAAGAAATTTCATATTATATTATGTATTATCTGCTTGAATAAGTTTTTGTCTACTTTCATGTACATTTCTTCAATTCAAGTAATTTTAATTCTTTGTTTATTTTCTTTTAATCTTTTTTTGTGAGTTTCAGTTATTTCTTTTATTATTTCTGAAATATTTTCATTGCTTATTTCAAGTTTTAGTTTTTTGTTTTCAAATTTTTCATACTCCATTATTTTATTTACCAAGAGCGTTAATCTTTTCATTTCTTCAGTAATAGATTTTAAGTTTTTTTCATTTAATTTAATTACTCAGTCGCTTATTCATTCAAGGTAACATTGAATAGATGTTATTGGAGTTTTTAATTCATGACTTATATCTGATAATAATCTAGACCTTATTGATTCTTGTTGAGATAGTTTTGTATTAAGATTGTTTATTGAGGTTATAAGAAGACCTATTTCATCTGATTTATTATGGTATACAATTTCTTGTCTTTTTTTTGATCTCAATAATGAAATTTTTTTGATTTGATATGTAGCTCTTTTTATTGGCCCTATTATTTTTTTTGTAAATATTAATAAAGTTATAGAAATTATAAATATAGCTAGTATATTTATAATAATAATTGATGTAGTAAACTTACTAATAAATCTATATTCAGGGGAATTTTTATCTTTTAATGATTCTAATATTTTTCAGAAATTATCACTAGGAATTAATTCTTCAATATATTTTGGAGCAACTCATTTTTTAATAAGATAATCAACTACAGTATTGACATTTTTTTCTTTATCAAGGGGTATTCATCATTCATTATTTTCAAGTAACTCAAAAAATTCTATTTCTGTATTTGAAAATATATCATCTATATCGTCTATTGTTTGTCTTTCAATTATGTTGTTTATATAATCAATAGTAACATTCTCTCTTGATTCAATCTTTTCAGCTAAATATTGTTTTAAATATGAACTATAAAATAAATAAAAAGATACTATATTTATTATCGTTATAAATATAATGCTACTTATTAATATTGTTATGAATTTTTTTGCTAATGTCATTTTTATTTATTTAATCTATAACCTTCTCATCTTACTGTTATAATTATATCTTTATCTCATAATTTCTTTCTTAGATTTTTTATGTGGGTATCTATTGTTCTATCAAATATATATTTTTCATATCAAATAACTTCTGTCATTATAGTTTCTCTTGTAACAAGTTTTCAGTTTTCTTCAACTAATTTCTTAAAAATATCAAATTCATTTTTGGTTATAGGGATTTTTTTGTTGTTTATTTTTATAGTAATTTCTTTAGTGTCTATTTCTATGTTTCTAAATTTTATAATATCAGAATTATTTTTTTTATCAATTTCTCATATTCTTCTTAATGTAGAGTTAATTCTTGCTAATAATTCTCTTGGAGAAAAAGGTTTCGGAATATAATCATCAGCTCATATTTCTAATCAAATAATTTTATCCATTTCTGAAGTTCTTGCTGTAAGCATAATAATAGGTATTTGAGAAAAAGTTCTTATTTTTTTACAAATCTCAATTCAACTTAATTCTGGTAGATTTATATCTAGAATTATTAAATCAGGTGATATTTTTTTTATTATCTCTACTGCATTTCTTCAGGAGTTGTGAGTTTCAACTGAAAAATTTGAATTTTCTAAATATAATTTCAAGGAGTTTACTATTCATAAATCATCTTCTATTATAATTATTTTCTTCATATTTTTTGTTTGTTTATAATTTATTTTCTAATGAAGAATATATTTTTTTTTTGTTTTTTCAAGATTTTTAGTAATTAAATTTGCTTTTTGTACAAAAAAATATAAAATTCAGCAGAATTAAGAATAAGTTTCTTAAAATATTATTATTAATTAAGTATTATATTATGGCTTTTGGTCCTAAGAAAAAACATTCTAAATCAAGAACTAGAACTAGAACTAGTAATTGGATAAAATTAAGTGCTATTAAATTAGAAAATAGAGTTGCATTAAATAAAGATGCTAATGGTTTGTCTCATCATATTGCTGAAGATTGAACTTATAAATGAAATCAATTGTTGAAAATTAAAACTAAATCAAAAAAAGTTACTAGAGTATAGTAATATTAAGAAAAATCTGAAAAGCTCACATCTAGAAAAAAATAATCTTTTTTGCTAATTTTCTCTTAAAATTTTTTCCCTATGCAAAGGCATAAGTAAAAAATTTTGCAATAAAAATTATCTAAAAAATCTAAATTTTTATTCTTACGAAGAAGTTTTTCAGATTTTCCTTAAATAATTAAAGATAGACATTTCTTTTTTGACTAAGAGAAATGTTTATCTGTTTGTTCTTTAACTAAAAAATTAAGGTGAAGCAAAATAATCGTAAGAGGACAAGACATTTTCTTTTTCAAAAGCTTTATGCTAAGAGTTTTAATAATTATAATGAGGAAACATTTTTAGATAGTTTTTATAAAAATGTTTTTGTTTTTTGAATAGACGAAGATTATTTGTCTCAAATGGAGTCTTTGATAGAAAAAAAAGAAGAGTATTTAATTTATATATTTCATAAATATGCACCTAAGTTTGATATAAAAAACACTGATATTATATATATATTACCAGTTTTTATATGACTTACAGAAATGCTTTATTTAAAAGAAGAAATCCCTCCGAAAGTTTCAATAAATGAGGCTATAGAGTTATCTAAATTGTTTTGAACTGAGACAACTAAGAAAGTTGTTAATTGAATATTAAATAAAGTATTTAAAGATTATGACAATTTAGTTAAAGAGTTAGAAGAATTAAATTTAAAAAAAGGATATTCTTTTTTTACAAAATAAAAATGGGTTAAGAAATTAACCCATTTTTATTTTGTTTTTCAGAGATAATAATAAAAAAATATTCATATAATTAACATTGGTAAGCTTAAAATAATTCACATTGTCATAAATCAAAATAAATATCATATCTGTGGGTCAGGTGTTCTAAAAAATATTTCCACAATTATTCTAAATATTGCGTAAAAAATTAAAAATAGACTGGCAATTTGTCATTTTTTATGCTTTTTTTTGTAAAAATAATTTAATATTATATATAAAATTATTCATTCTAAAATTAGTTCTACTAGTGGAGAAGGGAAATATGATATTCAATCTTTTTCCACAGATAAAAATCAACTATATTCTTTTCATAATAGTTCTTTATTTAAATAATTTCAAAATCTTCATGCTCATATTCATATTGGCAATATTCTTGTTACCTCATCTGCTATTTCAAAAAAGCTTATTTTCTTTCTTCTGGAGTATGTAATCATTGCTATTATTACTCATATAACTCATCAATGGAAACTCATTCATCATTTCCATATTTTTAATATTTCACTAATATTTTCTATATAATATCAAATATCATAAAATAATATATATCAAAACCTTCATCATATAATTACTCCTAAAAATATATAGAATAACAAACTATCAATCCGTTTATTTTCTTTGTCATTTTTAAAATAATCTTGGAGTCTTGATTTTTTTATTATCAAATATCATGAAATAAATCAAATGGCGTACATAAGTCAATAATAACTTGGAGCTATATGAATTCAGAATATATTTAAATCAAATATGGTCATAAATAATATTATTTTTTTATAAAAAACTTATTTTATTTGACAAGTGTTAATATTTATGGAATAATATAGTTAAGATTATTAATTATAAAATTAATTATCTAGATGTCAAATATGTATATAATTATATTTATTATATGTATTAATTAATATTAATGAAATTATTTTTTAAAAAATAATTATGAAAATTACCAAGAATTTAAAAATATTTTTAATAGAAATATTTTTGTGAGTATTCTTAATTACAAATGTTGTGCCGTTAGGGGGGACCACATATGCTTGAAATGATAGTATAGTTTTTCCTTTAGATGAGATTTCTAAACTTAATTGTAGATTTGATGATTTCCAAAAATTATCTTCAAATTGTAAGATGAAAGTTCTTGTTTTAAAAAGTAAGGATTATAGTAAATATATAAACAAAAATGGTTGATATAATGATTATACCAGATTATATACTGTATTATGGTGATCTAGTTATAAATATTGATGGGATGTGTGACATTGATGACATATATGAGTTGATATAGCAACATCAAAGTGAACTCCTGTTTATGCTATTGCTGATTGAGAGGTCAAAATTGCTAAAAGTATGCTTTGACTTTGAAATACAATTTCTATAAACCATAAAATAAGAGGAAAGTTTGTAAGTTCTAATTATGGTCATTTATCAAAAATTCTCGTAAAAAAATGACAATGGGTAAAAGCTGGCGAAAAAATTTGAGAGGTTTGAAGTACAGGTAATTCTACTTGAAATCACTTACATTTCCAAATAGATTTAGATACTAAATTCCACCCTTATTATTATTGAAGAAAGGAATGTCCTTACAGCTATTATGATATTACTGAAAAATGAGTATGTTTTAATGAATTACAAAAAAATACTATAGATCCTATTGTATTTTTTGAAACTAAATGAAAAGTTCTTGATAAAGTTAAGATATATACTAAGAAAGTTTCTGTAAATAAATTTAATAAAAAATCAGGTTTTGTTAATAATAATGGTAGAAAATCTAATAGAAAAAGAAATAAAAATTCTTTTGATTATAGTATATTTGATAGAACGGTTTATGATTGATATAGTTATGATGATATAAAAAAAGTACAAGGGATTTTTAAAGATTTGAAAGAATATTCATGATGAATTACTTGAGATTATAAAGATATAAAAGATACAATTATTTCTTATCAAATTTCAAATAATATAATAAAAACAAGAAATGATATGTGAGCTGGTCGGTTTTGACCAAAAACTAGATTACAAGCAAAAAACGATTATGAAAACTTTTTAAAGAATTGATGAAAGGTATGAAGTTATGATAATGAACAAAAATATGTAAATAATTCTGTTATGGATAATTCTAGGATAAAAGTTAATAAGGTTGATAGAAAGAATATTTTAACAAGAGAAGAAATAGAAAATAGGGAAGTAGAAGAATTTTTAAAAAATAATTCTATAAATTTAAAATTAGAAAATATTTGATGAAATATTCAGGTTTGAAAAACTTTGAAACTTAATTTATTTATAAAAACTAAAAGGTGAAGATTATTCAAGTGAAATATGCCTAAATGAATTACATTTACTGTTGATAGGACAAAAGTAAACGTATTTCCTGAGAAGTTGTATTATTTTACAGATTGAAGAAGGGATATAAAATTAACTTGATTAAAAGAGGGAAATACTGTCTTGTATGTAAAAATATGAAGTAAGGTAATAAAAACTTTTAACTTAAAGGTTTTTAACTCTTGAAAAGTTACTTATCCTAGGAAATGACAAATATATTGAAATAATAGTGTAGTTATATGAGATAAAAAAACATGATTAATTTTATTCAGGGATAAAAATAATAGGAAGTTGATAAATTTTCCATTTTGATGAACATATAAATTAAAAACTAATTCTTGAGTAAAGATTTGTATAAAAAGATGAACTATGAATAATATAAGGAGAATATATAGGTATTCTTGTTCAGAAAAAGATTATAAAGATTATGTGGACTTCAGCTATAATGATACTGTTTGATGATTGTTAGTTTTTGATTATAAAGTTTTGTCAAAAAATGCGAAGATAGAGCTTATTAATAATTATAATAAAAAATTATTTTCTTCTAAAAATATATTAGTCAAGAGTCCTAATGGATTAAAGTCAGATTATGTTTATAAAAAGGAAGTGTTAGAAATGCTTGAGAAGTGAGTTGTTTGATGAATTAATAAATGATATTTCTTGGAGAATAGAGAACTTACACAATCAGATGCTAATGATTGGATAATTAATACACTAATTAAATTAAAATCTGATGTTGTAGATATTAAGCTTAGAAAAAATATTAATAATAATATTGCAATCCTTAAAAAAGAAAATTTAAGTAAATTTAGACCTATAACAAGAAAAGATTTTTTAGATAAAGCCTATAAATACCTGATTTTTAACAAAACTCCAGTTCAAATATCCATTGAATATAGAGATTTGGATAATTATGAAAATAAAAAGATAAACACTATATTTAATAAAAATTCTACGTGGAAAGATAGGTTCTGAGAGAATTATTATAGACCAGAAACTAATATGACTAGATGAGAATGAGCATATTTTTTAAGTAAGCTTTTGAAAAATAATTCTACTATATATTTATCAAAAAGATAAAAAATTACTTTAATAATTAATATAAATTAATATGAACAAAATAGAAAAAAATATATATAATACACAGTTGCACCCTGATTCTGCAAAAATAGATCCTAGTGTACAAAATGAAATAGATTCAATAAATACTGAATTAAAAAATTTATTGAAATAACTTAAAAGTCAAAAATAAAAATAAATTTAATTTAATTAAAAAATATTATGAATGTTTTACAAAAAGAAATGTATGAAGTTCAGAAAAATCCAGAAAATGCTAAATTAACTCCAGAAGAGATTAGAGCTTCACATGATACAGCGGTTGCTACTATGAAATTAAATGAGCTGATGGAATGAATAACAACAGCTGAAAAGATTGCTTCTATAAGAGAGGAAGTTGCCACAAATATTGAAGATAAGCTTTGAAAACTATTTTGAATTTCCCCAGATAAAATGCAAGAACTACATAAATTAGATTGAAGAGAGACTTAATTATCTCTAAATAAATTTTCTAAAATAAAAAAAGTATATATAATAAGAACATATTTTTTATTTATAAAATATGTTCTTATTTTGAGATTATATAATTTTGATAGTTTCAGTTTTATTCTGAATAATATGAATATTTCTTTGAACAAAAACTCTTTATAAAATTTATTTTTGAATGATATTTGGTTTTTTGCTTTTTTTGGTATTTAATTTGCAAATCGAATTATTAGAGTTAAAAAGACCTGAAAAATTGAGTGTAATAGAAGATTTTGTTATGAAAAATAAAGGGTTTTGCTTATCTTCAGCTGCAATAAGTATTTTTCTTATTTGATTGTCTTTTGCTATTTGACTAAGAAATAAATCTAGTAATATGATCTCAAGTTTTGTTCTTGGTTTTTTTCTTTTTATTTTTTATATTGGTTTAAATAGTTATATAATAAAAAATTCATTTATTGAATTAACTTTTCTTAGGGATATATTTAGTTTTGTAAGTTCTAGTTATATTTTTATCTTTTTTACTAACAAACCTCACTATATTTTTATAATGATGATATTTGTTTTGTTTTGAAAAATAATTAATTTATTATTAATTTGATTTTGAGCTTATTTAATGGAAGTTATAAGAAATCTCTTTTGAGATTCGAATAATAAACAAGTAGAAGATGAAAAGTGAAACTCAGATGAAGAACCAAAGAAAAATAATCTTTTATGGTAAATTAAGCATCAATACAATTATATCACAAATATTTATTTTTATTAAATATTTTACATTGACATTTAGTATGTATATAATTTAATTATTTTTTCTAATTTTATATTTATATATTGATTAAAACACTTTTTAAATTATTCATAAATAAAGGGAAGTACATAATTTTTGTACAATAAAAAAAAATATACTTATTATACAAAATTATAAAACTAGAAGTTAACTTTAGTTATAAGCTAGCTTCTAGTTTTATTTTCTATAAGATAGAGTTAATTATACTGGTTAACATAATATAAGTTATGTGATATAGTATAATTATTAATTTTTATTATAAACAATAATACATTTATTTAATAATATAATTTTTTTAATAGCTTTTTTTAGTTTTTTTAAAAATTAAACTTATTATAAATATAAAAACTAAAATCAAAACTATTGTAGCTGAGCTAGTTGTTTCTAAATAATAAGATGAAAATAGTCATAATACCACTGATAATAAAGAAACTATACTTGAATATATAAATGTATTTCTCAAACTTTTAGATAATAATTTTCATATATTTGCTGGAATGATTAAAAAAGCTCAGATTAAAAGTATTCAAAATATTTTTATACTTAATCATATAAATATTGATAAGAATATTAAAAAGAATAAGTTATAAATATCTATGTTTATTCAGTTTGTTTTTGCAATATCTTGATTTAAAATAATGGATATAAAATTGTTTCTAAATTTAAAGAAAAATATATACATTATTACTAATAAGCTTAATAATATTATTATATCAGTTTTGTTTATAAATAATATATTTCAAAATAGAAAGTTATTTATATCAAGTGTAAGGTTATCTAAATATCATATAACAAATATTCATCATCATATTCATGCTTGGGATATTATTTCTTTGGTTGATTCTTTCGTTATAAAATTAGTTTTTTCCACAAAAAATATGATAATACTTGAAATAATTCAAAATGTGATAGCATAAACATAATAATTTCAGTTTAATAATAATGAAATAGCTATTCACAAGAATAAGAAATTGGCTATAGAATGAGTAATATTAGCCTCTTTTCTCATTACAACAAATACTCATAATATTGATGATAAAAGAGCGATAATAATTCATCAAATTAATGCATTTTGGAAGAAAGAATATGTTAGAATTTCAAACATTTTTAATATTTAAATAATTAATTATGGGAATGTTTTTTATGAGGATTGTGTTTGTATGGAGCTAAAAAGTCTCAAAAAATTTGTCTTATTTCTTCATTTTCTCATAGTTTAGCAGGAGTTCAGTGACAACAAAAATTATTTTTGTGCAAACATATTATATTGTCAGAGTTTTTATATACTAGATTCAAATTATGAGAAACTAATATTATTGATAATTCTGGAAATTTTTTTCTTATTTGAGATATAATTTTATAAAAATCCTCCTCTCATATAATATCTATTCAACTAGTAGGTTCATCAAGTAACACTAATTCTGGTTTTGATATTAATGCTGATATAATAAGTACTTTCTGGAACTCTCATCAACTTAGATTAACTATACTTTTATCTTTCTTTTTTTCCATACCAAATATCTTTAGATATTTCATTAGGTCTTTAGGAGTTATATTTTCATTATATACTTTTATAAATTCAGAAACAGTAATTGGAAAAGTTTTGTCTATATAAATTTTTTGTGGAACATATGATACTTTTTTATATTTTTTTATAATTTTTCATGAATATATATTATTTATTCATGCTATTGCTTTTAATAATGTTGATTTCCCTGTTCAATTCATTCAGATAATACTTAAAACTTCACCTTTCGTAAGACAAAAACTCAAATCTTTTATTATAAAACTTTTTCATCTATCAAATGAAATTCATATTTCTTTTAATTCTAGGATTGTATTTTTCTTATTGTTCATTATAGGGTTGGTTAATTTTGTGAAAAATTGAATTATTTAATTTTACTTTTTTGCTCTCTTCCCTCTTATAAAAAGAATTCCAAACTATTTTTAGAATTCTTTTATATATTCAGTTTATGTAAAAAATATTATTTTACCTGCTTCTCCCCTTTCACGGTTTCTTTTATTAATACTTCCCTTTTCTCTAGAGAAAAAATAAGATTTTGTTCCTTAAGCAGCTTTTGATAATATTTTAGATGTATCATCTTTTACTCATAACATTCTTTTAAAGACTTCCCTATCTAAATCAAAATAGTTTATAACTTTCTCAAATAACCCTTCTTTATAAGGTTTTTTTTCTTGCTCTGATTTAGTTCATTTTTTTTCATCTAGATATGCATTATCTTGAGTCTTTTTTTCTTGAATTTTATTTTTTCACTTATCTTCTTCAATTATATTAGATACTTTATTTTTTGTCGGAAAAACAATTAGATTATCGGTATTTCATAATCTATTTATTCTCTTTATTTGAGCTTCATTCAAATAACTAATTAATTCATTAGTTTCATCTTCGTTTAATATAGCAAGAACCCTTCATAATTCACTATCTTTAAGATCATATACTTCATGGTGTATTTTAGCTTTAATTTTTTCTGACACCTTTAAAGAATTAGGTTTTTTTAAATCATTCATAAGATTTAAAATTCTCTCTTTTCTATCTTGAGCTACTAACCTTTTAGTTTGTATGTCCAAATTATGGCTTGCATTGTGCCATGACTCTACAAAATTTTCAGAGAATCACATTTTTTTATGATTAATAATATATAAACAATAGTTTATGTGAAAAATCAACTAAATCAAGTTTTTATTTTTTAATAATTTTTATATCATAATTAAAAGCCTCTTTTCAAATTGTAGTTACAGAGCTAGGAATAGTTATTGATTTTATTTTATTTATACTTCAATCCTTATTTCTAGTAAGAAAAAAAGTTTCATCTCCAATTTCAGTTACTCAGTCAGGAATATTTATTGAAGTAATTTGATTATTTTCAAAAGCTTCCTCTCAAATTATAGTTACTCAGTCAGGAATATTTATTGAAGTAATTTGATTATATGCAAAAGCAGAACCTCAAATTTCAGTTACTCAGTTAGGAATAATTACTGAATTAAGTTTATTATTTTCAAAAGCTTCCTCTCAAATTATAGTTGCTCAGTTAGGAATATTTATTGATGTAAGTTTATTATTTCTAAAAGCTCCAAATCAAATATTAGTTACAGAATTTGGAATATTTATTGAAGTAATTTGATTATTTGCAAAAGCAAAATCTCAAATTTCAGTTACTCAGTTAGGAATAATTACTGAATTAAGTTTATTAATTAGAATAGCAAAAGCACTTCCTCAGATAGTATTTACAGTAACTCCATTTATTTTTTCAGGAATTATTACATTTTTTCCACATTTTGTACTATAGTTATAATATTTGATAGTATGAGTTTCACTATCAAATGAAAAACAGCTTTCATCAGTAGTTCACTTTGTATTAGTTAAACTTTCATATTCAATAAGCGAAATATTGGCTTTTGCATGAATATATTTTAAAATATTAATAGTTTCACTGCTTTTAATAGTATTTGACTCTAATACTTTAGAGATTTTGTTATTTACTTTTTCTAAAAATTTTTTATTGTTTTTATTCTTGATAATAAGTCTATTAATTACTCAAATATATTTTTTAATATATTTTTTTCATTTAGCAGTTTTATTAAGTTCAGTTTTTGATAATATTGATTCTTTTATATAATAATATTTATTATTTTTATTACTTTTTTCACCAGCAAAAGTATTCAAGAAATTAAGAGAATAAATTACTACTAATAATAATGCAATAATTTTTTTCATAAAAATTGAGTTAATAATTAATTTGATACATTAAATTTTATTTTTTATGAAAAAATAAGCAAATAAAAATGGAAATAAACTTTTAAGTTAAGTAAACAAAAAAAGTATATCTTTTAAAATATACTTTTTTAATGTTTTTAAGGAAATAATAATATTTTTTTAATCTATATATACTTCCCTTGGTTTGCTTCAATTTGCTGGTCAAACTACTCATAATTCCTCTAAAATATCAAGTACTTTTGCAGCTCTTGCATATCATAAACCTAATTTTCTTTGGATTAATGATGTACTTCATTTTCTAGTTTCTTTTACAACAGAAATTGCTTTTTCTATTATCTCTGGACTTTCTTCCTGATCTCATTTATATCATTCTAGTATACTTCAGGCATTTTTTGATACTCAATTTACTATTGAATCATCTTGCATATTTTGTAGCATATCTGGGTCAATTGTAAGTTTTAGTTTGTTTACTATTGCTTCTACTTCATGTGTTTCAACTAATGCTCATTGCACTCTCTCGGGGTCTATTGTTCAAGTTGGATAATATAACATATCTCATTTTCAGAGTAAGTCTTCAGCTCATCATTTGTCAATAACAGTTCTACTATCAACTTGAGATGCTACTGTAAAAGCTATACGAGAAGGAATATTTGCTTTGATTAATCATGTAATTACATCAACAGATGGTCTTTGAGTCGCTACAATTAAGTGCATTCACACTGCCCTCGCCATTTGTGCTATTCTTGCTATACTTCATTCAACCTCTTTTTTGTTTCAACTCATCATTAAATCTGCTAATTCATCAACTACTATAATAATATAAGGCAATTTCTCTTTTTTGCTTACTTTTGCATTATATTCATTTAAATTTCTTGCTTTTAAATTTGTAGCTAAATCATACCTTCTTAGCATTTCTGCAATACACCATTTTAACGAATTTAATGCTTTTTCAGGATTTGTAATAACTGGTGTAAGTAAATGAGGAATTCAATTATAAACACTTAATTCAACTCTTTTGGGGTCTATGAGAATTAGTTTTAATTGACTAGGAGAGAATTTGTATAATATAGATACTAAAAAACCATTCATTCATATAGATTTTCAACTTGCTGTTTGTCATGCAACTAATAAGTGAGGCATTCTCACTAAATCTCAAACTATAATTCTTCAACTTACATCTTTTCATAGTGCTATTGGGATTTCTTTTTTTCTATCATTGAATTCAGGGCTTTCTAGAACTTCTTTTAGTCATACAATTTGTCTTTTATCATTTGGAACTTCTATTCAAACAACTCACATTCAAGGAATTGGAGCTTGGATTCTGATGTTTTTTGCGTGGAGAGCTAGAGTTAAATCTTTTTTTAGATTTACTATTTTTTGCAATTTAACTCATTCTTTTGGTTTTAGTCTATATTGGATTACGGTTGGTCATACTTTAAATCATTCCATTGATACCTCAATTCTAAACTGTAGTAATTTTTCTTGTATTTCAATTTCTTTTCTTCTTATTTCATTTTCATCATATTGTATCTTCCCTCCTCTATCATCAAGTAAAATCAATTCTGGTTTTACCCAGTCTCAAAAATCTATATTTTCATGAATTTGAGTTTTCTCTGCTTTCTTTTCCTCTTTTTTAAATATAGAACTAATACTTTTTTTATTTTTATTTTCTATTATTATGTTTTTGGGTGCATTATTAAGGGTTAATTGTTTATTTTGTTTTTCTAATGCTCTTTCTTTTTCTAATTTAAGCTTTTCATTTTTTAACTCTTCTAACATTGAGGCTAATTTCTCTTTTTCTTTTTCATTTTTTAATTCTTTTCTAGTTATTGCTTTATTTTTTGTTTCACTAATTAACTTCTTTGGAGCTTTTTTTAAACTTGTTTTTATATCAGATATATCTGGCATAACTGAGAAAGTTGCTTTTATAAATTTTTTTGGTGAAAATCTAAATAAGATTATAAGAGAAGATAATAGTAGTATTGAGAATGTTAATAGTACTGAGTTTCTTCACAATATACTTTCTAATAATGGGTATAGATTCGAGCTTGCTGTGTATTTTGGTATAAAGAATCAAATTATAGTAGTAATTGACAAAAAATATATAAATAAACCAATTAATCTAAAGAGATTAAAGTGATAATTATCTTCTTTGAATAAAAATACAGCAGATAAAATTAATACCGGAGAGAAAATAAATTTATAATATTCTCAAAATAATTTTGTAAGATTTTCATACAAAAAAAATCAAAATACTGATTTTGTATCAGAAATAAGAGTTATTATTCAAAAAAATAAAAAAATAATAGCAATAATTCATGATTTATATTCTTGCGGGATTTGGGTCTTTCTTCTTTTTTTTGTATATATTTTTCTTGGAGGCACTTTTAAAGGTTTAACATAATATTATACTATTATATTAACTAATTATTTTGATTTTTCAAGTAAAGTTGGCTTTTTGTTTTTTTAATATCTAAAGATTTTTTTATTAATTATTAAAAAACAAATTACTTATTTATCTTTTTCTAATTCTTTCTCCACAAAATCCACAGAATTATAATATTTTTTTACTTGCTACGCTTATTTTTTCACAACAAATTTTGTATTTTAAAGTTTTATTTATATAATTAAATCAAATATTTTTAAAATTTAAAATAGTATTTTTATGCTACCTTCTTGGTATTTAAAAAGAAAGTCTTATATTGAGAAAGAAATGAATAGATACTTAGATGCTTATTTTTCTAGATATAATAATAAAAATAATTCTTATTTAAATGATTTCTCTAAAGCTGTTTTTTATTGAATTGACTGATGAAAAAAACTTAGATCTATTTTAGCTTTGGAGTTTTATTTAACTCTAACATGAAAAAGGTTTAAAGATATAGAAAAGTCAAAAAATACACCAGATATTATAAAATTTTGTTTGGCTATTGAATTTGTTCATGCTTATAGTTTGATACATGATGATTTGCCTTGTATGGATAATGATACACTTAGAAGATGAAAACCTACTGTTTGGAAAAAATTTTGAGAATATCAAGCTGTTTTAGTTTGAGATATGCTAAATTCTTTATCTTTTGAAATAATTTCTGAAATAAAAGATCCTGTTATTGGTTTAAAGTTAAGCAATTTATTATGAAAAAGTGTTTGATTTCATTGAATGATTTGATGACAGGTTGATGATATGTTTTTTGAACAAAATCCTGAGAAAGTTTCTGTTTCTGAGCTTATTAAACTTCATAATAAAAAAACATGAGCCTTGATTAAAGCTAGTGTTCAATGATGAATACTTCTTTCTGATAAATTAAAAAATCTTCACAAACTATCTGCCTTTTGAGAAAAATTATGACTTGCCTTTCAGATAAAAGATGACTTATTAGATGTTGAATGAGATAATATAAGTACTTGAAAAAGTGTTTGATGAGAAAATAAATGATTTGTATATTTTTATTGAATAAAACAAACAAGAGATTATTTGGACAATTTAATAGATGATTGTTTTACTATAACTAGGATTTTAAAATCTAGACATCTACATTTTTTAGTTTGATATGTAAAAGATAGACATTCTTAAGAGAATGTTTATCTTTTTATTTTACTTTTTACAATATTTAATATATAATTTATTTACCATTATTTTTTAATAATTATTTATATGATACCATCTTTGATAATTTTTACAATTATTGCATTATTCACAATCTGAATAATTAATATTACTACATATTGAATATGATTTATAATTGCATGAATAATATTTATTAGTTTGTCTGTGAGAATAGTAAAACCAAATACAGTAAGAGCAGTAGAATTTTTTGGTAAATTTAATCGTGTTTTATATTCTTGATTAAATTTTATTATTCCATTAGTTGAAACTACAAAAACACAAGTTTTGTTTAGAAGAAACTTCCCTGTTGATGTTGATTGAGTTACAAAAGATAATGTAACAGCTTATATTTGACTAAATGTTATATATTATGTATCTGATGATAAAGATTGAACAAAAGAATGAAATGTGTATAAATCAATATATAATATTGATGATCCAAGAACAATGATGAGGTCAACAATTGATGAACAATTAAGAGCAATGATATTTAATTTTACTCATAAAGAAATCTTTTGAAAGAGAGAAGAAATATGAGAATCAATAGAAGAAAGGCTTAGATTAAAATTATCACAATTTTGATTTAGATTAGATTCTATTCAAGTTAGAGATGTAAAACTTGATTCTAAAGTAATGACAGCCATGAACAGAGAGGTTGAAACTGCAAAATTGAGAGTTGCAGCTTCAAATGAAGCAGAAGCTAAGAAAATTATGCAGGTTAAAGAAGCTGAAGCAGAAAAAGAATCTAAAGTTTTACTTTGAGAATGAATGGCGGGTCAAAGAATGAAGATAGCTGAGTGATTTAAAGAATCTGTTGATTTGATAAAACAAACTGATGGTAGTTTAAATGCTGAGAAAGTTCTTAATTTCTTACTTGACTCAAGTAGAATAGAAACACTTTGAAATATTTGAAATCATGAGAACTCTAAATTGATATATTTAAATGAAGATTTAGAATGAAAATCAACTCAGGCTAGAAATGGTAAATTAATAGCTTGAAGTGAAATAATGTAAATATTACTACATAAAAAATAACTATAGGTTTTCGCACCTATAGTTATTTTTTATTAGAAGTATTTTTATGAGATACAAGTTTAGTAAATTTTCTAAGGAAGATTTTAAAAACTCAAATCTAGAAAAAAATAATTTAAAAAATTTAAATTTTTATTTTTACGAAGGAGTTTTTCGGGTTTTCCTTAACTTTATTCAGAAAATTCATCAATTATATTTTTTATTTCTTCTTCATCACTTACAAAATTATTATAAGTATTTGCTCAAATATCAAAAATCCATGCTCTTGTGGCTAATGTATCGTAATCATCAAAACTTTCGTTAAGTATTCAAGCTTTGTCGGCTGCTTCAACATATCATTTTCTCCAATCTTTAGCATTTGATTTTGCAAGATATTTTGCTTGCATTATTAGCTTTAAAGATTCTATTTTAGTTATATTGTCATTTGGTCTGAAATTCTCATTTGCTGCTATAAAACTAGCTTTTAAAGCCTTTTCAGCATATTTGCAACTCCAATCAGAACTTGTTAAGTCTTTAAAATTTCAGTCACATTTATTTTCAACTTTTAATCATGAAAGGTTTATCATAACTTTTAACATCTCTCTTCTTGTTATGTTATTGTTTAACTCAAACTTTTCTGGTTGATTACTCCAATCTTTTATAATCTTTTCTTTGGCTAAAAAATTTGCAGCAGATAAATCGTAATCATTATATGCAATAGTTTGTGGTATTATACTTGCTAAAACAATAAAAGTTAATAATCTTTTTTTCATAGTTTTTTATTAAAAAGTAAATTTATAATGTAGAATTTTCTAAAGCTTTAATTCTATCTTCTAAATCTGGATGAGATGAGAATAATTATTTTTAATATTCATTTTCAATTTTTAGAAAAAATTTTAAAACCAACCATTTTGTCTTTTGAATCTATTGTAACCTTAACAGTGTCTATTTGTAGCTTATTAAAATCTAATTAATTATTTACTTATTCTATTCTAATTTTATTGATTTATTTGTCAAAGAATAACGAAAATTATAATCAGATACTCATTTGCTCTCATTTATTTTCTACATACTTATTTTCGTTTTTTAGAAATAATTCAATTATTTCTAAATCATACTTTATATTATGTCATATTATAAGTATATTCATACTGAGTAAGTCCTTTAAAAAAAATTTAAGTTCATCATCTCTAATTTTTGCTCAAGGATGTAACCTATTTATATAATATATATTTTCATCATCTATATATATACTAATTCAAACTAAGTTTGCTTCTATTATATTTAAAGAAGTTGTTTCTGTATCTAAAACTATTTTGTCTTTTATTTTCTTTTTTATTTCACTTAGTCATCATTTATCTCAGATAATTTTCACTTTTAGATTTAGATTGTCCCACCTTTGCAGTTTTTTTTCATCATCATTAATTAATGAGTTGAATTCATAATTTTTAAATAATTTTTTTACATCATTATTTATTAAGTTTTCTGGCTTAAATCTAAAGCTTTCTAAATCAAAGTTTTCTAGGTTTACTGATAAATCAAGAGTTGCTAATTTTTTGCTTAGAAAAGCATTATCTTTAGAATTTATTAGTTTCTCAAATGTTTTTCATTTAAAACATCATTGTACTACTTTAATTTCTTCCTGTGAAAAAGTAGAATAAATGTCTTCAATTTTTTTTCATTTAAGAGTTTCTTCTGCAGTTAGATAAATTTCTTCTATTCATCATATTATATTTATCAAATTGACTGCTTTTTGAGGTCAAAATCAATCAATTCAAGGGATATTATCAGATTTATCTCATACAATTGATAAATAATCTATAATCATATTTGGCTTTATTCAAAATTTTTCTTCTGTTTCATTTGGTCAAAACTTCTTTTTTTTCATAGTATCATATATTTTCACATTATCTGATACAAGTGAATATAAATCTTTATCTCAAGTTAAAATATCTACTTCATACTCTTTGTTTCAACAGTATTTTTTTGCTAGAGTTCATATTATATCATCGGCTTCATATCACTGTATATCTACAATATCTATTCACATCATTTTTATCATTTCTTCTATGTCTCAGATTTGTGATTTTAAATTATCAGGCATTCTATCTCTAGTAGCTTTATAATCAGTATATAATGAGTGTCTAAAGTTATCCCCTTTTGCATCTTTTATAAATATTAAATAATCTGGTTTTTCTTTTGTAAGTTGTCCCACAAAAAATTTGGCCATTCAAAAAACTGCATTTACTATTTTTCAATCTTTTGTACTAAATTCAGGTAATCAAAAAAACATTCTGTAAATGAAACTATTTCAGTCTATTAGATAAATTTTTTTCATAATTTGTTAAATTTTACTTTAATATCTATAATGTTCTGGTTTATAAGGTCATTCAATTGGTACTCACAAATAATCAGATTGTTTTTTTGTTAGTTTAGTTAATTTAACTCATAATTTTTCTAAATGTAATCTTGCAACCTCCTCATCTAATTTTTTTGGTAAGATATGAACTCCAATATCTAAATTATTATTATATAATTCTATTTGTGCTAAAACTTGATTTGTGAAGCTATTGCTCATTACAAAACTAGAATGACCAGTAGCACATCCTAGATTTACAAGCCTTCATTCAGCTAAGACATATATTTCATTTCAATTATCAAATATATATTTATCAACTTGAGGTTTAATATTTATCTTTTTTGCTCAAGAGAAATTATTTAATTTTTCCATTTCTATTTCATTATCAAAATGACCAATATTTGATACAATAGCTTGATTTCTCATTTTTTTCATATGTTCAAGAGTTATTATATCTTTATTTCAAGTTGTAGTTACAAATATTAAAGCTTCATTTAGTGTATCTTCAATTGTTTTTACTTCAAATCATTCCATGGAAGCCTGCAATGCACAAATAGGATCTATTTCTGTTACTATAACTTTTGCTCAAAAATTCTTTAAAGCAGCAGCACATCATTTTCCTACATCTCAATAACCACAAACAACTGCTGTTTTTCATGCTATCATTACATCTGTGGCTCTTTTGATTCAATCTATTAGTGATTCTCTGCATCAATATAAATTATCAAACTTTGATTTTGTAACACTATCATTTACATTTATAGCAGGAAAAAGTAATTTTCAGTCCTTATGTATTTGGTATAATCTATGTACTCAAGTAGTTGTTTCTTCTGATACTCATTTAATTTGTTTAGCAATATTAGTCCAGAATGTTTTGTTTTTCTTATAGTCTTCTCTTAAAATATCCATCATAAATTTTTCTTCTCAGAAATATTCTTTATCCAATAAGCTTGGATTAGACTCAATTTCAACTCATTTATGGACTATCATTGTTGCATCTCCTCAATCATCTAGTATCATATTTGGTCCACCTTCAAAATTAAATGTTTGTCTTAAAGCCCACCAATATTCTTCTAAAGTTTCACCTTTCCAAGCAAAAGTTGGAATATTTGCTTTTACCATTGCGGCTGCTGCATGATCTTGTGTACTAAATATATTACAACTTGCCCATCTTAACTCTGCTCATAAAGCAACTAAAGTCTCCATTAATACAGCAGTTTGTATTGTCATATGAAGGCTTCATACTATTTTGGCTCATGCTAGAGGTTTAGTTTTGGAATATTTTTCTCTAGAAGCTATTAATCAAGGCATTTCGTGTTCTGCTACATTAAGTTCTTTTCTTCAAAAGTCAGCTAATCATAAATTAGCAACTTTGTAATAATTTTCTTTATAATCCATTTTTATTTATTTAATATTAATATTTTTTTATATAAGTTCTCAAAACTCTTTTTTAAATAGTTTTTTAAAGTCATCATAGTTTATAAAGTGATTTTGTCATCAATAATATGAAACAGAGACTGATGCTAATAGACTTCATATTTTTCCTGATAATTCCCAATCAAATCAAGAATTCAATCACTTTATAAGTCAAGCTCTGTATGCATCCCCTGCTCATGTTGGGTCTAAAACTTTATCATTTTTTACTGCGGGGATAAATATTTCTCTTTTTCCATCTATTATAGCAGATCATTTTGATCACAAAGTTATAATTACTTTATCAAAAAGAGATATTATATCTGACTTTGATAAACAAATAGTTTCTTTAAATAATTCAAATTCATAGTCATTTACTATTAAATAATTTGCATAATCAGCTGATTTCAACAAATCTTCTTTTGTCATCATTCATATTGCTTGTCATGGGTCAAAAAAAGTTTTAACTCATAAAGTATGAAGCTCTTTTAGATGCATTATCATAGCTTCTTTTTTATTTGGAGAAACTATAGCATAATTAATTTTTTCTTCTACTTCGTTAATGCTAACATTATCTGCTTGAAGCATAGCTCAAGGATAAAATGCAGTTATTTGGTTTTCTTCTAAATCATTAGTTATATATCAGCTAGATGATAATAAATCTTCACTTGTATAAATATATTTTAAATTTACATTGTTTTTAATAAAGTCTCAAAAGTCAAAATCCTTTCATATAGAGCTATATAAAATTGGATTTTCTCATAACAACGCTAAATTATAAGCAATATTAAGTCCTGTTCATCATTTTTCTTTTTTCATTTCATCAATTATAAATGAAACACTTAATTTATGAATATTGTCTTTTCTGATATGATTTGAAAAATTGTCTTTATAATCCATTATATAATCGTATGCAGTTGAACCAGAAACTAAAATATTTCACATGATTTATTTATTAAAAGATAATACACTAACAATAATACTTATTATGTTAATTAGTCAATTTTAATTGTTTCCAAAAAATTATCCGTACCTATAACATAGGTACCAGTTTTTGGATAGTTGGCTTTGCATAAAAAAGAATAACAGGAATAAAAAAGTTTACTATAAACTTTAATACTTAATTCCTGTTAATTTATAATCACTTAATTCTAAAGAATTACAATATGTTTTTTACTTGCTATGTATTTTATATGAATTAAATTTGTGTTAGTTTTTAAATTAGTTATATTAAAATATAATTTAACTAAGCTAAAAAATGAGAATAAAAAATTTAAAAGAAAAAATAAAGATTTTTAATGAATTTATAAATAAATCTCATAAAAATAGAACAGATACAGAAAGAAAACTTTTAAAAGTTTCAAAACTTCCAGAAGAAGTTTGAGAGTTTTATAATGAATTTTTAATTTCTTTAAATTTTACTAGAGATTGAAAAACTTGAGATAAAAAAGAGCTTGAGAAAGAACTTGCAGATGTTATTTTAACATCTTTAGTTATAGCAGAAGAATTGGAAATAGATATTTTTTCTGTTATGGAAGAAAAAATAGATGTAGTTTTTGAAAGATTTAATTTGAAAGAAAAATAATAGCTTTTGAAAAAATTAATAAATTAATATTTATATAATTTAATTAATAGAGATAATTATGAAAGTAAGAATAAAAACTTCTGACGGGAAACCGTTAAATTACGAAACTTCTGGCGCTTGTGCTTTTGATTTTAGATGTGTGGAAGATGTTCATTTTGAAGCTTGAGAATGGAAATTTGTAGAAACTTGAACAGTAATTGAAACTCCAGAATGATATGTTTTACAGATTCAACCAAGAAGTTCTACTTTTAAAAAATACTGACTTATGCAAGTTAATTCAGTTGGAATTATAGATCAAGATTATTCATGAAATGAAGATACTATTAAATTTCTATATATAAATATGAAAAAAGAGCCAGTTACCATTGAAGCTGGTACAAGAATATGACAATGAATTTTTTTAAAAATAGCCAAAGCAGAATTTGAAATAGTTGAAAATATGGAAAAAGAAAATAGAGGTTGATTTGGTTCTACAGGGTTAAAGTAAAGGTTTATCTGGGATAATAAATAGTTTTGTGTAAATAGAATTTTTTTTTATTTTGAATTATATTTTTCTAAAAGATTTACTAGATTTAATTCTTTTTTTATTGCTCTATACATATAGTTAATGCTTGGTGTTCAACTAGCAAATACTACTTTTATTTTTTTTAGTTCAGATATTTTTTCTACAACATCTCACGTTTTAAATTTCGGATTTTTGTCTGAAATATAACTGTTATCATGTTGTTCATCAATTATTATTATTCCCAAATTTTTATATGGATAAAATAGAGATGATCTAGTTCATACTATAATTTTTGCTTTTCATAAATATATTTTAGTCCAATATTTTGCTTTTGTAGAATCCGTTATAGATGAATTAATTATCAAAACTTCTTTTCAAAAGTATGATATAATCTTTTCTCATATTTGATTATTTAGAATTATTTCAGGGATAAGTAGTAATGCTTGTTTTCATTCAGCAATATATTTTTCAATTAATTTTATGTATATTTCAGTTTTTCAACTTCAAGTTATTCAATAAAAGAGTATTTTTTGATTTTTTGATTTTAATATTTCATTATATGATATTTCTTGCTTTTTAGATAATTTAATATTGTTTTTTGTTATAATTTTTTCTTCTTTCTGAGTTTTTTCTTTTTCTATTAAATCATTTAGTTTCCCTTTTTTTAGTTTTTCTCTGATACTTTTTGGAAGAAATAAATTAATACTACTATGAATTTGGCAAAAATAATATTTTGAAATCCAAAATGCTAAATATATTTGGTATGAACTAAGTAAAATATTTTTATTTTGTACTCAAATAAGAGATTTAATTTTTTTGGGATCTATATCTATGTCTTTTTCTTCAATTATTTTTAATACTATTCAAATTTCAATTTGATTTTTTAAAGGAATTTGTACAGCCAAACCTTCTTTTATATCCGGAATAATATTTTCCGGAACAAAATAAATAAGCCCTTTGTTATCAAAAGTTTTTGAAAATGGTGAAACTATACAATACATAAATTTATTTTAATATTATTTGGATTCATACATATCACATATCGGACAATGCATTAGCTATATAAACTAAATTATCATTTGTATTTGCTGATTTTAAGGCAAATGGCGTTTTAAATTTTATTATAAATTCATTTTCTTTAATTTTTATGTCAGCTGAAACTAAAGAAAGTTTTAATCAAGAGCTTCATCAGGCTTTTTTTACTTTATCAATAAATTCATCTTTGTTAAAATTTTCGTTATCTGAGTTTTTATCTCACTTTTTTTCTATTTTTTCTTCTATTTTATCTCAAAATATATCTTCTGCATCTTCTGGAGTTAAGTTTTTATCTTCATTTTTAATTTCAACTTCACTGTTATTTATTTTTATTTCTTTATTATTACTCTTTTTATCTGTATCAATTGTTTTTTCTTTAGTTATTTTTTTATTTAAGTTTTCTTTGCTAATCTCTTCCCTATTTATTATGTTTAACACTCAAACTAAAAAAGTAATATCTTCGTTTAGAGAATTTTTAGTTTTTGTATATGTTTCATCTAATATTTGTAGTACTTTTAATTTTGTAACTATAGATTTTCATTTTTTTAAGTCTTTTAAAATATCATCTTTTATATAAAAAATAAGTCATTTAAAAAAGAGTTTTATATTTTTTCATGATGAATTTATGTTTTCAAGAGTTTTTATTACATTTGAATCATTTTCTAGTAATTGTTTAAAAAATTCTTTGTATTGACTGTTAGGAGAAATTCATAATTTATCAATTACTTCGTCAAAAATTATCTTTCATCAATTATTTAATTGTTCAAGTAAACTTATAGCATTTCTAAGTCATCATCAAGAATTTTGAATAATATAATCTATAGATTTATCATCTATAGTAATATTTTCTTTTTTTGATATTAATAAAAGTCTATTTTTGATATCTTCATTTGAAATTCTTCTAAAATCATATCTTTGGCATCTTGAAATAATTGTTTCAGGAACTTTATGAGTTTCTGTTGTCGCAAGTATGAATTTGACAAATGATGGTGGTTCTTCTAAAATTTTTAAAAGTGCATTAAATGCTCATTTACTAAGCATATGTACTTCATCAATTATATATACTTTGAATTTAGTTAGAGTAGGTCTGAATTGTGCTTTTTCAATTAATTCTCTAATATTATCTACTCAAGTATTACTGGCAGCATCTATTTCAATTATATCTACTAATCTTTCTTCAGCAAAATTTTTACATATATCACATTTTAAACAAGGGTTTCAATTTTTTTTATTAAGACAATTCATAGTTTTTGCTAATAATCTTGCTGTACTAGTTTTTCATGTTCATCTTGGTCAGCATAATAAATATGCTCATACATATTTATCTTCATCTAAAGATTTCTGCAAAGTATCTTTTATAAATTTCTGCCCTACTAAATTATCAAAGTCTTGTGGACGGTATTTTAAATATAAGCTCATTTATTTTATTTAATTATTATATTCTATATTATATATTTTTTATTTAAAATGCATAATAATATTTTAATAATTTTATTTTTTTACAGGTGTTTATTTTAATTAGATAGTGTTTTTTATTGAATAATTTTTCAATCTTGACAGATCTTTTTTATTCATTTATCACAATTTATTATTCAGATCTTTTCTCATTTTGTTAAAATTATTTCTTTTTTATTAAAATTAATTTGATTAAATATATCAGCTTCTTTTTTACTAAAAGTAATTTTTTCTTTATTATCAGAATATATTCAAATGTGTAAGTTATTTCATTTTATTCATTTTAATTTTTTTAGAAATTCTATTCAAAAAACACTTATATTAATATGTATTATTAACTCATTTCAGCTAAATTTATTTATTCAATTTAAAAATTCTAGATTTTTTCATGCTTCAACAACTAATGACTTAAAATTTTTGTATATTAGTTTTCTAACTCATTGACCTCATTCAGTATTTATAGAATTAAAAGAAATAATAGAATTATCTACAGAAATACTTTCATTTACTGTTTCAAAAGAATTTTTTATAAAAATATTTTCATTTTTATTTAATTTTTCAATAGTTCTTTTTTCATCTGAGACATTACTACATGAAACTAGAAAGAAATTTAAAATTAATATAATAATTTTATACATAATAAATAAGGTAAAAAATAAAGTAAAATAGGATACCTTGAAGGAATCCTATTTTTATATAGATTAAGTCAACTTTGAAGTAAAAGTATTATATAATTTAAAAAAAAAATGTAAAATTTAAATTAATTTTGATATCTATCGTCCCGTTTCAAATCCGACCACTTTTATTAAAATAAATAAAATAATAAAACTGGACTAAATAATTATCATTTAGTATTTCTTTTTCAGATTTTTTATAGAGGTTTTTTCCAGAGTTTTCTTTTTTAGAATTCTTTTTCAGAATAAATTGCAAAATTAGTAAAAAGTTGTAATCTAGTTTTGTTATTTTGTAAAAATTATTGTGAAACACCTTCAAATAAAAGTAGAAAAATTAGAATTTAATTCAAATATAGTTTTAAAAGATATTAGTTTAACTATTAATAAAAATGATAGAATTTCTTTTGTATGACCAAATTGAGTATGAAAGACAAGTTTGATGAAAATAATTACTTGAAATATTAAGGATTTTGAATGAAATATTGAAAATGTTTGAAATATGACTTTGTGATATTTGCATCAAATTTATTCAGATAATGAAGAAAAGCTGGTAAAGGAAGAATTAAAGGATTGATTTAGTGATATTATTATTGCCGAAAAGAAAATAAAAATACTTGAAGAAAAAATGTCTCTTAATCCTGATGATTTAGATTTGATTAATGATTATTCTTCCCTATTAGAACAATTTAATAATATTTGATGATACGATTATAATAATAAGATTCATCAAGTTGCAAATGGTATGTGAATACTTGATTTGCTTGAAAAAAAGTTAGTTGAAGTTAGCTGATGACAAAGAACAAAAATTGCACTAGCAAAGATTTTACTTGAATCTCCTGATATACTTTTTTTAGATGAGCCAACAAATTTTATAGATATGGTTTCTGTTGAATGGTTAGAATGATATTTGCAAAATAAGTGGAAATGATGATATGTGATTATTTCTCATGATAGAGAATTTTTAGATAAAACATGCCAAAAAACATACGAATTTCAACCTCAAAGAGAATTAAATTATTATCATGCTAATTATAGTGAATATGTTAAACAAAGAGTTAAAGTTGAGGCTAAAAAATTAGATGATTATAAAAGGCAAGAAGAATATATTTGAAAACAAGAAAATTTAATAAATAGATTTAGAGCTTGATCAAGAGCATGATGGGCAAAATCTAGAGAAAAAATGGTTGATAAAATGGAAAAACTCCTTCCCCCGTATATTCCATCTAAACCAAAGTTTTTATTTACTTATTCTTGAGAATCTCCAGAAAAAGTATTAAATTTTAAAGAAGTCTTTATATGAAGACAAGAACCACTCTTTTTTATAAATGAGATAATTTTATATAAATGACAGAGAGTCTGAATTGTAGGAGAAAATGGTTGTTGAAAATCTACTTTACTTAAAACTATTATGTGAGAATTAAAAGTTTTGGATTGATTTTTTTCAAAATGAAAGGCTACATCAATAATTTATTATTCACAATTACATGAGGAATTAGATAAAAATCTAACAATAAAACAAAATTTTGAGAAACATTGATTATATTATCCTGAACAACATATAGTATCTATATTAAAACATTATTTGTTTGATAGAGAAGATTTGGATAAAAAAGTTTCTTCTTTGTCATGATGACAAATTAGTAAGCTTCTATTTGCAATAATTTGACAAAAAGAATGTAATTTATTGATTTTAGATGAACCTACTAATCATTTGGATTATGATACTAGAGAATCACTTGAATTTGCTTTAAATAAGTTTGAAGGGACTATTTTATTTATTAGTCACGATAGGTATTTTGTAAATAAGCTTGCAACTCATATATGGTTTATTGATAATGAAGAATTGAGTTTGTGTTATTGAAATTACGAAGATTATAGGTTTAAAATTGAAAATCATATTGAAATGGATTTAAGTCTATTTGATGAAGAAGCTCAGTTAAATTTGGTATTAGAAGATAAAATATGAGAAAGAGCATTAAAAAGAATAAAAGAGAAGTATGGTTCTAAAAAAAGAAAAAGAAACTAAAAACAATCTTAGGTTAATCTAAGATTGTTTTTAGTTTTGTACTTCACTCCTTTTGAATAAGTTCATATATTTCTACAATTGCAATTAAAGATTTTTTCAGATTTAATAAATCTCTTGGTAATGCTCTGTTTAATGCTAATCTATTTAATATAGAATTAATATCAGATATATTTTTTAATTTTTCTCTTACTTTATCAAGTAATATAGTATTTTTTGAAAATTCTTCTATAAAATCTAGTCTTTGGTTTATTTCATCTATATTTTGTAATGGTTTTAAAATTTGTTCTTTTAAATATCTAGCCCCTGCAGGAGTTTTTGTTTTGTTTAAAACTCAAAATAGAGTTCAGACTGTGCTAGATTTTGTTGAAAAATTATATACTAAATCTAAGCTTTTTATTGTACTTTCATCAAGATACATTTTTCAGGAGAAAGTTTCATAACCTATAGAATTTAAAAAACTTAATGATGATTTTTGATTTTGACTAATATACTCAAGTAGCTGACTTGAAGCTCTTTGACATTCAAGATTATCTTCTATTCAGAATCATTCAAGATTTTTTACTCAAAAGTGTTCAAGTAATATTTTTCTTGGATCTTTGGATGTTTCAAAATAATATATATTTAATGAATATTTTTTTGATAAAATGTCTTTTATTTTAGTATTGCTAAATAACTCTTTTCCTAATATTACTTCTTTGGGTGATATTTTGTATAGTTGAGTAGCTAATTCTTCAAAACTATTAAATTCAGAAGTTTTCCATTTATTATTTGAAAAGTTCACATAGCTTAATCAAAAAAGTCATTTATTTTCAGTGATAGATACAATATAATTATTTTCATTATCTTTTTCGTATCATTCTCATTCTAATCACAATGTTGCTGGAGTTACTACTCTCAGTACTTCCCTTTTTACTATTCATTTTAATTTGGGATCAGAAACTTGTTCAGCTATAGCCACTTTGTATCATGCATTTACTAATAATGGCAAATATTTTTCTTTTGCATGGTAAGGTATTCAAGCTAAAGGAGTTGGAGTACTAGAATTTTTATTTCTTGATGTTATAGCTATTCACAAAACTTTATGTGCAATCTCAGCATCTTCATCAAACATTTCATAAAAATCTCACATTCTGAAAAATAGAATACTATCTTTATAGGATTCTTTTATTTCATAGTACTGTTTCATTCATGGTGTTATTTTTTCCATAATATTTATTTATAAAGTTTTTCTAATTAATCTTTTATATTTTGGTTTTTCTTCTATTCATCTTGAAATATTTAACATTATTCAAAGTCATATACTAAGTGATAACAAACTACTTCATCAATAACTTAAAAAAGGTAGAGTTATTCAAGTAAGAGGTAATATATTCAAATTTACTCATATATTTATAAATGATTGCATAAGTATCCAAGAAGTTATTCAAATTAATACCAATTTTCAAAATAAATCATTTACTCTTTTAGCTATATAAAATCATCTGTATCATATATACATATAAATACTTAGTAATATAAAAGCTCATATAAATCATAACTCTTCTACAATAACACTAAAAATCATATCTCATTGTACTTCAGGTAGATATCAGAATTTTTGTATAGATTGTCAAAATCATAATCAAGAGAAACCTCAACTTCAAATTGCTATTAGAGCTTGTTCATTTTGGTAATTTATTGTTTTGTTTTTTATTGAAGTTTTGTTATCAGTCATAAAATTATCAATCCTATCAGTTATATAACTGAATTTATTTCTTGTTTCTGGGAAATCTTTATCATATTTTCATGATGTGTAAACTCATATAGTTAGAATAAATCACAAAATGGTTATTATTAATATATGTTTTATATTAGCTCAAGCAATAAAAAACATTATAACTGAAACAGGAATTATTACCATTATAGTTCAAAAATCTGGTTGTAATCAAACTAATAGGGTGGATAGTCAGATTATAATCATGAATGGTATAAGTCAGTTTGAAAAACTTCAAATTTGGCTTTTATATTTTTTGAAGAAATATGCTAGATATAATATTAACGCTAGTTTTAGAAACTCCGTGGGTTGTATAGCAAAAGGCAAAATAGGAAGGTTTATCCATCATCTTGCTCATTTCCAACTAGGTCATATTAGTAATACTATAACTAAAAGAAGTAAGACTAACAACAATATATATTTAGAATTTTTCTCAAAAAATTTGTATGGTATTTTTGTTATAATTCATAGAGTTAACATTGATATGAATACATGAGAAATATTTCTTAAAACATAAAAATAATTATAAGCTTTATCTATAATTCAATCTGCTTCTTGCAAACTTGTAACTCTAAAAGAAGAATATACAGATACACTTGATACCATAATCATTCAAAATATTACTAAGAGTAATATTGAGAAAAATAATTTATAATCAACTGATTTTGAATTAAGATTCATTATATTTTTATTTTAATTAATTAAGTTTAAATATTGAGTCATTATATTTTCTGGTATAAATTCCAAAATGAATTGTATAATTAGTAATATTACTATTGGTGTAAAATCTATTGGTCATATTGTTGTTGGAATGTATTTTCTTACTGTTGAATACATTGGGTCTATTATATTTGCTACAAATTCTGGTCTAAATCTAACTCAAAAAAGATGTAACCAAGAAATTATTATATCAAATATTATTATATAGACTATTAATTTTAAGAATATTATTATTGTAAAAAATAGGTAAATCATTTTTTATGATTAAAAAATATATTTTAATTAGAAATCTTATTATATCAGTTTTTTGCAGCTTCTTCCTGGGCTTTTTTCTTACTAGTTCATGTTCATTCTCAAATTTTCTTTTTTCAAAGAAACACTCATACTACAAAATTTTTATTATGATCTGGTCAAGATTCTGATATTACTTCGTAATGTGGAGTAATATCTAAGTTTGATTGAGCTAATTCTTGTACTAGTGTTTTGTAATCTTTGAATGAATTTGATTTAGTTATATCTTTTAAACTTGGATAAATATATTTATTAACAAAATCACAAGCTGTATCATAACCTAAATCAGTATATATTGCTCACAAAAATGCTTCTACTAAGTTTGCCAGTAAGTAATTGTTATTTCTTCATCAAGATAACTCCTCTCATTTTCATAATAATAAATGTTCTTCTAAGTTTAGTTTTATAGCTATATTAGCTAAATTAGTCCCTCTTACAATAGAACTTCTCATATCTGTTAATTCTCATTCTGGTTTTTCAGGGAAATCATTAAATAAATTATCAGTTATTATTAATTCAAGCACAGCATCTCACAAAAATTCAAGCCTTTCATTATCTTTAGGTGTAAAATCAGGTCTCTCATTTACTATTGATTTGTGTATAAATGAATTAATGTAATACGATACATTATTATAATTAATATCAAGCTTTTTTAATAGTTGTCTTGTTTTATTTTTATAATATTCACTATCTACTGCTTTTTTAGTTATAACCACTAATGTTATTTTTAATAAATATTTTTTTCATTATATAAAAAATATCAAAAATAACAAAAAAAAATGCTTCTTGATTTAATATTAAAAATAATTAAACTTTTAAGAGATTATTTATTAAAAAGGTACTATGAATAAGAAGTTATTTGCTTTCACTATTGTTGAATTAATAGTTATAATTACAGTATTGGTGATTTTAATGTGAATTTCTTTTTTGTCATATTCTTGATATACAAAAAATAGTAGGGACACTCTTAGAGTCACTGATTTAAAGAATATAAAATTATCTCTCGATGCTTCTCATGATAAAACTTGAAAATATCCAGATGTAAGCTCTTGAACAGTTATTAGTTATAAATGATTAAATGCTTGGACTCAGTGAGTTTTTTGAGAATCAACTTTTAGAAATGTAGAATGAATAAATAAAATTCCATTTGATCCACAAACAGAGAAATATTATACATATTCTTTGACTAATGATAAAAAAGAATATGAATTAGCAGCAGCTGTTGAATGAGAGATGGTAACAAATTCGAATTTTTTGAATAAAACTTATGCTTGAATTTGAGATAAAATTTGAACAAGTGTGGTTGTTTGAAGGTATAATTGAAAGGTTTTAAAAGTAAAAGACTGAACTTCTTTATATTTATTAGCTGTTCCTACAATAATAAGTTGAGATTTATCGCTCACAAATCTTGAAGATATTTTCTCTAATAAAAAATTTGCATATAAATGATCAAATGTTATAGCTTGAAATTATAAAGGAACTGAATTCAATACGGATAAAACTTATGATTTTAATCCGATTGTTTATGAATTATATCATTGAGCTATAAAACCTTTGACTCTTAGTGAAAATGAAAGAATAATTTTGCTTAGAAAAATGCAATTAGCTTATGAATCAACAATTTTGGAAAAACAATCTAATTATATTGATTTCTCAAATGAAAAATTGCCTATAGATTTGTTAAATCCAACTAAAAAGGTAAAACAATTTTCTTGTTTTTTTGTGAAAAATAACATAAAAAATCTTTCTGGTTGTAGTGAAAATCTAACAGAAGGACCTATTACTATTCCACCAACTAATAGTTGGTTTTACTATTTGGATGCTAGATCTTTATTTGCAAATGGAAGTATATATAGTGAGAACTGGATTAACAATTCTTGTGATACTTCTTCTATGAGTATTGTTGATTTATCTCCTTGACTTGATGTTATACCTGCTAATTTGACAACTAATACTATTTATAGGTTAGCACCTTGAAGTTATAGGCTCTCAAGATCTGTGAATTTAGCTAGTTGTTCTTGAATAATTTGAGTTGGAAATGTTTTTTTAAAGGTAGATAATAATTCTATTTCTTCATTATTAAATACCAATAATGAAACAAATATTATTATTGATAATATTATTATTGATTGAGCTTATCCAACTTTTACCTGAAATAATTATTTAATAGATGCTAAAACTAATAATTCTACCTTTAATAATATAAAAGTATTTAATTGAGTACTTACATGAATATTTGTTTCTTGAAATTTTAATACTTTGAATAATATTCTGGCTTATCATAATGTTAATTGAATAAAATTAACATGAACTAGTAATATTACAAATAATATAATGTCTTACTCTAATCAAACTTGATTAGAATTAGGTTCTTCTTATAATAGTACTTTTTCAAATATGATTTTATTTAATAACAGAGTTTGAATTTTTCATAATATATCTTCAAATAATACTCTTTCAAATTTGTTAATCTATAATAATTCTGAGTTTTGAATGTTATTTTCAGATTCAAGTGAGAATAATATTTATAATGACACAAGGATATATAATAATTATAATTCTATAAGTTATGTTTCATCTCCTCTTAATAATAGTTATTATTGAAATTATAGTATTTATTCTAATGATTTAAATTCAAATTCACTTTTAGCATGAGTTTGACATTCATTATTTGCTGATTGAAGTATTGATACTTTTTGAGCCTCTGAAATTGTTATACCAAGTATCTCATGATGGGATTCATTTTTAAAATGAGCACAATCTTCTTATGTGAGAACTTGATTTACCCCTAATCTTAGCTCTGTTTTTTCATGAAAAGAAAGTTACAATTATGATTCTAATATACCTAATCAGTCTCCAGTTTTAAAATATTATTTAACTAATATTAAATATTATTGAGTTGATTGAAATCAATATAATACAAGTAAAAAAGTTTGAGCATGGTAAGATTTTTAAGTAATTAATTTATAATAATGATAGTTATTGGTATAGATCCTTGAACGACTACTACATGATTTTGAGTTGTGGAAAAATTAAATTGAAATATTAATTTAGTTGATTATTGAATTTTTAAAACAACAGCAAACATAGATTTATCAATAAAATTATTAGAAATATGAAATGATATAAAAGATTTGATTAACAAATATAAGCCCTGTTTAATTGTTGTTGAAAAACTTTTTTTTCAAACTAATGTAAAAACAGCAATAGATGTTAGTCATGCTAGAGGTGTTGTTTTATATGAAATTATTAAGGCAGGTTTAAAGCTATCAGAGTATACTCCCCTTCAAGTTAAGAAAGCAGTGACTTGAAATGGTAAATCAGAGAAATTACAACTCCAAAGGGCAATAAAAATGATTTTTAAACTTGAATCCATTCCAAAACCTGATGATGCAGCTGATGCTATATGACTTGCATATATGTGAGCATTGAATAATAATTTTAGTTAAAAAAATTATTGATTATTTATTCTTTTGTATATAATGCTTATTATGATAGTGGGTTATAGATAGTCTCAAAAAAATCTATAATTCTCACTATCAGTCTAAGGACTTAGCTTAATTAGAAGAGTGCTTGGTTTCCGAAGCCAAGAGACGTTGGTGCAATTCCAACAGTCCTTGCCAATCATACCCCTTTAGGATTTTTATAGTTTCAAACAGCTCGTTTTCTTGAATATAGAGCTGTTTTTGTTGTTTTGTTAAGTAAATAATAATATGTAAAGTGAAGTTTACATATTATTGTTTTATGTAAAGTAATACTTAATTTTAAATATTTATTTCACAAAATCCTCATTTTCAAAGGTTTCTTTCAGCAAACTTTGTTTTAATTCTTTAAAATTTTTTAGAGAATTTTCTATTTTTTCTTTTAGGAACACAAATAAAAATTATTTAGTTCTCTTCAACATTTTATAGGCAATATTTCCGTTGTAGCTATTCAATCAAATTCTGCCACTAAAACTTTATTTAAATAAGATCTTAATTTTCAATATAAAACCATTCATTTATAAAATATACTTTATTACTTTTGATCTTTTCTCAACTAACTGATAAGAAATTCACTAATCTTCAGGTATTTTGTTCAAACTTTTCTAATCAAATATAATTATATAATTTTCAATTTTCTGGAATCATTCATTTGTTAGAAAAGCTTGCTACTTTTAAAAGCTTAACTTCTTCAAACTCACCTTTTCAAAAAACTTCTTCTAAAGCACTTTTTTTAAATTATTTTCTAAGTTTTTTATACTTTTGTTTATTTTTTCAAAAGATTAGTCAAGTTTCTGGGTGATGAGTTTTTGGATTGGGAGAGGGATTTTTAATTTTTCTAATTTTGATTTATTTAAAGTGATTCATTTTACAGAATTATCAGTTCAAGATTTGAAAAAATCATATCAAAGTAAAACATAGTAAAGAAAAAACTTATCAATTTCCTTTTCATTATAAATATCAAAACCAGCAATAGCTTCATTTGTATCAAAAATATATTTTGGTTTCATATCTCTAATAGAACACCATAAAAAATCTTACCCAAAATTTTTTCTATTATTTCTTGGTGGAGTTCATCAGAGTTTTATTTTTGTTATTTCTGAAAGTTTTTTTAGTGGGTAGGGCATAAATTTTAATTATTTTTTAAGTATTGATTGTGGATACAGCTTCTTTTACAACTCATGTAATAGGTGTCTTGTAAATTCTCTCCTCCAAAATAGCTAATACTCAAGTTAAATCTTTATTATTATCTATTATCATTTTATCTTCTGTTTCAGATAGTTTTACTCAAACATTAGGATATTGTTTTGCATAATCTATATATTGTTTCCTTATTTCTTGATTATCCCAGTCAATTTGCTCTAAAATAAAAGCTATTTTCCTAAGATTTCTTTTTCAAGCTTTTACTTTAGTTATATCTTCGGATTCAAAAAAATCTTTCTCCAGAAAATCATTTTTCTCTTCTTCTGTTGCTACACGGTAAAAATCCTCTATTCCTTCAAATAAAGGTTTAATATCAGCATAACTTTGAAAATATAATTTTTCTCAATCCCAGTAAGCATCCAAAATTCAATTAAAATCAATAGAAGCTGATTTATTTTCTAACTGAGCTTCTCTATTCCAAGTGATAAGTGTTTTTTTAACAGTATAAAATCTGGGAAATATTCTTGTCAAAAATATTTCTTCTTCTCTAGAATCTTTTTTTCATAAAAATATAGCTGTAACATCAGGATAATCTTCTTTTTCAATATTATTTCCAGATACAGATGAATCAAATAAACTAAAAAAAGGAGTTATAGCTTTTTCTTTTTGTTCTTGTGTAAATTCGACAAAAAACCACTCATCAGACTCTAATTTTTTATCAGGATCAAATTCAAAAATTTTTTCATCTATTAAATCTGGTTTGGAGTAAATATTTTTTATAACATTAAAATTTTCACTATCAGTGTTAAATAATTTTACAAAAGTGTTATTTTGTAATTTTGCCAAAATTTTTTCTTGCATAATTTATTTTTGTAAAAAAGTAAAATCATTAATTCTTATAAGTTTTTCAATTTTTTTCATTTTTTTTATTCATTTTCTTCGTAATATTAACATAATTGTTATTCAATCTTCTGTCTCAACTTCATAAAAACTATATCACAAGAAAATGAAAAATGGATTGAAATAGGCCACATTTTCAAAATTTAACCAAAATATAAATAATAAGGTAATCAAAAAATATGAATTTACTAAATTAATATTTGTAAAGCTTAATGCAATAACAAATAATCCTATGTAAATAGGTAAATAAACTCCCTCAACTGGCTTTATTTTTAAGACTTTAACAGTATCAAGGTCATTTTCTAGTTGTAAATATCTATTTGATAAAAATAATACAATTTTTGCAAAAATAAGAACACAAAAAAAGATAAGAAAATATTTTATAAATTCAAATACTCATAAATTATATTTTCAAATAAGTTTATTAAGTTCAATAAATGGAATATTTATATTAGTATTAACAAATAAAAATAATAAAACTCCTGAAAAAGAACTTAATGAAAATAATATTTTAAAAATCCACTCTTTAATATACATAACATATAATTATAAAACTAAACTACCCTTACCTCATAAGTCCCCTTCTGCAACTCTAAATAAGCATTTTGCAACTCAGCAATTCCTCAAAACTCTTCTGCAATTTCCCTTGTTTCTCATTTATTTAAAAGTGCTATTTTACTTGAAAGATTATCTTTTCTAAAATCAAGTATTCCATTTTTTACATATAAAGAAAGTAAAAATTTCAGAAATTCTTTTGTTTTCAAACTCTTATATTTCTCTATAATTAATAAAGTTTTTTCTACCTAAACAACTCAAAATACTCTTCAAAACTATACATTTTATTTCTTTCTCCACCAGAAATCTCTTCCAAAATTCACTTTTCAAGAAATAAAGCAAGAAAAGTGTTTGCTGTTCTTGGAGTAACTTTTAATAATATTTGTACTTCTTTTGAGTTTACTATT
>PDWI01000765.1_pt1 | contig 52052 bp, 45 predicted proteins | sample 1430891 | NCBI WGS metagenome assembly PDWI01 (sample SAMN01162508, study PRJNA174530) | Oral metagenome, whole genome shotgun sequencing project. | biome: Marine environment; feature: Marine mammal; material: Swab sample of the gingival sulcus; isolation source: swab sample of gingival sulcus... | reverse complement strand
AGACAAAAAATATTACGAAAAATTTCTTGATGAAGAAAGCAGCATTTATCTTATCGGCATAAATTTTGACGAAGAAAAAAGAAATATAAGCGGATTTGAGTGGGAGAAAATAAAATAATGATTATCGCGACAACTTATTGTATCCTTTCAAACATTGTAAAACATTGACGATAATTACTGAAAAAGTTATTGACTGCTTTCAAAAAAATAATTTCGCGTAAACTGCTATCAAACTCTGAAACAGAATAACGGGCGATTCCGATAAACATCTAAGTTTTGATTTTACCGGGATAACATTAAAGCATAAAATACAATAATAAAACATAAATATGCTGAGGAGAGCAAAAATGAAAGAATATGACGAACAATTGGAGACGGAAGAATTTCCGGACGGCGCTCCGGATTACGTGAATAATAACACAATAACGGATGAAGAAAAAAAATTCCTTAAATTTTATGATAAATTGAGAAAAAAATTGGACGGAAGCAATAAAACAGGAATGTCGGGATTAACGGAATATTTGTTTTTGTTGCCTGATTTCTTTATTCTGCTTCTAAGAGTTTACGCCGACAAAAGAGTTGATAAATCTATAAAATTAAAGGTTGTCGCAATACTTGCTTACGTAATGATGCCGCTTGATTTTTTACCTGATTTTATTCCGTTTGTCGGCTATACGGATGATCTTCTTTTGGTTGTAACGGGATTAAACATGATTCTTAACCAAATAGGTTCCAATACTCTTTTGGACAATTGGAGCGGTTCTTACAATATGCTTGAACATATTCAAAAAATAATCAATTTGGCAGAACTGTTTTTAGATAAAAATTTATTCAGAAAATTGGAAAGAATCATAAAGAAAAAATAATGGCGGGAAGTAATTTAACTCCCCGTCATCCGTTAAAATAATTTTAAAATAAAAATAGGATTATAATTTTCCGGTTAATTGCAAATAGCGAAGTTTCCAAACAACAACAAGAGCTTCCCGAACTATTTTTTTGGACATTTTGGATTGTCCGCTGCGTCTGTCCTCAAAAATTATCGGAATCTCCTTAATTTTGAATTTTTTATTCCAAGCCCGGTAATTCATCTCTACCTGGAAAGAATAACCGTCTGAAATAATCTCATCCAGATTAATGGATTCCAATACTTTTCTTTTAAAACATTTAAAACCTCCGGTAGGATCTTTAACCCCCATTCCGGTAATTATTTTAACGTATTGAGCAGCTCCGTAACTCAAAATCAAACGAGATAAAGGCCAATTAACAACGTTTATGCCTTCCACATAACGCGAGCCGATAACCAAATCATTATTTTCGGCTTCTTTCAACATTCTTGGCAAAACATCGGGATTATGCGAAAAATCAGCGTCCATTTCTATAATATAATCAAAACCGTTTTCAAGAGCATAACGAAAACCGGCAACGTAAGCCGACCCCAAACCGAGTTTTTTATCGCGTTTCAAAAGATGAATTCTCGACTCGTTCAAAGACATCTGTTCCGTTAAATAAGCTGTTCCGTCAGGCGAATTATCATCAACGACCAAAACATGAACAGATTCATCCTGTTTTAATACTTCCGGAATAATCTTTACGATGTTGTCTGCTTCATTGTAAGTGGGAATTATAACAAGATTTTTCATAAAACCTCTCTTAACATTTTATTTATCCAAATTATTTTTTAACAATTGAGCATCCGGAACATCTCGGAATTCTTTGGCGGGAACTCCCGCAAATATTTTTTCTCCTTCCAAATCTTTTGTTACCAAAGCTCCGCCCGCAACGCAAACATCTTTGCCTATTGTTTTTCCAGGAAGAATCGTACAATTAACGCCCAGGCGAGCTCCTGTTTTCAGGGTTACGCCCTTGAAATGATTAAAACGCTCTTTGTCGCGAGCCATAAAATTATCGTTGCTTGTATTAACGCCCGGAGCGATAAAACAATAATCTTCAATTTTGGAATAAGCCGTTATATAACAATTACTTTCTAATTTATTCCTGTTTCCTATCTCACAAAAGTTTTCCGCATAGACTGCCCGTCCGATTATATTCAAGTCTCCGATTTTGACATTTTCTCTTATCGCAGCCATATCGGCAATCAAATTTCTTTCCCCGATTTCCGCTTGGGCATAGATAATTACGTTTGCTCCGATTTGACAAAAATCTCCGATTTTGGCAGGTTTTAAATCTTTCGGTAATTTAAAAATACTTCTCGGTGAGCAAAGCGGTTTCTTCCCTAAAATCGTATTATCGTCTATTCTGACATGATTTCCAATCTCGGTTCCCTCGTAAATAATAACGTTATTTCCTATCATGCAGCCTTCGCCAATAACGACATCCCGTAAAATTACAACGTTAAAACCTATTTCGGTTCCTTTACCGATTTTTGCGGATTTATCTATTGATTCGGACATTATTTTTTCCCCTTATAATTAATTTTTATCAAGAAAAAATATTATTTTTCATTAATCAGATGAACTTTTGTAAAATACAGTATTTCTTGTAAAGCATTTCTAAAAATATTTTGTTTTTCGTAATCGACTTTTCCCGTCCACTCATCCATGAATATTTTTTTGAACTCAATTGAGAAAGGGATAACTCTTTTACCGTAAGTACGATAAACCCAACGGACAAAATAGCCTCCGTCGAATTTAACGTTTATTTTTATATTTAAATCCGGTAATTCTTTTTCGAGGATATTTTTTATTTCTCCGATAAATTTTACTTCCGATTCCGGTAAAACGTGAGTTGCCAAAATAATATCAGGATTAAGTTCGGGATTATCGAAAGGTTTGTCGCTTCCCAAGCGATGATGATTGTAAGAATGAATGTCAAAAAGCGCAATTCTGTTATGATGAAGAAGCATTTCATTGATAAAAACCGTAATTTGCCGGTAAAACTTCAAATATTCTTCCCGACATTTCTCCAGCATGGCGGAATTGAAATTCTTATTTCTTACTTCCAGTCCCCACGCATCTTCGGGATTTACGTAAACACAATTTTCAAAAGACCGATTTAAATCGCAATAAAACCGGCTGTTTCTCACATTTACCCGATTAGAAGAAATTTCGGTAAAAAAATCAGTATAGGGATCTTCTTCTCGCAGACGTATTTCTTCCTCAACTTTTGTTCCCTGCAAAATAAAAGAGGGAATATCATGTCCGGAATGAATGGAAGTCATCAAAATCGGTTCCGAAAAATCAAAACAAAAAAAAGTATTCATAAAATCTCCTGCCAAAGATTCTCATAAATTTAATCAATTAGAATAAGTAAAGATACATTTCTGACCATATATCAACCGAAAAAGAAAAGCCCGATTTAATATCAGGCTTAAGTCCGTCAGTTTAAAAATTATTTTTTCTTGTTTTTTCTTAATCTGGAAACCATAAGTTTCTTTTTCTTGTGAGTCTTAGGCTTGGGAGAAAAATTCTCATTGTCCAATTCTACGGAAAAACGCTTACCGTTGATCTTAAGTCTTTTCATTTTATTGAAAATCTCTTTCGGCATTCCAAGCGGTAAATCGACAAAACTTTTATCTTCGTAAATATCGATTTTACCGATATGACGTTTGTGAATCTTTAACTCGTTGACCAAAGCTCCCACAATGTTGCGGGCTTCTACGTTGACGGCTCTTCCTATACTTAATCGGTAACGTTCCATTCCTTCGGCAGCTCTTCGTTCCTTAGCTTCTTTTATGCTTTCCCTCGAATCTTTTCTGCCGCTTTTTGCCGGCTTTACGTCAATTTCCTTTTCCCAAAGAGATTTATGACCTCGATATAAATTGGCGAGAGAAGCCGCTATATCCAAAAAGCTCAATTCGTGTTCGGCAGCCAATTCTTCCAAAAGTTCTTTATAACTGTCTGCTCTGCTGTCGACTCCGTCAATTATTTCCTGTTTGAATTTTGAAACTCTTTTATCGGTAACAGCTTGAGCTGAGGGAAGTTCCATCCTTAACATCGGTTGATTTGTCGCTTTTTCGATAGCTCGCATCATTGCTCTTTCGCGAGGAGTTACCAACAAAATAGCTTCGCCTTTTTTACCTGCTCGCCCGGTTCTTCCCACTCTGTGAACATAAAATTCAATATCCATGGGAATATCATAGTTAATAACGTGAGAAATTCTGTCTATGTCCAATCCTCTGGCGGCAACATCCGTGGCAACAAGCACGTTTATTTTTCCTCCGACAAATTGAGCCACCGTTTTTTCACGCTTCAATTGAGCCATATCGCCGTTTAAAGGCGCGGCATCATAACCTCTGGCTTTAAGTTTCTCGGCTACGGTTCTTGTCGTTTCTCTGGTTCGGGCAAATATAAGCATGCCGTCAAAATCTTCCGTATCCAAAATTCTGGTCAAAGCATCCATTTTTCGAAAACCGCTCACCAGAATAAAACGCTGATTAATCGTATCAACGGTTGCCGTCTCGGTTTTTATGGTAATTTCTTGCGGATCATTAAGATATTCTTGGGCAATTTTTCTGATCTCTTTGGGCATGGTTGCCGAAAATAATGCGGTTTGATGTTGTTCCGGAAGATGCGACAAAATCCATTCAACGTCTTCTATAAATCCCATTCTGAGCATTTCGTCAGCTTCATCCAAAATAAGACATTTAAGGTTTGCGGTGTTCAGCGTTTTTCTGCGAATATGATCCATTATCCGTCCGGGAGTTCCGACCACCGCATGTACGCCTCTTTTTAAATGCTTAAGCTGTTTTGCAATATCTTGACCGCCGTAAACCGGCAAAACCCGGAAATTATCCATATTCATGGAATATTTTTGAAAAGCTTCCGCAACTTGAATAGCCAGTTCTCTCGTGGGACAAAGCACCAATACTTGCGGACTGTCCGCCGTAACGTCAATATTGTTTAAAAGCGGTAAGGCGAACGCCGCCGTCTTACCTGTACCGGTTTGAGCCTGACCGACCAAATCTCTTCCTTCCAACATATACGGAATTGTCTCTTTCTGAATGGGGGTAGGCGTTTCATAGCCGACATGCTCAAGAGCATCCAAAATTCGGTCATCCAGATTAAATTGCTCAAATCCCGTTTTAATTTCACTTTCCAGTAACATCTCTTCTCCTGTAATAAATTATGCTCCCCACATCCCACACATGGTTTTAGTATTTACTTAATCAGGTAAAAAAAGAATGCGCGAAAGCTCACAGTCAAATTTAATTTTTGCAAAATTCTGTCCGGTAAATAATTGACCCCGTTGCCCTTTTCAAAATATAATAAATATATTTATTAAGGTATAAAAAAAAATCATGCGCCTCTCCTCTTTAATTTGACAAATAAACTCTTTTTCTGAAATTAGTAAATTTTTATAAAAACGTTGGAGATGATTAATGAAAAAGATCAGTATTTTATTTTTATGTCTTTTAATTTACTCGGTGTTTTATGCCGAAATTCCTGACGGCTATTACGATGACGTAAACGGATTATACGGAGAAATACTGCGCGCCGGACTGCACGACATTACAGACAACCACCATGCTCAAAGCTACGGCTCGCTTTGGACGCATTTTGAAGAAACGGACGCAAAACCGAACGGAACTGTTTGGGATATGTATTCGGACGTACCGGGAGGAACTCCTCCTTACGTTTATCATTTCGGAACAGATCAAGCCGGCAATTACAACAGCGAGGGAGATTGTTACAATCGCGAGCATTCCTGGCCGAAAAGCTGGTTCAACAACGATGCCCCCATGAAAACGGATCTTTTTCATATCTATCCGACCGATGCTTACGTAAACGGACAAAGAAGCAACCTTCCTTTCGGGGAAGTGGATAATCCCGTTTGGACTTCCATGAACGGTTCAAAAAAAGGTCCCTGCTCGTATCCGGGATATTCAGGACAGGTTTTTGAGCCGATTGACGAATACAAAGGAGATTTTGCCAGAACCTATTTTTATATGTGCACAAGATATTACGGAGAAGACGGAAATTGGCAGAATAACGGCATGGTTAACGGAGCCGATCTCAAACCCTGGGCATTAAACATGCTGATCGAATGGCATAATCAAGATCCGGTTTCGCAAAAAGAAACGGACAGAAACGATGCCGTTTATGAAATTCAGGAAAACCGAAATCCTTTCATAGATCATCCGGAATACGTTTCTTATATTTGGGAAGATCAAATTCCCGGCGCAATTATTCAATTTAATGCCGCTTCTTACGAAATCAATGAAGATTGCAATATGTTTTCGGTACAGATAAATATTTCGGGAGCCGGCAATGAGGAAACTGTCGTAACTTGCAGTCTTGCAGGAGGAAATGCGGTTCCGGGAGAAGATTTTACCTTTGTAAACCGGGAAATTATCTTTCCGCCGAACAGCAATCAACCTCAATTTATAGAAATTCCCGTAAACGACGATTCCGTTCCGGAAGAGAACGAAACATTTATTTTGGAATTATCTTCGCAGAACGAGAACGTCATTATCGGCACCAACGATCAAACCGTTGTTACGATTGAAGATAACGACGGCTATGATATTGATCCTCCGGAACTGGTTTCTTTGGGAATAATAAACAAAGATCGTCTTTTGCTGGATTTTAACGAAAAAATAACGGAATCCTCCGCCTCGGACATAAATAATTACTTCATTTCCGACACAGGCAATCCCGAGGAAGCGATTTATCCGGTTAATTCCGATTCATCCAAGGTTTTATTGAAAATATCGACTCTTGAAATACAGGTAAATTACCAAATTTCAATAAATAATATCGAAGATTTACATCAGAATATTGCGGAAGAGATAACTCAAAATTTCATTATTCAACCTGAATTTACCGAAGTTACGGAATATTTTGAAGAATACCAAAATTGGGAAAGTTACCTGTCCGGAGAGATTAATTTCCCCACGGGAACCTGGAACTTTAACGAAGTTTACCCGGAAACGGGAGTAAATGTTTATGAAGGAGAAGTCTCTCCTCGCCTGAACGACGATACCTCAAATGCGTTTATTGCCACTCCGGAATTTCCGTCCGTTACTTCAATCAGATTTTATCATCGGGAATTAAATCAGGGCGGCGGTGAATTTACTGTTTCCGTCTCCGAAAACGGCGGAGATTTTGAAGAATTAACCTCGGGTAATTACGGCGGAAACGATTATACAGAATATACTTACAGTTTTAATCATCCCCTCTCCGATGCCAAAATAAAAATTACGGCGGATAACCAGCCCGGACACCTGATTATTGATAATTTCAGTATTTTCAACGATTCGCAGGAAGCGGAAATTATTGCCGACTTCGGAGCAATTTACACAAATTGTGTTGCGGGAGAAGCAATAAGATTTATTGATTTATCCCGGGGAAATATTACCGGATACTCTTGGGATTTCGATAATGACGGAGTTGCCGACAGCGAAGAAAGAGATCCTGTTTACACTTTTGAAAATGAAGGAACTTATTCCGTAACGTTAACCGTTTATGACGGAGAACAAAACGATTCGGCAACCAAACAGAGCTTCATAACCGTTTCGCCCGTTCAGGGAAAAGATGATTTAATCTTGCCTCCCGAGTTTAATCTTACCAATTATCCCAATCCTTTCGGAACCGGGTCAAGAGGCAATTTAACTTCCGTAAGATTTACGACGCATGAAGAAACACATGCAAATTTGAGCATTTACAACGTGAAAGGCGCCAAAATAAAAACTCTTTTGAATCAAAACATAAAACCGGGAAACCATGAGATCAACTGGGACGGAAAATCAGATTCGGGTAAATATTCGGGTTCGGGAATTTATTTCTGCAAATTGGTTACCGGAAGAGGAACAGTTACCCGAAAGATGTGTATCATTAAGTAAGGATACGCATTTTACAATTAATCGAGAATAAATATTTTGACAATTAAATATAATTTTAAGAGGTAAAATGAATATTAATTTCAGATGCGGATTTGTTTCCATAACAGGACGACCGAACGTCGGTAAATCAACGCTTATGAACAGTTTTTTGGGCGAAAAACTTTCCATTATTTCCCCCAAACCGCAAACAACCAGACAAAGCGTAAAAGGCATTTTGTCGGACGAAAATAAGCAAATCATTTTTTTGGACACGCCGGGATACGTCAAACCCCGTTACGAGTTGCACGAAAAAATGTTGTATTATATCAGAGAATCTCTTCTTGATACCGATTTAATTCTTTTTATTACGGATGTAAGAACTTTTCCGACTGATTACGACAATGAAGTTTTAAAAATTATCGATAAAATAAAAATTCCGAAATTTGCTTTATTAAATAAAATTGATCTTGTCGAAGATGACTTTTTAAAAGAGCAGACGGATAAAATTTCCGAAAATTCGCAATTTGACAAAATTATTCCGATTTCGGCTAAGCATAAAACAAACTTGCTTGAACTGGAAGAAGCCGTTACTTCATTTATGCCCTTGAATCCGCCGTATTACAACCCGGACGAACTTTCCGATTTACCCATGAGATTTTTTGTTCAGGAGATAATCAGAGAAAAAATATTTCTCAATTACTCGGATGAAATTCCTTATTCTTCGACGGCAGTGGTGGAATCATACAAAGATTTTCCCAATAAAAGCATTATTCATGCCAATATTTGGATTGAACGAAAATCTCAAAAACCTATCCTTATCGGAAAAAACGGCAGTATGATAAAAAAAATCCGCCTTGAAGCGGAAAAAGAAATTCACGGCATGACCGGTAAAAGAGTTAAGCTGGAATTGTGGGTGAAAATTAAAAATGACTGGCGCAAAAAAAAGAATGCCTTAAAAGAATTCGGTTACAAATAAAAAGAGGTTATCATGAAATTGCTTATTGCATCAAAAAATAAAGATAAAATTGCGGAAATTAAAGAAATTTTGGCGGAAACGGAACTTGAAATCTTATCAATTGACGATATCCCTCCCGTTCCGGATGTTATCGAAAATAAAGAAACAATTCAGGAAAATGCCATAAAAAAAGCGGTTGAAACCGCAATTTCGGCAAATATGCATACTTTAGCCGATGATACCGGACTTTTCGTCGATTCGCTGGACGGACGTCCCGGAGTTTATTCGGCAAGATACGCCGGAGAAAATTGTTCCTATGAAGACAACAGAAAAAAAATGCTTCAAGAAATGAAGGGAAAAGAAAATCGTAAAGCTCGTTTCAAAACAGCTGTCGCTTTTGCGTCTCCGGAAGGAATGATTGCCATTGCCGAAGGAAAAGTCGAAGGTCAAATCACCGAAAAAGAAACAGGAGAAAACGGATTCGGTTATGATGCAATATTCTCGGCAGATGAATCGGGAAAAACTTTCGGAGAAATGAGCAACGAAGAAAAACACAAAATATCTCATCGAGGAAGAGCTTTTCGCAACATGCTTCCCGAAATAAAAAAATACTTACAGAACCTAACATAAATTTATCGGCAGATAAAAAGGAGAGAAAAATGGTAAATCCTAAAATTTTCAGACAATACGACATAAGAGGAATTACGGGGCAAGACCTTACGCCGGAATCGCTTTATTTAATAGGCAAAGGATACGGAACTTTTTTAAGAAGAAAAAAACTGAAAACCGCTGTTATCGGCGGAGACGCTCGTTTGAGTACACCCGAGTTTAAAAAAGCTTTTATCAAAGGCATGAAAGAAACCGGAATTGAAATTACCGATATAGGAATGGTTGCCACTCCGGTTCTCTATTTTTCCATCCATCATCTTAAAACCGACGGCGGAGTAATGATTACGGCAAGCCATAATCCGGCAGAATACAACGGAATAAAAATGAATATCGGTTTGCAAAGCGTTTACGGAGAAATGATTCAGGATATTCTTAAATTAATCCAAAAAGAAGACTTTGAATCCGGAGAAGGAAGCCTGAAAAAATACACCGGGATTGACAGCGAATACATGGATTACATCGCAGAAAACATTAAACCGGAAAGACCGGTCAAAGTCATAGTCGATGCCGGTAACGGAGCCGGAGGTCCTTATCTCCCCAAAATTCTTCGTCGCTTGGGTTGTGAAGTTACCGAAATGTATTGCGAACCGGACGGAACTTTCCCCAACCATCATCCCGATCCTACAGTAGAAAAAAACATGGTTGACCTCAAAAAAGCCGTGCTTGAAGAAAAAGCGGAAGTCGGACTCGGCTTGGACGGAGATGCCGACAGAATAGGCATAATTACCGAAAACGGAAAAATGCTTTACGGAGATCAAATTTTAAACATCTTTGCCCGAGATTTTCTCAAACAAAATCCCGGACAAACCGTTATAGCTGACGTTAAATGCTCTAAAAATCTTTTCGACGATATAGAAAAACAAGGCGGAAAAGCTGTAATGTACAAAACCGGACACGCCAATATAAAAAATAAAATGTTTGATGAAGGAATACTTTTCGCCGGAGAGATGAGCGGTCATATTTTCTTTAAAGACAGATACTTGGGCTTTGACGACGCAATCTATGCCTGTTGCCGTTTTGTTGAAATTATGTCAAAAACGAAAGAAAAAGCAAGCAACTTCTTAGCCGATCAACCCGTCATGTTTAATACGCCTGAAATTCATGTCAAATCAACCGACGAAGATAAATTCAATTTGGTTGAAAAAGTAAAAACATCCTTTGAAAAAGAAGGTTACGACGTTATAGATACAGACGGTATGAGAATAACTTTTAAAGACGGCTGGGGACTTTGCCGGGCTTCAAACACCACTCCCGTTTTGGTATTGAGATTCGAAGCCGAAAGCGAAGAAAGACTGGCTGAAATACAAAAACTCGTAACTGAAAGAATAGAATCTTTACGGTAAAATTCAAAAAAAAGGCGGTACTCATCGTATCGCCTTTATATTTATCCTCCGCAATAAAAATTTTTATTAATCATCCTCATAAATTATATCCATTATTTCAGCGGCGACATGAGGTCTGTAATGTGAGTTTTCGTAGTAGTTGAATACTGACTCGGTAAATTCGTTTTTACCGGAAAAATCATAAACATTTTCCTTACCGAAAATATCATAAAGCAAATTAAGTTGCTCTTTTTCTAACGGGATTTGATCATACAAAGGAGATATGACAATCTTATAATTTGTTTTATGTTTTAAAAAAATTTTTTTAATTAATCTCAATTGCTCTGTTTCTTTATCGGTAACAGGGTAAATTTCATGATTCTTGACGGGTCTTTCATAAAATATTCCCTGTTTTATTCTGTTTTCATAATAACCGACGGAATCCTCTTCTATTTCAAAATCAGCTCCGTAAATAATATTGCAGTTTTTTTTATCAACAACATCATTAAATTTCTTTTCCCGAATAAAATATCCCATGTAGTTTCGATATTTTCCGAATATCCTGTAATCGGCGTAAGCTGTCAAAAAATGCAAATTAAGAGACGCTTTCAAAAAAGTAAGATAATACTTAACGGAAGACTCTTTGGAAACACAGGGCATACTGACAAATAAATGTTTATACCTGATTTCGGTTTTAACTAAAGATTTTCCGTCAATTATAATCAGGGCATTTCTCAGAGAATCTTTATTTTCGTCAATATAGCTTATTTTCCTGGAAATTCCCCAAATTCCTTCCCCTGAGGCATCAAAATGAAAAGGAACGGACTTTTCCGGAAGATGTTTTTTCCAACTGTCGCATTTATATGCCTCGGAACGGGAATTTCCGAATATGAAAGAGTCAAAATGTTCACTGTCCCTAAACGTATTATAGGTTGTTGTCGTAATCATCTCTCTGTTTAATCCGACAATTTGTTCATCACCGTAATAATCCCGGAAACCGAGAACTTTAAAAAAATCCATGTATATTACAACACCCGTAAAAATAAAAAAAGGAGTAAAAGCCGCCAATATTTTTAATAAAAATTTTTTCATAACCGTCTCTAAAATTGAAAATAAATAAATTGTTGTTCTTCACCGCTGAAATACAAAATCACTAAAACAATAAAATAATACAAACCGAATCTTACGGGTTCTTTCCAATTCAGTCCCAACTTTTGCAAGGCATATTTGTCTTTTCTGCCCCTCCATTCCGTAAGCATAAAAACAACAAGAATAAATATCATCATAAAGAATCTTTTCAAACTCTCAAATTCAGGATACGTCAACAGAGAACCTGAAAAAATTCCGGCAATATAACGAAAAGCATGAGCCATGTTATCTGCTCTGAAAAATATGAATGCGAAAACAATCAGAGAAAAAGTCATACTCATTTGAAAAATTTCTTTTAAGGACGGAAACAGCTTTCCGTCGGCAACAATATCCAAGTTTTTACGATTATTCTTCATAAACAAAAGAGGTAAAAAATAAAAAGCGTTTAATGCTCCCCAAAACACAAATTTCCAAGCTGCTCCGTGCCAGAAACCGCTGACAATAAAAATAATGATAATATTGCGGATTTTCATCATCATTCCGCCTTTGCCTCCGCCCAAAGGGATGTATAAATAATCTCTTAACCAAGTCGAAAAAGAAATATGCCAGCGTCTCCAAAATTCGGCAATATCCCTAGAAAAATAAGGGAAAGCAAAATTTTGCGTTAAATCAAAACCGAACAGCTTTGCCGTACCGATCGCAATATCCGAATAGCCGGAAAAATCTCCGTAAATTTGAAAAGTGAAAAATATCACTCCCCAAACAAGAGTGATCCCGTTCATTTCGGATGAATGATTAAATGCCTGAGCAGAGAAAGGAGCGCAACCGTCGGCAATAACGATTTTCTTGAAGAATCCCCACAACATTTGTCTCATTCCGTCGACGGCTTTTGCGTAATCAAAATTACGCTTTTTATAAAATTGCGGTAAAAGATGAGTTGCTCTTTCTATGGGACCTGCAACAAGTTGAGGGAAAAAACTTACAAAAGACGCAAAAGCGATAAAATCTTTCGCAGGCTCAAGTTTTCGTTTGTAAACGTCAATCGTATAACTTAAAGTTTGGAAAGTGTAAAAACTTATTCCGACCGGTAAGATAATATTAAGATTATTCGGTTTTACGCTTATTCCGAAAAACGAAAATGCTACAATAAAGTTATCAACAAAAAAGTTATAATATTTAAATATTGCCAGTAACCCTATATTAACCGCTAAGCTTATATAAAGCAGAATATTGCGTTTTGTTAATTCTTTCTCCGATTTCAACTTTATTCCTATAAAAAAATCAACGGAAGTACTTAATAAAATCAAGGATAAAAATCTCCAATCCCACCAACCGTAGAAGATATAACTTGCCGTAAGGATTAAAAAGTTTTGAAATTTAAGATTATTACCGGAAAAAAACCAATAAAAAATGAAAAAAACAGGTAAAAAAAAGGCAAAATCAATAGAGTTAAAAAGCATAAGACACCTTAACCTTTTTTCTTATTTTTAATATGGATATTTGAGCAATAAAATATTTACAAAAATTAAAGTAAATTCAATTTGTCAAATATTTTAATTTTAAGAAAATTGACTATAAATAAGTTGACTAAGAAATCATTCAGAAAATTTTAAAGGAAATAATCGGAATAATCTGACTTAACAACTGAGAGAGGAAAATAATGTATAAAATCATCGCAAAAGAAATTATTAACGATTTAGTTCAAAAGATGGTGATCAAAGCTCCGTTCGTTGCCCGCAAATGTCAACCGGGGCAATTCATAATTATTATCCCGAGAGAAGGCGGAGAAAGAATACCTTTAACTGTCACGGATTTTGACAGAGAAAAAGAACTTGTAACCGTAATCTTCCAAATGCTGGGAGAATCCACAAGATTTCTCGGTACTCTGAAAGCAGGCGATACCGTTCCCGATTTTGTCGGTCCGTTAGGAGTGCCGACTCATCTCTCAAAACACAAAAAAGTCCTGGGTATAGGAGGAGGAGTAGGCGCAGCTCCTCTTTATCCGCAAATGAAAGCTTTGGCGGAAAACGGAACTGAAGTTGATATTATCATCGGAGGAAAAACGAAAGAATTTTGTATATTGGGCGATGATTTTAAAGTCTTCGCAAAAAATATTTATTATGCCACAAATGACGGTTCTTTGGGCGAGAAAGGCTTTGTAACAGATGTACTGAACAGGCTTATCTCTGAAGGAAAACAATACGATGAAATATTTGCCATAGGTCCGCTGATCATGATGAAAGCAGTCGTTGAGATCACCAAAAAATTAAATATCCCGACAAGCGTTTCCTTGAATCCGTTAATGATTGACGGCACCGGAATGTGCGGTTGTTGCCGAGTTACCGTAAACGGAGAGACTAAATTTGCCTGTGTTGACGGTCCTGATTTCGACGGATTCTCAGTGGACTTTGACGAAGCTATGGTTCGACAAACTTATTATAAAGACGAAGAACAAAAATCTCATCGCTGTAACTTGGACAATTATAAATAAACCGTTGCGACACTTAATCAAGTAAGGAAATAAAATGCTGAACAGAAGTAAAACTAAAGTAAAAATGTCAGAGCAAAATCCTGAGATAAGAAATAAAAATTTTGGGGAAGTTGCTTTCGGTTATACTTTGGAAGAAGCCGTTGAAGAAGCCCAAAGATGCCTGGAATGTAAGCATGCTCCGTGTAAAAGCGGATGTCCCGTCAATATTCAAATACCGGAATTTATTCATCAAATTAAAGAGAGAAATATAGAAAAAGCATACGAGATTATAACCGAAGATAACTCTTTTCCGGCTATTTGCGGAAGGGTATGTCCTCAGGAAACTCAATGCGAAGGGAAATGCGTAAGATCCAAGCAAGGCGAAGCCGTAGGTATCGGAAGATTGGAAAGATTTGTTGCCGATTGGCGCCTGAAAAATAAGAAACCGCTAAAACGAGAAATAAAAAACAATCACATGAGAATAGCCGTAGTCGGAAGCGGTCCGGCCGGATTAAGCTGTGCTTCTGATTTGGCAAAACTCGGTTACGAAGTTACTGTTTTTGAAGCATTGCATGCTTTCGGCGGCGTATTGGTTTACGGCATTCCGGAATTCAGGTTGCCTAAATCACTGGTTAAAGAAGAAATTAATTCTCTGATTGATCTCGGCGTTAAAATGAAAAAAAATGTAATCATAGGACAATCTTTAAACATATCCGATCTTTTTGATGACGGATATGATGCCGTATTTATAGGAAGCGGAGCCGGACTGCCTAAATTTATGGGGCTGAAAGGAGAAAATTTCAACGGAGTTTATTCATCAAACGAGTTTTTGACAAGAGTAAATCTCATGAAATCTTTTGACAGAAGACATAATGACACTCCCGTAAAAGTCGGTAAAAAAGTTGCCGTTGTAGGCGGAGGCAACGTTGCCATGGATGCAGCAAGAACTGCTAAGCGTCTCGGAGCGGAAGAAGTTTACATAGTTTACAGAAGAAGCATGGAAGAATTGCCTGCCAGAGCAGAAGAAGTTCATCATGCTAAAGAAGAAGGAATTATTTTTAAACTTCTGGAAAATCCCGTTGAAATAATCGGAGAGAACTATGAAGTTAAAGGTATAAAAACAATTAAAATGAAGCTGGGCGAACCTGACAGTTCAGGCAGAAGAAGACCCGTACCTATTGAAAACAGCAAATCAATCATTCCGGTAAATAACGTTATTATAGCTATCGGACAAACTCCGAATCCTCTTCTCAGCAATACGACAAAAGGTTTATCAACAAACAAATGGGGTTGCTTGGTCGTTAATGAAGAAACCATGGAAACGGACATACCGAATGTTTATGCCGGAGGCGATGCCGTAACGGGAGCCGCCACGGTTATCTTGGCTATGGGCGCCGGTAAAGTTGCCGCAAAATCAATTCATGAAAAATTAAACGCTGAATAAGACAATAATTTTCAAAAAATCGCAAATGATTTAAATCAAAGGGAGTTCTCTCCCTTTTTCTTAATCCTTGCCGAGCATGAAAACAAAAAAAATCCCGATTCCTAAAAACCGGGAAAACAATTTATTTGTATTTGTAAAATTCCAGATACCAAGAGGCAAATTTCTTCACACCTTCTCCAATAGGCGTTTGCGGTTTATAACCGAAATCAGCAATTAAATCGCTTACATCGGCATGAGAAGCCAAAACATCTCCGGGTTGCATAGGCAACATATTCATTTCTGCCTTTTTCCCAAAAGCATTTTCGATTTCATGGATGAAATCCATCAATAAAACGGGTGAATTGTTTCCGATATTATAAATTCTGTAAGGCGCTTTTGAAGATCCCGGATCAGGATTCATCCCCGTCCAATAGGGATTAGGTTTGGGAGGCTTGGAAATCATCAATTGAATACCCTTAATAATATCGTCAACATAAGTAAAATCACGTTTCATTTTTCCGTAATTGTAAACATCTATAGGTTCTCCTTTCCAAATTCTCTCTGCAAAAAGAAACAATGCCATATCAGGTCTTCCCCACGGTCCGTAAACCGTAAAGAATCTAAGTCCCGTAGTAGGTATATTATACAAGGCGCTGTATGTGTGAGCCAATAATTCATTTGATTTCTTGGTCGCAGCATAAAGACTTATGGGATGATCCACATTATCTCTTGTCGAAAAAGGCATAGACTCATTCCAACCGTAAACGCTGGAACTGCTGGCATACAACAAATGCTTAACATTATTATGTCTGCTTGCTTCCAATATATTATAAAATCCTATAACATTTGATTCCAAATAAGCATCGGGATTGGTTATACTGTATCGAACGCCCGCCTGAGCCGCCAGATTAACGACAACATCAAATTTTTCTTTTTCAAACAACTCATATACTTTTTGCTGTTCGGAAATATCGGTTTTTATAAATTTAAGATTTTCATATTTAGAACTTACCAACGCCTCATCTTTCCTTATATTTTGAATAGGAAAACCCAATTCTTCCAAACGTCCGTATTTAATTCTTAAATCATAATAATCATTTACGATATCAAGTCCGAATATTTCATAATTTTTATCGTCTTTCAATAATTGCGCTAAATGAAAACCGATAAAACCGGCAGCCCCGGTAATGAGTATTTTCATATTATCTCCTTAACAAATATCTGGTTATAATTTACAAACATAATAAAAAGGTAAATCAGAGACGGTAAAACTCTTCTATCTTTTCTGCGACATGATCCATCATCTCTTCGGTAATTTCAGGAAAAATCGGCAAAGAAAGAAGTTTGTTCTGATAATTATAAGTTACCGGAAAATCTTCGCTTTTATGATTCATGCTGTCGTAAGCTTTCAGAAAAGGCAAGCCGATAGGATAATGAACTCCGGTAGAAACACCGTTTTCTTTTAAGAAAGCTTGAAGAGCTTCTCTTTTTTCAGCCCTTACAACAAAAAGATGATATACGGGGAAGGTACCGGCAAGTTCGACAGGAAGCGCCAAATCTTTTATGTTTTTCAATTTTTCGGTATAATATTTTGCAGCTTTGTTTCTCAAAGAATTCCACTCTCTTATTTTTTTAAGCTTAACATTTAAAACAGCTGCCTGAATTCCGTCCAATCTTGAATTAACGCCTTCAAATTCATGATTGTATTTATCAATCCTTCCGTGATTGGCATACATCTTACTCAATTTGAAAAGTTCGGGATCATTTGTAGTAATTGCTCCCCCGTCTCCGTAAGCTCCGAGGTTTTTACCGGGATAAAAACTGAAAGTCGCAATATCACCGATCGTTCCTACTGATCTTCCTTTATATTCCGCTCCGTGAGCCTGAGCGCAATCTTCCAAAATCTTTAAATTATATTTTTTCGCAAGCTCCGTAACCTTATCCGTTTCAGCAGGCTGACCGTACAAATGAACGGGAATAATAACTTTTGTCCTATCGGTTATTTTCTCTTCAATCTTTTCAACATCCAAGGTATAGTAATCGGGATGACAATCAACAAAAACAACCTTGCCTCCGGCAGCAGTTACCGCCTCCGAAGTAGCAATAAAACTGTTGGCGGGAACAATAACCTCATCACCTTCGGAAATTCCCAAAGCTTTTAGGGCTATAATTAAAGCATCCGTTCCGTTTCCGACTCCTACGGCATATTTTGTACCTACAAATTCAGCAAACTCAGAATTAAAATTATTCACAGCTTCTCCGCCGATAAAAGCGGTGTTGCTTATAATATTTTCTATTGCTTTATCCATTTCAGCGTTAAAAGAACAATATTGAACTTTCAAATCAAGAAAAGGAATTGTATTTTTTTCTTTTTTAAGCTCTTCAATATAGTTTTCGGCGGTAGCAGCGCAATCAGATAAAGTCAAAAACCTGTTATCTCTTGTTATAACTTTTCCTTTTAAGGTTTTAGCCGACAACTCAATCAAATAATCTTCAATATCGGCTTTTGCCAAAGAAGAATTTAAATCAGCGTAAGAAGGTGTTTTTACTAATTTCAACTTTGCTTCAAGAGCCAGAAAATCTTGGTAATATTCGGGAAAATTCTTTTTTATGACATATCTTAAATTATGTATCTGAGAGACACTGAGATAAGCCTTTTTATTCAAAACAGCTTTAACAAAAAGATCACTTTCCGGAGAATTTTTCCCGAAACGTTCAGTTATGATATCAATAATCACATTATTGTCAAAAATTAAGTTTAACATTAAAAATCTCCTTTATGAACCGCAAGAAGAAGCTCTCTGAACGATTTTATTTTTTCATTTTTTAATAAATAAGATTCGTAATCGGATGAGCAATAAGCAATGCGTCTTTTATCTTTTTCTTGAAATCGTTCCAAGACGATGTCTCCTCTCAACTCTTTATAATCCAAACTTCTCGCTTCATTTCTTGACAAATTTATATCAACTTCGACAACATTATTCTTAATGTCATCAAAATTTTTGAATTGAGGGATCAAAATACCGTCATCCGTTTTAACCGCTTTTACCTGCATAATTACCTCTTTATAAACTCCTTATCTTGCGAGCCGGATTTCCGGCATAAATTCCCGGTTCAGTGATAGATTTAGTAACCGTTGAGCCGGCTCCTATAACAACATTATCGCAAATTTCAACCGGTAAGACCGTTGCATTGGATCCTATTGAAACACGATTTCCTATTTTAGTCGATTTCCATTTTGATTGATCTCCGCCGGCAGGTCCCCCGTCGCTGAACAAATCGTTTATAAACATTACGCCGTGTCCGATAAAACAATCGTCTCCGATATCAACCAATTCGCAAATAAAAGAATGCGACTGCACTTTGCATCTTTTACCGATATTGACGTTACGCTGTATTTCGACAAAAGGTCCCACAAAACTATTGTCGCCTATTCGGCATCCGTATAAATTTACGGGTTCAACAACAGTTACGTTTTCTCCAAACGCAACATCTTTTATTCCGACTTGTAATTTTCTCATATATTTAAAACCTTATTTACGACCGAGTTTACATTTTTGAGGTTGGAATCTTAAGAAAACTTCTTTGCCGGTCTCAATAGATTCATAAATGGCGCTGATTAATTCCAAAGACTTTCTTCCCTCCAAACCGCCGACAAGAGCTTTTTTATTCTCAACCAAAGAATCTATTACATTTTCCAAATAACGAACATGGCCGAATCCGTAAACATTGGACGGGTTTTCTTTATACTGACTTAAAACTTCTTCTTTATCGTCATTAGCATCGGTAAAATTCCAAATTTTCATCTCGTTTACGGCAAATCCGCTTATTTCCACAGTTCCTTTTTCACCCAATAAAGATAAAGATCCTTCCAAATCTTTGGGACGAGTTGCAGTTGTAGCTTCCACCACGCCTATTGCTCCGCCGGCAAATTGAATAACGGCAACTCCGGTATCTTCTGTTTCAATATCAACCAATGCGGTTCTGGATTTGGCAAAAACGGAAACAGGTTCTCCCAACATCCACTCCAAAAGATCAATGTGATGCGATGCCTGATTAGTAAAAACTCCCCCGTCCATAGCCCAAGTACCGCGCCAAGCATCCTGATCATAATAATGTTGAGGACGGCACCAGCGCACCCGAACCGTTCCCATTACCATTTTTCCGAAACGTCCGTCTTCCAATGCTTCTCTGGTTTTCATAACAGGAAGATTGTAACGATTTTGCTTCACGACAAAAAGCTTTACCCCCTCTTCATCACAAGCTCTGATCATTTCATCGGCATCCTTAAGAGTTAATGCCATAGGCTTCTCGGTAACAATATGTTTTTTATATTTTTTAACTATATCAATCGTGTGTTCTGCATGTTTACCGCTTTCAGACAAAATATTCACAACATCCGTTTCGGGATGATTTTTTAACATTTCATCATAATTATTGTAATAAGGAACATCGTATTCCTTACCGACTTTTTCGGCTCTGTCGTATTGAACATCGCAAACAGCGATAAGATTTGCCCTGTCTCTCAAGGAAAATTTTATAGTTTCCGCATGTTTTTTGGAAATTCTTCCGCAACCTACTAATGCAAAATTAACTTTTTTATTCATACTCTACTCCTTTATGCAATTAAAGTTTACATAGCCAAGAATCCTGAAGACACTTTTAAAAAATAAGAATATTTTGTCATAATATTTTTTATATTATTAAGATTTTTTTATAACGGATACATCAAGCCTTTAATTACATACTAAATAAAAAATAATTATTATCCTAAAATGATTAAAGAAGAAATAACCGCAATTATTTAATCTAAAAACAATAATCTTTTAAAACATGTAAATCGCATTTTGAATTATCTCATTCCCTTATTTTTCTGTTCAGGGAAAAATCAATTAAATTTAAAATTCAGATATTTAACTTAAGTTTTTATTTTACGATTTATCATCTTTTAGAAACAAAAAACAATCCTTTTTACCTATTATGTTATTTACACAAATGATAATATTAGGCAAATAACATACAGCGAGCATAAAAAAAACAGCCCGAGAATATTCCCGAGCCGGATTGCAGTTAAATATTATTTCATCAAAAAAATTTACTGACTTTATTTGCGACAATTTTTGCTTAGATAAATTCCTGATCTGAACGTTTTACAGAAATAAATTTCTCCTCTGATACCAAAGACAGAATAAATATTTTCCGACCATTTTATTGTCAATTCTTCTACTCGCTTCGTATTTTATTTGCCAAAATATTGTAAACTGCAATGAAGAAAATCTTTATATCAGTCCAAACAGGATGCTCTTCTTTCATATTCAGATAAATGCGCTCAGATTCCAGATATTCTTCAACTTCTTGCATTTTTAAAGCCACGTAAGGAGGAATGCAACCCGGTTTATATTTAAATCTTTTTTCTTTAAGTTCCGGGGGATATTCATTCAAAAACCTGTTACTCAAAGGTCTTACTCCGACAAGCGCCATATCTCCTTTCAGAAAGTTAATTAATTGAGGTAATTCATCCAACCATAAACGGCGCATCCATCTTCCCCATTCTGCGGTTCGAAAATCATTTTCAATCTTTCCTTTATTTCCGTAACCGTATCTCTCCACCATATAATGTTGAAGATATTCAGCATAAGGATGCATGGTGCGAAACTTGTAAACATGAATAATTTTACCGCCTTTTCCGTGCCTTTTCATTTTAAACAAAGGTCCGTAAGAAGGATTGGTGTCTTGAGACGGTTTGCCGGATTTTTTTGCCAAGAAAAATAATTTACCGTTCAACTCTTTTGTCTCGATTACTTCAAACCCGCAAAAATAAAGTCTTCCCAAAATCTCACATTTTGACAAAGGACGATTCATGCCTTTGGTAACTGAAAAATATAAACCCTGCAATAAATTTAATTTAGGAAATACGCGATTAAAAATAAAATCAAAAACGTAAAAAGTTTCACCTAATAACTTAAACGATTTTTTAACGAAACGGGATCTTCTCTGAGCAATGGTTTCTCCGCAACCCACAAAGATACCGCCCGGCGTCAGAATCTCGTTTAATTTTATAAGATATTTATTAATGCGTCTCATATCATTTAACTTGCGTAAATTCAAAAACATTTCCAATTGAGACGATTCAAAGTTATCAAGGTTATCGGAATTTCCGGTATTAAACACAAAACATTTTGATTTCCCGATATTTTCAATGGCAATAAATTCATATATGAATTCAAATAATTCATCCGGATAATGGTATTGTTCATTTATCAAAGTACGCAAAAAAGATTTTTCAACTGCTATATCAGGCTCAAATTTTGGATCATATCTGTCCGGAACATACACCGGAGTCGTCACCGTTTCCTCTTCTATATTTTCCAATTTATCGGAATGAGTTACCAGATCAAAATGAGAATCTATCGGATCAATTGCTCTGAATCTGTTGGAGAGGATATAAAAAAAGGCAAAAATAAACTCCAAAAATAAAGTAATAAGAGAAGTACCGAAAATAATCAGTCGAGATAAATTAAATAATTTAAATCCGAAAATCAAAATACAAAAAACAGCAGAGGCAACAATATCTGCAATGAATATTTTTTGAACCGCTTCACCGAACTTATCCCCCTTGAGAGGATGATATTTTTTGGTCAGCAAAGAAATAAAAACCCAAATAAGAGACATAATAAAAATTATAGACCTGTATTGCGGTATAATTCGATTTACGGTAGCCGGTTTATACCAGGCAACCAAAAGAAAAGACAGAACAAAGGAAAAAATATTAACTATCATAAATCCCAAAGTTTTCCTGCTTCTCATAAATCTCTGTTTTCTCGCAACAGGCTTTAAAGTACATTTATTTTTCTTATTATAATTTTTCCCTAAAAAGACCAAAACAAGGCATTCTAAAACAGTTATAAAAGAAACAGATCCGAAAAATAAAATTCTGGAGTAATCAAATTGTTTAAAAAGGAAGAAGAAAACAGTAAACAAAGCCACAATAGAAAAATTTATTTCAATCGCTTTAGATAAAATATTTTTTATCGAATGGTATTTATATAAAGTGTATTTGGAAGAAACAGAAGAAATAAAAAGCCAAACCAAAATAAATACCGATAATTCGGTTTTATAACCGTAAATACGATAAGCCAAATCATCGCTCTTAATCCACGACATAAAAATATATGATAATGCGACAATGAAAATATCAATAAAAAATAACAGATACGTTTCTTTTCTTTTCATATAACCTCTTAAATCACAAAAATATTATAAACAAACATTCATTTTTTTGAAATTATCAAAATCCTTTTAGCCGTATTTTTAAAACTCTGCCATAAAAATATCTTAAGCCATTCAAGATTATTTTTTGCCCAATTGTGAGGATGAGTACTTATCATAATTTGCTCAGGAGAATCGTCGGTATTTAACAAATTAATAATATTTTCAGTTGAATATATGTTTATGTTAAAGCAAGATTTCACTTTATCTCTAACCGATACTTTCTCATTGTTCCAAGAGCGCCCGGCATCGGTGATGTAAAACATTTTATTAAAATCCATATCAAAATAAGGCTCAAACTTTATACCGTATTTTTTATAATCATATTTTTTCCATAAGTCCCTGTTATCGTACTTTGACATAGGACTTCCATGCATACACATAGATTCAACAGGATAATATTCTCTTATTTTTTTAAGATTTTTTTCAAAAAGTTCTATTGCTCTGCCATAATCGCCGTTTGATAAACTCAGGTCTTCATAATGATAACCTATTTCATGACCCAAATCGGCAATTTTAACAATAATTTCAGGATTAAAACTCTCATTTACTATTCTGAAATAATACGTTGCTTTTATGCCTGAATCATGCTCTGTTTCAGCCATTTTTAAAGCATTTATCGGATTTCTGTCTACGTCATGCCTAAGCAATACAATATTATCAAGGGAAGCTTTAAATTCTTTTTGGGGAATAATTTTCCGTTCAGATTTAAGAATACTGTTTAATAACAGTTTATACGATTTAAATGAAAAATCCATAACTTTTCCTTATTTAACCCGCAATAACGTTATTAAGTTTAAGCAAAAATTCTTCATTGAGTTTTTTTACTGCGTTAAATCCGTCAGATTCCGGATATTTTTTATTTTTTATATTTGCTATTTCCGCTTCAAAATTATCGCAATCGGATATAATAACGGAAGGATCTTTTTTCGCAATAACACGTTTTACGGAAGCATAATCAGTTGTTAAAACGGTTGTTCCGCAAGCTCTCGCTTCTAAAATCGTTAAAGGAACACCGATACATCCGCCCTCATAAACCACAGGAAATATATAGACATCGCTCAATTTATAAATTTCCTGAATATCTTCAACGTAACCGTCAATAATGATCATGCCTTTTTTCTTCAATTTTTCTTTTAGAGCCTGTTCTTTAGGAGCATCTTCCGGAGTAGAACTGCTTCCTACAACAACAACTTGATTATCTGATTTTTGCAAAGGTATAAGAGCTTCAAGATTTCTTCCGTAATTAATATGCCCGACATGCGTAATTACAAATTTATCTTTCGGTATTCCGTATTTCTTTCGTAAAACATTTTTATCCGTATTTTCATCTTTTTTATTAAATTTTGATAATTTCGTGTATAAAGGGAAAAACTCTGTTTTAATTCCCATATTTTTCATTTGGCTCTCTACTGCAACAGAGGGAGTTAAAACGACATCGGGTTTTATTAATGAGACCATCCTCTTTTTTAAGGAACTCAGATATTTCGGTTGAAGATTTATCATAACGGTTCTAGCTTCCGTATAATATGAGCTAAGTATTTTCATTCTTAAAAAACTCGCAAAAGTGGCTGAAGCAGAAGAGAGATAAACAATCGTATCAGGTTTAAAATATTGAATTGTTTTTTTTAATTCAGAAGAAAGCAAAAGTTTATTCGTTTCGATATTCTTCAAGTTCCATTCGTTGTTATCTTTTCCGAACTTAGAACATGCAGCAACTTGATGATATTTAAGCAATTGCTGCAAAATATTTCTGGCAGTTTTCTTAATGCCTTCATCAAACGGATATGATAAATCTTCCGAAAAATAAAAAATTTTCATCTATTTATACCGCCATGATTTTACTTTGTAGCCGTCAAACTTATCAGGATATTTATCAAAAAACGATGTTATAACTTTGTTGATTATCTCGCTGCTTGCATCAGAAATATCTTTCTCATTATCGATAATAAGAATATTTTCATCTTTTTTTATAAGTTCCGAATAAAGTTTATGTTTAAGTTCAATTTCTTCCCTTCTTTCGTCACAGCCTCGATCAATAATTGTTTGGGGAGAAAGAGAAATAAAAATTTGGCGATCAAGTTCCGGAATAAGTTTTCTAACGATTTTATATATAAATCTGTTTATATCAGGATTATTGGCAGCCATTTCAATATCGATTATATTATCCATAATGTAACGATCCGTAATTATAACTCTTCCTTTGTAAGAAAAAAACCTTAACTTTATATTATACCATACTATCATATCAAGAATCGTTAAAAATCTCCAAAGTCCGGAAGTTGTATTATTTTTGGGCATTACAGATGCATCAGTATTTTCAGACTTAATAATATCCTTTTTCTCGGTTTTTCCGTATTTAAGAAATCGGTATAATTTCAGAGCCGCAGTCGTAAAAGGCATTGATCCTGCTCTGTTCCAATAATATTCGGTTTTTACTCCGCATTTATCAAATGCTTTTCGCAAGTTATTTATATGCGTACTCTTTCCGGATCCGTCAACTCCGCTGAAAGAGACAACTAAATTGGGATGAGCGGCAACTTTTAATTTAAGCTGAATAAATCTATCCGCAAGTCCGCCGAAAACCTGAATAAATCTGTCCGAAGGTGTCCCGAAAGAAGGATCTTTAAATTCTCGCAAGGTTGTATGAATCCTTGTCCAAAGATGAGAAATTTTCATAGGAAGTTTTATATTTTTTTTCAGAATTTTCGTATGGAGAATCATTCTAATCCAATTACGGCTTCGCACATATCTTTTAGATTTTTTAAGAATTTTATCAGGAATAAGTTTTTCTCCAAGAAGAGTATTAGCCAGATGTTCAAAAATAATAAGAACAGTATATAAACTGTGATCCCACCTCATATTTTCAGCAGTTTTTATTACAAAATTCCAATCAATATTTTCTCTTTTTATACATTCTCTTATTACTTTAAGATCAAATAAACTCAGTTGATGATCTTCTAAAAAATGATGAGCGCAAATTATTAAAGCAGCATCATCATTTCCCGGATAATGAACAAGCGGATCATCTTCCGAAATTTTGTAATTTTCCCAAATATGATCTATGTCGCAAAACGGAACAACCCAACAAACTCTTTTATGAAGATGAATAGGAATTATTTCTTTTTCTCCCTCAAACTTACGATAATATTCTTTATGAGCTTCCTGAATGCTTCTTAAATCTATATAACCGATTTCTTTAAGAATTTCTCCGGCGCGAGTAAAATCTTTTTCTCTGACAAGGATATCCAAATTACCGCTCAAATAGGGAAAATCGTTTATTGATTTATGAAAGATGTAATCAATTTTTTCAGCATCCCATTTTTCCTTAATTACAGTAAATTCAGTTGCCCATTTTTTATATAAATTTTCTTCTTCCGAATAAGCTTTTTTAAAATGTTCCGATTCGAAAAAATCTTTATTTATCCTCGCAGTATTTTTATTTGCAAGTTCTATTAACGAAATGCTGTTTCTTTTATAATAATCCAATACGCTTTCATAATTAATGTTATCGCAAACAACTTCTTCATTTTTAAAAACTGAAATCGCAAATTTTTGAATGTTATTCATTTTTCTTCCTTTTTAAAAGAATTATATATTTCTAAGGTTTTGGCGCAAATATTTTCATTGCTGTATTTCAGCGCAGCATCCCTGATTTTATCGTTTTTATTATTCAAAGCAAGATCAACCTTACAGGCAAATTCATCACAATTTCTTTCTGAAATATAGCAATTTTCTATGTCTGATATAACGCTTTTTACGTCTCCCGCATCCGTTGACACTACAGGCAAATTGCAGGCAAGAGCCTCCTTAATCACCGTAGGGCTGCCTTCATATAAAGATCCGAAAACAAAAACATCGGCGCAATTAAGAAGATCGGGAATTTCCGTATTTGATACTTCGCCCCAAAAGATTACATCCGGTATTTTATTTTCAGAAACATAATTTTTAAGCTGCTCAGAATCTCTTCCTGAACCTACCAGGAGTAATTTAATTACGGGATTTGATTTTCTTAAAATGTAAAAACTGTCTATTAAAAACTTAACGTTCTTTTCTTTTTCAAGTCTTCCGACAAAAATCAAAATTTGATCTTCTTTATCAAATCCGAATTTTTTTCGGAGTTCCGGTTTATTTTTCACATAAAATTTTTCTAAATCAACAGCAATAGGAATAACGCAAATTTTATTTTTTATCCAAGGATATTTCTTTAAATAATGATCTCTGCTTCCTTCATCAACCGCTATTAACTTATCGGCAAACATAAAAGCAATTGTTTGCATTATGAAATAAATAACTCCTTGCAAAAATCCTTTCTTATCAAAAACAGCAATATCGTGAGAGCCGTGCAAACTGCATATAATCTTATTTTTTTTTATTTTTGACGACCAAATTAACGGAATTGCCATATCGGGTCTTTGAACATGAATTACAGAATAGGGAGTAATTTTATTTTTAATTTTCGGAAGATTAAAAAGATACTTATAATTGGAAATATCTTCTTTGTCGGTTACCGGAATAAATTCAGAAAATAATTTATCGGATTTATCCGGATCATAATTGCCGTTTCCTGCCAGAACCGTTTTTATTTTTCTATTCATAAGAAATTTTGATAAATTTACCAAATACGACATAATTCCGCCTGAAGAGTTTCTGGCGGGATTTTCATTTTCTATAAAAAAAATCTTCACTTTTTATTTCCTGTAAAATCATTTATATGTTTAAGAATAACCTTCGTCATGTCATCCCATTTGTTAATAATCATACTGTCTATCTTATCTTTCATTGCCTGCTTATCATTTTTATCTTCTAAAACCGATTTAACTCTTCCGATAATTTCCTCTCTGCTGATTTCATTGAACATTATTCCTATTTTATAAAAATCTTCATGAATCAACATTTCTCGATTACCGGTATAAATTGTATATGTTCCCAATAAACTTGCTTCTCTTGCCATTGTATCTCCCGAAGTAATTGCCATCTTTGCAAAAGCAAGAATAGAATTAATGTCTTTAACGGGTTCCTTAAGAATAATACAATCTTTTTCTAACTTATTCTTCAATGATTTATCTTCTAATGAAAGAACTGTTTTCAATCCTAAAGATTTAATCATTTCAATTAACTCAAAAATATTATTCTTTTTATTTTGATAATTCAAACTGATGTTTGCTACTTCCCTGACAAAGACATACTCATCCGGAGCTAATCCGTATTCTTCCAATGCTCCCGGATCAGGTTTATAATAATTCGGATGCAAATATGCCAACTCTTTAAAACCGTTAAAAAAATGAACATTTTTACCGTTTGCGGGGAAAATTTTCGGCATAATATGCCTTGTCGCAAATAATTTTGCATAATAAAAGTTTATTTTGTATTCGTAATCATCTTCAAAAGCCAAAGAAGGAATACCGAAAACTTTAGATGAAATTGTCGTAAGAGGCCCAAACCCGCAAGTAAGCTCTATTTTATTATCCTTATAAAATTTCAGAAGTTCTTTTTCTCTAAGAAGATTAAAACATAATTTGGAAACAATATTCTTCCCGTGTTTACCGAAAGAAAATACAGGAAATCCGGGAAGTTCATATCTCAGTATTCGTTCCAAACTTCCTCTGGGACGAAATGCCAAAAAGATATTATGATTATCATTCTTCAAAGTATTTATCGTATTCTTAAAAAAGTTCACGTCAACAGGATGTTGAAAATCAAATAATATATTCATATAACCGACTACTTAATTTTTTGATATAATTTAAGACCTAACTTTCCTAACTTCATCAAATTAGGTTTATGCGTTTTTTCAAATCTTCCCAGATTGGACATTTCGCCTCCATATTGTAACTTGAATTTTCTAACGCCGTATTCTATATCGGGTTTTCCGGCTCCCATCCAATCAAATAATTCCATTCCGTTAAGAGCTCCCCAGCGTATTGTTTCCCAATAAAGAAGATCTATCGGACGCATTAGAAAATATTTATGTTCTCTGTTCGTTCCGATATAATATGCATAAATACATTTATTACAGGTAAAAGCCAACAAAGAGACAATAACTTCATTGTCTTTTTTAAGTTCAAACAATTTCACTTCAGATTCATCGAAGTTTTTTGCAATTGCTTCAAAAAAATCAATCTTCGGGAAAGGTTTTTTTACATTATCAAAGGTATTTTTAAGAAGCTTGTAAAACGTGCCGATTCTGCCGGAACAATTGTTTACTTCAAAAACCAAATCATTCCTTTTGGCTTTTCTTATTCCTTCTTTTCTCGACTTTTTAATATTTTTCCAAAGTTCTTCTTCGCCGACAGACAAATCTATCAAAATATTTAAATGATCATCAAAGTAAAATCCTGATTTTTCAAAACCGTCACCGTAATGTATATCCCAAAGGTTTCTGAATTGGGTATATATTGCTTTTTTAGAAGCAATTTTGTCATATTCTTTTAAAATTTCAAAAACAATTTCCGACCTGTTATCTTTGACAACAGGACCTCCCCAAATAATGGATCTGGCCGTAAAATTACCCAAAACAGATTTATAATCTTTTTGAACTTGAGACAATAAAACTCCAACCAAATCATTATTTTCGTTTCTGGCTCCGACAAGAATAAAATCATAGAGTTTACATTCTTTTAAAACTTTCAACATCTCAGGACTTTGAAACGGATTTGCATTCTTATGCTCGCTTAAAAAACGTTTCCATTCGTCATTATTTATTTTTAAATCAATTTTTATCATTTTTATTCTCGCAGTTATCTTTTCGGACCGATATTCTTTATTTCACTGCTCTTCCAATTTGAATAATCTACTTCTCCGGAATTATCTCCGCCCGGTTCATCTGATTCATCATAAATTAAATTTTGTATTTCATTCTCATCGGATGTTCCCCACCAATTATTTTGAGCAGAGACATTATTGACGCCGTAATAGTAAGATAAATAAAATCCGTAAGTATCAGCTGAAATATTATTATTCTTTGCTGTGATATCAGCGCTTCTGTTGCATCTGACAGCAATATTATTATTGATAAATTCACATTCTGTTATTAAGATTAAGCCGTCATAGTCATATTCCTTTTCCGAATAGACAGCATAATTTTCCGACGAGTCAAATACAGAAGAGGCAAGAGAAGGATATGAGTTATATTGAGAACGGATATGAATTCCGTTATTTATAAAATAACTGTCGGAAATCGAAGGCGATGATTCGTAAAGATCAATTCCTGATTTATTATCAAAAAAAATAGATTTATCTGCAACCATTTCGCTTTCGTCTGCTTTAGTCCAAAAACCATATAGCCCTTCATTGCAATGCCCGACAAAAGAGTTGGAAATTATTCCGCTTTTATAGTTAAAAATAACTCCGTATTGCGAACAATTTAAAACAGCAATATTGTTTGCAGTAAGATTATTCTCGTTTTTTATCCCGAAAGAACTCCATTGTATAATGCAATTTTCTATTTCTCCCGTTTCGGAATAATTGGTTATTCCGTTCCAATCGCCTTTATCGGGATTTGTCTCGCATGACGTAAAAATAACCGGATTATGATCATCTTTAACAATATTCATATTTCCGAATAATATTATTTTTGAATTATCAACCTCAATTACCGTATTTTTTCCTATTTCCAATGTAACTCCTTGTCTGATAAAAAAATCATTATCAATTAATATATGGCTGTCTGCCGCCCAAGAAGTATCTTCATCTATTTGTCCGCTGATTATGCGTGTTTTACGCATTCTCAAATTTACTTCCGTATCTTCATTTATTTTAATAATATCTTTATGCCATCCGAATCCTTCGGCAGAATAAACTAAAATATAAACGCCTTCCGCAACGTCATTAAATTCAAAGTTACCGGATGAATCAGTGTTAATTGATTTATAAGGAATCCCTGAATTTCTGTGTTCTATAAATAATTTTTCATCATAATCCGCGCCTAAAAAATCGTAATTACTTTTTATGGCAGTTATTTCGTCATATTCATTTCCTATGAGAAATAATTCTATTTTAACGATATTATTTTCAATAATATCTTCTGATCCGGCTAAAACCGATGTTACTTTCCCGGAAAGCGAAAATTCTTTATCCCTCGCAGGATTTTCCGAGCAGGAAAGAATCATTAAAACGGCAATTAACAATAATATTTTTTTCATAACTTAATCCTTTTTTGTTTCGATAAACAGTTCAACATGGTTTGCAACCATCTTATCAATAGAAAAACTGTCTTTGATTACTTTTAATCCTTTTTTTCCCATTTCTTCTTTTTTTTCTTCATTATCAATAATATCTGAAATTAACTTTATAACTGTTTTGGGGTTATTATCGGTAAGAAATCCTGTCTTATTGTTAATTATAATCTCTTTATTGCCGCCGTTATCAGAAGCAATAACAGCTTTTCCGAGAGCCATATATTCCATAATGGAATTTGATATTCCTTCTCCGAAATTATCATTTTGTTTCGTTAAAAGAACAGCGACATCAAAAATATTAACAATGGATTCGACATCATTTCTTTTCCCCGTAAAAATAAATCTTTCTTTAATTTTTTCCTTAACTTTTCCTTTTACGTTTTCAAGATTATACCCGTCTCCTACAGCAATAAAAGTTATATCATATCTTGTTTCAAGAAGATGATTTGCAACAATTGCAAATGTATCAAAATCTTTTCTTTCTGCAAATGCTCCGACCATTCCGACTGTATATTTTGAAGAAATGCCGAGTTCTTTTCTCATCGCATCTTTTGTCTTAATTTTTTCCAATCTTTTGAAATTGAATCCGTTATAAATACAATGCCTTTTGGCAACAGGAACATTGTGAGAAATCAATCCGGCTTTAGAATTAGAAATAATAACATCTGAAAAAGGGAAAGTAAGTTTACAATAAGTCCAAGTTTTACTGAATTTACGGACTTTTCCGGGAGCTGTCGTAACCATACCGTTTATCAATTTTTTATTCAAAAGTATTTTAGGCAAGACGGAATAAACAGACTGTAAATGCCCCCAACTGTATATTATATCAGGATTTATTTTTTTTATAATCTGAAAAATCCTTAAAAATAATCCTAAATCATATTTACTCTTTTTTGCAATACAATGTATATTCGCATCAAGCTCCAAAACCTCCTTATAATCAATTTTATTTTCATTTAAAAGAATATCGCATTTCAAATCAGAATACTTCGATAATCCTTTCAAAAGTTCAACCAAACGTCTTTCTTTTCCTCCCGATTGGAGCGATTCAATAAAAAACAAAATTTTCATGATAATCTCAGTTTTTCTCCTAATATTTTATCCCATTTTCTAGGATAAATCGGTCGCATCCCGCTGTCATGATGAAAAGTTAATTCACCAAAATATAAAAAACCGTTAACTTCATACCAATCAACTCGAACATAAATAAAATCACCGGCAAGTTTCTCGGAAAGTTTAAGCATCAATTCAAAGTTTTCCGGTTTTTTTACATCTTTATCAGAAGGATCCGTAACAGTACCGCACTTCTTTACGGATGACCACCAAAAAGGCTCGCGTTTCCAATTTAAATCATACCAATTTCTTGCATGGTTTTCTGTTCCTCTGTTTAAATCAACTTGTACAGTAATTGCCTTACCGTTAAAACAATGAACTTTATAATCAAAAGGTATGCCGCCATTTTTATCGATTAATAACTTTTCAACGATCACACAAGGTTTTATATTTTTATACTGCCATTCTAAGGAATATGTATAGTAATTCCTCTTCATTAATTTATTTAACTTCTTTCTTACATAAAAAAAATCAATGTTTTCTTTATTTCGAATAATAATTCCTCCTGAACTGTCATGATTTGTTTTGATAATAACAGGATAATCAGGAATATTGTCTTCGGTAATATCTTTTACATCTTCAGTCTGTAAAATAAGAGGAACAAGAAACTCCTTGCCAATCTTATTTTTAATATGCTCTCTAACTGCAAACTTATCTGCACATAAAGTATGCAAGTCAGACCTATCATGTAATTTCAGCCAATTTATTTTTTCATTTAATGTTACGGGATTATCCAGATTTATCTTTGTACCGAAAACTTTCTTATAGTTTCTCTTGATAATGATTTTATTCGGCATTATGCGATAATACAAAAAGTTATAACTTATTTTAATTGGATGTAACAGCATATAAATAAGAGATGACCTTCTGTATAATCGTTTAAGTATTTTTATCATAATTGCTTCATCCTAAAATATTCTCTATAAACTCTAAAAGTTTTTTAGAGTTTGAATTTATTTGAAAATTATTTAAAGCTGTTTTTTTTCCTGCTTCACCAATTAAAAGTGATTTTGAATAATTATCATTCATTTTAATTAATTTGTCGGAAAAATCATCTATATTATTTGGCACAGCAATAAAAGCTGACTCATTATCTTTTAAAAAACTGCTTATTTCACCTACATCAGTAACAATAACCGGTTTCCCGGTTGCAAGATATTCTCCTAATTTGGTAGGGAATCCGGCTTCCGCCTGTTTTGAATTTGGACGCGCAAGAACCAGAGCAACAGAATTTTTCAAGTATTTAGGCATATCATCTCTATCAACTTTACCGATAAAATTAACATAATCGGATATTAAAAAATTCTCTGATATTTTTTTTAACCTTTTTATGTCTTCTTCAGGTCCGTATCCTATAAGGTACAACTTTATATTTTGTTTATAAAGTTGACTTTTTGCATAGGATTTAATCAAAAAATCAACACCGTCTTTATTTCCGCCCATAAATCCGCAGTATGCAATATATTTTTCTTCAGATTCTTCCAAAATACAATTAAATCTGTCAAAATCAACTAATATAGGAATAAATAAAGACTTGGCATTTTTCCTTATCTTATCGGCAAAGAAAACTTCCAAAAATTTAGAAATAACAATAACACCGTCATATAATTTAGGTCTGACAACCAAACTGATAAATTTTTCTATAATATTTTTTCTGTTATAAATAATAACATCCGGGAGTTCATTTGATTCACGAATAACAGGAATCTTTAACCATTTACAAATAATAAATAGAACTACCTCATCAATAAATGAAGTTGAATATTCTAAAATCGCAAAGTTTTTATTATTCTTTTTCAATTTTACCAGAATAATTATACTTTTCCAAAACGCAAATATTTTGTTTAAGTTTCTCATTATAAATCTGCTGTCTCTATAATGATTACCTGATGAGTAAAGGTAATTTATTCCTTCATAACTGCCGCTTGCTTCAAAATTAACTTTTTCTCGAAAAGGAATTCCGGTGCATATCACAAGAGAATCAAACCCATTTTGTTTAATCCCTTTTAAATAAGCGTGAATTCTATTTGTTGAAGCGGCTCCTTGAGGGTAATGTAAGTTCCCGATTACGACAAGCTTAAGATTATCAAAATCCAACAATCAGTTTATCCCCCACCATTTATTGCTAAGCTTAGCTGTTCCGACAATAGTTTTTAGAACTCTCCAAGAGGTATTATGTATTTGATATTCAGGACAAATATGCTGATATTCCGGTCTTTGTTCAAATTCATTAATAACCAGCTCTACTGAATTCAAAACTATTTCCGGAATCAGTCCGGTAATTATAATAGTTCCCGCATCAATCGCCTCCGGTCTCTCCATGGAATTTCTTACAGTAACGGCAGGGAAATTTAAAATAGATGATTCTTCACTGATAGTTCCGCTGTCAGAAATTGCGCATTTTGATTTCAATTGCAAACAGTTATAATCCATGAAACCGAAAGGCTTAAGGTATTTTACTCTTTCATCAATTGTAATTCCTTCTGCCATTTCAAGTCTCTTGCGAGTTCTCGGATGAGTTGAAACAATTACAGGCAAATCATATTTTTCAGCCAAATTATTAAGTATTTCAACAATTTTTTTTAAATTTTCTTTATTGTCTACGTTTTCTTCTCTATGCGCGCTTACAATAAAATACTCTTTTTCTTTAAGATTTAATTCATCAAGAATATTTGATGAATTTATTTTTTCTTTATAAAAGTTAAGAACTTCAAACATGGGCGAACCGGTTACATAAACCCTTCTGTGAGGCAAGCCCTCTGCAAGCAGATGTCTTCTTGAGTTTTCCGTATATACCAAATTAAAATCTGCAGTATGATCTATTATTCTTCTGTTTATTTCTTCAGGAACATTAAAATCAAAGCTTCTGTTTCCGGCTTCCATATGATAAATAGGTATCTTCATCCTTTTTGCCATAATTGCGGCAATTGAGGCATTCGTATCCCCTAAAATCAAACAAGCGTCAGGTTGTTCCTTTTTAAAAATTTCTTCAATTTTTATCAAAGTTTCCCCGAGAACATGCCCCAATGAGCTTGTATCAACGCCCAAATAATAGTCAGGTTTTCTTAATTCTAAATCATTATAAAAGACTTCATTTAATTCATAATCATAATTTTGCCCTGTATGCACAGTAATATGATTCACATATTTATCTAACAAAGGCATTACGCAAGCAAGCCTTATTATTTCCGGTCTTGTTCCTGCAACAGTAATTACTTTTAATTTATTTTTTTTCATATCATCCCCTTGAGTTTCATCATACTTCTTCATAATAAGTGTCCGGATCTTCGAGGTCAAAAAACTCGTTTATCCAGAAAAGAGTAATCAGATCTTCATCTCCGATATTTTTAATATTATGAGTAAACCAAACCGGCATATCAACAAATCCCGGTTCATTTCCGTCAAGAATATATGATCTTGATTCATCTGTCCCTATTCGCCTTAATTTAATCTCTGCTTTTCCCTTAATAACGGCAAAACGTTCAACCTTTCTGATATGAAAGTGATTTCCTCTTGTTATTCCCGGCTTTGTAGTTGAAAAAGAAAACTGACCTTGCGACAAACTCTTTACAGTTTCAACAAAAGAGCCTCGATTATCCTTATGAAGAGCTAACTTTTTCGGGAAAAAATCCTTAGGCAAATAAGAACGGAATGTGTTAAAAAGACATAAATCAAAATATGATTCCAAATTAGGAAAGATACCGTTATCGACATATTCATTTTTGAATTTATAAAGCGTTTCAAGAACATCAGATACTTTTCTTGAAGCAATATGCGGAACAACAAATTTATCAGTTGCAATACCTTCGGCTGCATGCTTATAAATTATTTGCGCCAAATCATAAACATATATTAAATCAATTTCGGAATCTGATTGAATCTCCGGTTCTTCATTGTTAACTATTCTATAAGAAAAAGTAGCAATAAAAGAATTATAATAAGGATTTCCAAAAGGTCCGAAAACGTTTGGTATGATAAAACCCGTAAATTTGGAGTTATTCTTCTTTGACCACTCCAACAACAATTTTCGGCTCTCTTTCTTTGATTTTCCGTAAAGATTATCTCTATTTTCCTGAGTACTTGAAGAAACCAAAACATGAGCTTTTGAACCTGTTCTTTCCAGTGATGAGATCAATTTTTTCGTCAGCTCAATATTGGTATTATATAATTTCTCAGGATTATTGTGCCGATTCATGGCAGCTAAATGGATTATAACATCGCATTTAGCCGTAAAATTATCCAAATCTTCTCGATTATTGAAGAATCCGTCCTCAAAATCAATCATCTCAATGTTTTTTTGCAAGCTCAAAAAATTATATAAATGAGAACCGATAAATCCTGATTGTCCGGTGATGCCTGCTTTCATTATATCCTCTTATCCCTTTAAAATATCTTCTTTTATAAAATCAAGTTTCAGCAATAATTTCTTAGTCTCTTCCACATTTAATCTGTATGTGTTGTGAGAAGTATATTCTTTTGCTTCAGCTATTTTATCGTCTCCTTCGGAAAAATATCTGTTATAATTAAGATCTCTGTTATCGGAAGGTATCCTGTAATAATCCCCTAAATCTTCAGCTTTTACCATTTCTTCTCTGTTTACCAAAGATTCAAAAAGTTTTTCGCCGTGCCTTGTTCCGATAATTTTAGTCTCAACTTCAGAATCATATAATTCTTTCAAAGCTTGCGCCAGATCACCGACGGTCGAAGCCGGAGATTTTTGAACAAATCTGTCTCCTTGAACACCGTTTTTAAATGCATATATAACCAAATCAACCGCATCATCCAAAGTCATCATAAAACGAGTCATATTGGGGTCAGTAACAGTAAGAGGTTTCTTATTCTTAATAAAATCGACAAAAAGAGGAATAACAGAGCCTCTTGATGCCATAACATTACCGTATCTTGTTCCGCAAAAAACAGTTCCGTTTCCAGCAACTTCTCTTGCTTTTGCCACCATGACAAGTTCCATCATTGCCTTGGACATACCCATTGCATTTATAGGATAAACAGCTTTATCCGTACTGAGCACAATAACTTTTTTTACATTGTTGGCAATAGCTGATTCCATAACATTACAAGATCCCAAAATATTGGTCTTTACGGCTTGAACGGGAAAAAACTCACAAGACGGAACTTGCTTTAAAGCCGCAGCATGAAAAACATAGTCAACTCCTTTCATGGCAATATCTACGCTTTCTCTGTCTCTTACGTCTCCGATATAAAATTTTATTTTGGGATTATTATACTTCTTTCTCATATCATCTTGTTTTTTTTCATCTCTTGAAAATATACGAACTTCTTTTAAATCCGTATTTATAAACCTTTTAAGAACAGCATTTCCGAAAGACCCGGTTCCGCCGGTTATAAGTAAAGTTTTATTGGTAAACATATTCACAACCTTTTATTTTTTTTATTTTCTGTTATAATTTTATTGAATAAATCCAAAGCGAGCTTATATTGCGCTTTACCTGAAAAATGAATATTATCATATCGATATATTTGATCAGTATAAATATCTGAATTTATACCTTCAAAAACATTATTGTTGTTTTTAATTATTTTAAATTGAGCTTCCTGCAACCCCGAATTAATTTTTTTCTCGGCAAGAGGATGAAATGTTGCAATTGACATATAAACGGGAGCATATATATTTTCAGATCTTAAAAATTTCAATATCTCCGAAAACCGTTGAATATAGATTTCAGGATCAGTTCCCTTGAAATTATCTGACTCTCCCTGATGCCAAACAATATGAGATATTTCCAAATTTAATTTATGTATATCGTCCAAAGTTTTTTTAAGTTTAGAGTGATACTTCCCTCCGTAACTCCAATCCTCTGCTTTAGAGCTGCCTTCTCCCGCAGGAACAATGATTACATTCTCAAAGCTGCTTCTTTCTATGACCATATCCGCAAAAAGACACCAAATGCTTCCTTTTCTTCCGGATGCTCCCAATAAAGGATCTTCAGCTTTATATAATTCACCTTCGAAAAAGTTATAAACGTTATGTCCGGCAGAGAATAAATCTTCTCCGTAATTTGCAGAGTTTGATTGTCCGAATGCTAAGAGAACCATAGTTTTCTTTATAGAAAACTTATTAACATCAACTTCAGATTTTCGTTGCGATAGAATTTTTTTCATATAAATAAATTTTGAAATTTTACTCTCAAAAAACTTATGATAAATAAAAATCAATAAAATAAATACCGTTGCAAAACAAAGACTATTTATTACGGTAAAATTTGATAAATTCTTCCGAATCATGCAGTTTCTTATAATTAGCTCGGAACCATTCTTCGGAATTATTCCACCATTCGGTTTTCAATAATTCATCCGTCAACTCTTCCGAAATCCTGAATTTTATGTGTTTAGCGGGTATTCCTCCGACTATTGAATACGGTCTTACGTCTTTTGTAACAATTGCTCCCGCCGCAACAATTGCTCCCGTGCCGATTTTTACCCCGCCCATTACAGTTGCTCCGTTTCCGATCCAAACATCATGCTCAATAATTACGTCTTGATGTTCTTCAAAATAATCTTTTTCGGCAAATGTTTCAAATCCTTTATTATTTGAATAAAAAGCGGGGTGAGTACTGACAAGATTTATCGGATGAGTACTCAAACCTATATTAACAGACGAAGCTATTGAACAAAATTTACCTATTTTGCAATTCGACACTGAAGAATTTGCGTTTATATATGAATAAGAACCTATCGATACGTTTGACAATGAAACATTATTAGAAAGATAAACTTTCCAACCGAGATTAGAATTACAAACAGAACATTTATTACCGATAATTACTTTGTTGGACTTAAATTTATGTTCAAGTCTCTTTCTCTTTAACTCTGATAACAGCAAAGAAGGCTCAAAGATATATTTTACAAAATATTTCATCATTTATTCCAAATGCCCGAAGCTTTATTGTTTATTATTTTATAGTACTGCACAGGAGCGATAACAGGTAAATAAATATTTGCGATAATAGTAGCCAAAACCAATCCTTCTATACCGAAATTAAGATACTTAATAAATATATACGACAAAGGGAAAAATATCAATGATCCCGCCAACAAAGAAACAAGTTGCAACTTTATTTTTCCTACTCCGTTAATAAACATATTAAATATACCGCCAAAAGTAAACAGAGAAAAATAAATAAACAATAATGTTGAAAGCAAAAACGATATTTTAACTTTTTCTCCTACCCATACTTTAAAAATGAAAGGAGACAATATGAGAACCGTTAATCCGAAAATAAATACAAGAACCCAGAATTTTAACAATTTACTGACACTTTTTCTTATCCATTGAATGTCCTTTACCGTCCAAGCATCAGTAAAAGCTGACCAAAAAGGCATCATTACAATTGCAAAAATCATATTCATTGTAGAGAATAATTTATGAGCAACAGTATAAGGCGTAACCTGCGCAGGTCCGAAAAACTGAGCTATAATAATATTGCTTGTTTGGAATAAAACAAGAGCAGATACCTGAATTATAAAGAATTTTATGCCCAAAGACAATAAATCTTTAGCATACTTGAATCTTACAAATTTGATTGACGGAGCAATATTCTTATACTTTCCGCAAAATAAAACAATGCTTGCAACTAACATTACCAAGACAGGAGCAATGCTCAAAGTAAGCCCCAAATATATTAAAGAGCCTTGGGTTGTTTTGGTAAGAATAAAAATAACCGCAATTGAAAGAAAATTGCCTATGGGACCGATTGCATTGGCAAATGCGGGTTTTTGATCAGCATAAAGAACAACAGATATAAGTTTAAGTATAAATCTCAGAAAAAAGAAATTAAAAACAATTAGAGCAAGAGCATTAAGTTCACTTCTGAGATATGCATCAGTATTTATTATTTTTACCCAATTTAAAAAAGGATTTATGAAGGCAAATAAAAATGCCATTCCGGCAACAACTAAACTTAAAATACCGTATGTTGTACTTACGTATATTTTACCCTTTTCATAATCTTTCAGAGCTAAAGATTCAGATAATTTATTTCTAAGTCCTGAACCTAATCCTATCTCAAAAAACGTAAACCAACTTAAAAAAGAGGACATTGTTACCCATATTCCGTATCTCACAGAATCCAAATAATCAAGACACAAAGGAACCATGAGAAATCCGATGACAATGCTTCCGCCTTTTACTCCGAAAGAAAGAAGAATATTAGCAAGAATTTTCCTGCTTCTTTGATTATCTGAAAATGATAACAGTTTACTTTTTATACGGCTTATTTTCATATAAATTTTCCGTCAGGGCAATCTGTTCGTAATACTTTGAAAAATAAAGAGCCGTAATCATTCCCATTTCAAAAAAGCTGAAATTAACCAATGTCAAATTACTTACCGCAAAAATTACCATCCCTATAAATCCTCCTTGGAATTGAGTTCTTCGGGATATAAATTTAATCTTTTTGAAAAGAAAATAAAGAAAAAACATATAAAGAGATCCGCCAAGGATACCAAAGTAATACAATAGAGATAACCAGCCGACATGTATTTGAGAAGTATTTCCCTGCAAATCATCAAGCAATGATTGTGATTTTACTCCCGCTGTTCCGAGAAAAGGATTATCAACAAAATTATTAACAAAAAGTCTAAAGGCAAGCAATCTGGTTGAGGCTGATTTTCCTTCAATACCGGTTCCTTTATCCAACTCCAACACCCTGAATTTATAAATATTAATAAAATCTATTCCCCAATAACTGAGAAGATTTACAGCTAACAGCAAAGCTAAAACTAATTTTATGGTAAGCCACCATTGTTTTTTAAATCGGGTTCCTTTTGAAAATTTAAATTCTACCGCTAAAACAACAAAAAAAGACAACATTATCCATCTTGCCTTTGATAAAACAGAATAAATAAAAATCAAGGCTCCCCAAAAAACATTGTTTTTAATCCTATTTCGTCTCAAATTGTCGTCATATATCAGACCAAACGCAATTAAAGGAAAATACCCCCATGATAAATTATGAGCCCAGCTGTAAACAGATACCAATCTGACCAAATAATTCTTTTGAGACAGATAACGTTCCATCTCATAATCATCATAATTAACCCAAAAAGTTCTGTCAACAACGTATTGATATAAGATAACCGCAAAGGAAACAATTAACATGATCTTCATTAATAATAAACCGTTTTTGACAGTTTCTTTATCCAATTTACTGTTTTCTATGATAAAAAATAAAAATATTGAGCTTATTACCGAGTAGTTATACCAATGAGTAATGATATAAAAGCTTTCTAATTTAATAAAGTACATTAAAATATAAAAAATAATGAATAAAAAATAAAATATCATATATCTGGGAAAAAAAACCTTTCCCTTTTTTTTCAAAACTATCCCCAAACTTATAAAAGGAAAAAGAAATGAAACAAAATTACTGTGAGAAACACCTAATCCCTCAGTAATAAAAAATCCCCAAAGAGGATAAGTAATAAAAAAGTAGACCAGATATTTAAGAATTATATTCAATTTTAATTTTCCTTATCTGTTTTATGATGAGTTTCTTCTATTGTTTTCATGTATCTGACTCTGTTTTTAACAACAACATGATATAATTGACTGCTCCAAATACCTATAAAAACAAGAATAATCAATATATTTAAAATCTTTTTTTTCATAAATCCTTTTTCTGACTTTACGGAACTCAATAAAAATCCTAAATACGGAATCAAAAAACATACCATAAGAGGCATTCTGTATCTTTCTTGATATTGACCGTAAAAAACAGACCCCATAATATAATAACCCGATAAGAAAAATATCAAGATATAAAACGGATTGTTAAATATTTTCAAAATATTTCTAAAATCGCTTAAAAATAAGATCAATAAAATCATAATCGAAAAAGGAAAAACCAAAAAAACAGCTGTTCCGTAAATATTATTATAAAATAAACCTGTTATCAAAATCTTGGCAGAATCTCCTTCCGGAACAATTCCGAAAAAACGGAAAAATTTATATCCTTGTAATTTTAACCATTGAAAAGGATGATTTTTGATAAACTTTTTTATTTCGCTTGATTGAAATTTATTCCTTACAATATGAGAGTATTTCAAACTGTCGGGAATATTATTGTCTAAACAATATTTATCAAGCTCTCTGTAATATTTTTTTTCATTCTCTTCGTAAATAAAAGAGCCGTCTCCGCCGTCTCCGCCATATAAAGTATGTCCAAAAAAAACAAAATCATTTACGGGTACATTCCCTTTCAATTTAGGATATAAAACCGAAGATCTGAAAGCTGAAGAAGATAAATTGAGTAAAATGCCCAACAATAAAAATTTCATTAAGATATTCTTATATTTATAATTAATTAATCCGAATATTATAAACAATAAATATAAGTACTTCATTTCTGATTTTATATAAAAAGAGAAGTTAACCAAAAGAATTATGAAAAAACCGAAAATTAAATCAGCAGACAATTTATCTGATTTTATTAATCGTACAGTCGAATAAAAAACTAAACTCAATAAAAAGATTCCCAAAACAGGAGTATAAAAAATGGAACTCCAACAAAGAAATTCAGTATAAACGGAATGCAATGCCAAAGAGACAACAAATACTTTTTTATCATTAAAAATAATATTTGCCGTTTCAGCAACAATATAAGAAGCAGCAACTGCCAGAAAACTGTTAAAAATAAAATAATAATGAATACTTCCCAGAATATATTTAAAGAAATATCCTATATAAGAATTAAGAAAGAGGAAATTACCTCTTATTAAGGGGATATTTCCGGTTTCTTCAATCAAGTCAACTGCCGACAAATATGATTTATAATCATGAAAATAGAATAAACTTGTGTTAAAATATATGACGATCCTGAGAATAAATTGGAAAAGAAGTATTCCGAAAATAATTAAAGTTTCTTTATTTTTTTCCCAAAAATTATTCATTTATTATGCCTCTGAGATACTCTCCGTATTGTGATTTACTTAAATCTTCAAAGTTTTTCTTCAACTCTTCCTTGGAAATAAATCCTGCCCGATAAGCGGCTTCTTCTATACAACCGATCTTCAAACCTTGTCTCTGTTCAATAGAAGCTATAAAATTACTTGCATCCAAGAGAGATTCGGGAGTTCCGCTGTCTAACCATGCAATGCCCCTTCCCAGTTTCTTTACTCTAAGACGGTCATTTTTGAGGTATTCCTTATTTACATCCGTAATCTCTAATTCGCCTCTTGCCGAAGGAGCAATATTCTTGGCTGCATCAACCACCGAGGAGTCATACACGTAAATTCCCGGAACGGCATAATAAGATTTAGGATTTTTCGGTTTTTCCTCTAAAGAGATCGCTTTGCCTTTTTCATCAAACTCCACAACGCCGTATCTTTCCGGATCTTTTACGTAATATCCGAAAACGGTTGCTCCCTTATTTTCTTTGATAGCTTCTCTTAAAAAATTGAGATAACCGTAAAAAATATTGTCCCCCAGAATAAGAACAACATTATCATCTCCGATAAAATCTTCTCCGATGATAAAAGCTTCCGCTATTCCTTTAGGTTCCGGTTGCAACGCATAAGAAATGTTCATGCCGAGCTTAGAGCCGTCACCGAAAAGTTTAGCGTAAAAAGGAACAGTTTCTTCATTTGAAATAACTAAGACATCTTTTATCCCAGCCATAATAAGAGTTGATAAAGGATAATAAATCATAGGTTTATCATAAATGGTAATTAATTGTTTACTGTAAATTTTCGTCATCGGATACATTCTGGTGCCGGAACCGCCGGCTAAAATAATGCCTTTTGTCTTTTTCATATTTACCTCAATAACCTTAATTATACTTTCATGTTAACAGATTTTGCCAATGCGCTTTTTTCTGCAATTTCAATAAATGATCTCAATAAATCATTAAGCTTAATTTTTTTCAATATAAATTCCATTATAATTGATATAAACAAACATATAAGCAAAAGAGTAATTAATATGATAAGCGGATTTTTTGATATGTATATAAAATTTTTGAAATAATAAAGATAAATAAATGTATGGAACAAAAAAATATTAAAAGAGTGCTTACCCGTAAATTGCAATATTTTACTTAAAATAGACGACATCTCAATAAGTTCCGAAACAGTCAGAATAATAACTGTTCCCAATATTCCGTCCATATCGGTTCCGGTAACAAAAACTCCGTATTTTCTCAAAAAAATAAGAACAGCCAATAATAAAGGATAGATCAATATTTTAATCCCTCTTAAAAACCTATTTTTTGAAACAATAACAAATCCGTCAATCTGAGACAAAAAAATACCGACGGTAAACGGGAAAATCCAAGGCATGATAAGAGGAATTTCAAACCTCGATGAATGCCGACAAAGTAAGGTCAGAATAAAAATGCCACCAAGAAAAAAAGATCTATAACGCATAGTCAAAATCTTCAAAAAAGGAAAAATCACATATAAACCGATAATTAATGTAATAAACCACCAGGTCGGATTATAACCGTTAAATGCCATTAATTTCTGTAATCCCATAAAATTTATAAACAGCTTAAAATAAAACGGATCTCCGTATACAGCAATAAAACTTCTATTAAAGCATAAAACTCCGACAGGAACAAACAGAATCCAAATTATCCAATACTTATAATAAATGTTAATCAGTCTCTTAAAATAAAATTTTAAGAGCGGCACGCTTTTTTGGGTAGATTCGTTTAAACCGTAACCGCTCAATATTAAAAATATTGCCACACACACCTTAGCAAGCCCCGCAGAATATTTTATATTTTCTCCGAAAGCAGCAGTTGTACCGAAGAGATGATGCCAAAGCAGTAAAATCAGAGCAACTCCTTTGTTAGCAAGAGTATGTTCACGGGTAAATTTATTTATCATGGAAAAATTCTTTTATTTTTTCTGCAACAAGTTCAATTTCTTCTTTTGAAATACCGTAATATAAAGGCAACCGCAATAAAGTTTCACTTACTTCATTCGTAACAGGCAAATGAATCTGACTGTATTTTCCTTTCCAATAAGGAGCTTTATGAAGAGGCACATAATGGAAAATTGCAGAAATATCGTGCTCGGATAAGAATGCTGTTAAAGATTTCCTTTCTTCAAAAGAAGAACACATAATATAAAACATATGAGCATTGTGTTTGCAATAATCAGGGGCCAAAGGCAATCTTTCTTTCGGAATAAACTCTGAAAGCAATTTGTAATAATAATTCCAGCTTTCTACTCGACTCAGATTTATGCTTTCAGAAGATTGCAGTTGAGAAAACAAAAAAGCTGCCTGCAATTCTGACATCAAATAACTGGACCCGAGTTCAACCCAAGTATATTTATCAACTTTACCTTGATTGAAATGAATTCTGTTTGTTCCCTTATCTCTTATAAATTGAGCTCTTTCTGTCATTCCCGGATTATTGACAAGCAAAGCTCCGCCCTCCCCGCAATGAATATTTTTTGTTTCATGGAAACTTAACGTCGCCAAATCTCCAATACTGCCCAAAGGTTTTCCTTTGTATGAGCAATCTATTGCTTGAGCCGCATCCTCAATCAGAAAAAGTTTATACGTATCGCATATTTCCTTAATTTTATCCATTTCGCAAGCAACCCCCGCATAATGCACGACAACAATTGCTTTTGTTTTTGACGTAATCAAGGATTCTATTTTTTCTTCATCAATATTTTTAGTATCTTTTCTGATATCGCACCAAACAATTTCAGCTTTCCTTAACTCAAAGGCGCTTGCAGTAGAAACAAATGTAAACGAAGGCATAATCACTTCATCGCCCGGCTCAATAAATGAGAGTAAGCCTGCCATTTCCAAAGCATCTGTGCATGAGGAAGTCATTATTGACTTTTTACATCCGATTTTTTCTTCTAAAAGGGAATTGCAACGTTCGGTTAATTTACCGTTTCCGGAGAAACGATCATTAGCAAAAACCTCGTCTAAATATTTGTTTTCGGAACCTGTAATCAAAGGTTTATTAAAAGGTATTTTCATGTTCGCTCACAATAAATTCTATAACTTTGCTGTTTTTAAACTTTTTGTTGCTTTGATAAATATAATAAGCTTTTCTGTCATTACTCTGTTTTACGGTATCAATTGTTTCATTTTCAGAAATATTGACTTCCGACTTTACTATTTCACCGTATTTACTGCAATTATTGATTATTTTACTTATTTTTCCGCATTTATCGGGAACAATGTAATAAACTCCCGAATAATCATTCTCAGATAAAACAGGATTGCTGAAACGTCCTAAACTTACTTCAATTACGCCTTTAAGAAAATCATATCCGGAAGATAATTCAACCAAATGAGACCCGATAAAATCTCCTCCCATTCTTGCTCCTGTTTCAATTATATATATCTCTCCTTCAGGAGTAATTTTCAATTCCGTATGAGAAGCCCCGTTTTTTATACTTAAAGCATCCAATGTACGGACAGTCGTATCTTCCAATAGTTTTCTTTTGGTTTTATTAAAAATTGAAGGTTGGTGGTGAGCAGTTTCCACAAAATGCGGAGCCCCCGAAGTTTCCTTATCTGTTGATGCCAAAAAATAGTGATTTCCCTTAAATGAAATTGTTTCTATGCTTAATTCATCGCCGACAATATATTCTTCTATGATGACTTCTTTTGCCAATGAATAACTCATGGCATTATCGACAGCTTCTTGAATGTCTCTTATGCAATCAACTTTTGTTACTCCTCGCGAACCGGATCTGTCCGTGGGTTTTACGATAACGGGAAACTTAAATTTTGTTAAATCTGCCTCAATTTCTTTTTTTACCGAGCAAAATTTCGGACAAAGTATTCCGGCTTTTAAAAAAGCCCTTCTCATTTTATATTTATTTGTCGTAATCTCCGTACATTCCGGAGAGTTTCCTGCAAGACCCAATTTATCGGCAATATAATTAACCGTCAACATCGCTAAATCAGAAGCGATTGAAATGATTCCGTCAGGCTTTATCTCTTTTGCTTTTTCAAGAATAATTTCTTTTTCGATAATCGATACGGGATAAAAGAAATCAGCCGTATCTTTGGCAACAGCTCCTTCTTCCCAAGCAAAAACATGAGTTTCTATTCCCATTTCTTTTGCTTTTTCAACCAAAGGCAACTGCAAATAGCTTGCCCCGATAATAATCAGCTTTTCCACTTACTCAACCATTCTCAAGAATTTTGCGGGATTTCCGACCCAAATTTCATTTTCGCCGACATTTTTCGTTAAAACAGCTCCCATTCCCAATGTCGAATTTTTACCCATTGTAATATTTTCTCTAATTGTTGAATTTAAACCGATATGAACTCCGCTTTCAATATTCAGATAAGCTCCTGCGCAAGCTTGAGCAGCGACATGACAATAATCGCCCAACGTTGTATCGTGTCCGATTGTTGCAGCAACCATAATCAAACATCCTTTACCGAAAACAGCCCCGCTTGAAACGGAAACATTAGGCATAATAACGGTTCCGGCTCCGATAACGACATTGGGAGCAATATAGGAAGCCGGATGAACAAAAACTGCCATCTGTTTTTCGGGAATATTTAAATTTTCAAACAAATCTATTCGTTCCTGCTGTCCGTCTATCCTGAAGATCGTATTAATAAAATAATATCCTTCATCAATAAATTTTTGTACGTCAGACAACTTGCCCAATACCGGAAAACCTTGAATTTCTCCTTCTTCTCTGTCATTTAAATATCCGGCAAACTCATACTCGGCATTCGGATATTGCTTTGCATGTTCAATTGCATTGGCAATAACGCTGCCGTTTCCCAAACCGCCTAATATAATAATTTTTTTCATTATCAATTCCTTTATGTTACAAATTATAATCCGTAAATTTAAAATGCGTCAGCAATTTATTTTAGAGTTAAACTTTCAAATAAAAGAACAATTTTATAATAAGATATTAATTTATCAAGGTAATTTTTCTTAAACATCTCTGTCTAAAATTATTTCAGTGACATATTTCGGTCTCTTTTTAGATTCTAAATAGATTCGCCCTATATATTCCCCGAGAAGTCCTAAAAAAATAAAATTTACTCCGAATAAAAAAGATAGCAATGCTATTATGCTGGACCAACCGGTTTGGACAGGTAATCCGGCAAGCTTTCGGATAACGATATAAGCAACGAACAAAAAACTCAATACGGCAACAATTAATCCCGTATTTATCATTAATTTCATAGGTAAAAGACTGTAAGAAAATATTCTGTCAGAAGCCAATTTTAACATTTTATTAAGATTATATCCGCTTGTGCCGGCAAATCTTGCATCTCTTTTAAGAGGAACAGGAACATAACTGATGCCTGACCAATAAAGTAAGCTTAAAATGCTTCCCGTTATTTCAGGAACATCCAACAATTTTTCTATTGCTTTGCGTTTTATTACTCTAAAAACTCCCAATCCCTGCTCATATTTCATATCGGTTATTCTTTGCGAAAAAGAATAAAACACCCAGCTTGCCAATTTCTTTTTTAAAGTATCTTTTCGAGTTTCCCATTTTGCTATTGCCATGGAAACGTTATTTTCTTCCATAGCAGTTATTAACTCTTCTATATCTTCCGGTTTATCTTGCAAATCGGAATCCATAATTACGATATAATCTTTTGACGCATATCTTAAGCCGGCAAGGATACTGTTTGCCTGACCGAAATTACGAGACTGTTTCAAAACTTTTATTTTTGCATTTTCGTTGTATAAACATTTCAGGATTTCAAAAGATCTGTCTTTACTGCCGTCCTCAACAAAGATTATTTCATAATCGGATGTCAATCTCTCGACAACCGGTTTCAAACGTTTATACAGTTCGGATAAAACTTCTTCGTCATAATAAACAGGAATTACTGCGGAAAGAGAATACAATTTACCGTCTCCTTGAGTTTATAAATAATTTCACAAAATTCGTAAAATCTTTATTCCTGATATATAATAAGTATATATTAGGCAACAATGCCGTAAATGCAATGCAGACAAATGCAACAGGTCTAAGATTAAAAAATACTTTAATAAATATTATAAAGAATAAAAAAGGAACCGTCTGTAAGACCGTAATTCCGATTTTCTTATATATTTCTGTCATTCTGACATCAGCTTTGAACAAAATATAATTAGTTTGTAAAATAAGAATCAAACTGCTCACAGCCGAAAAAATAAATATTGATATATATATATTTTGTTTAAAAAAATACATCAAACCGAGAATAGCAATCTGAGAAAAAAGCAGAAGAAACTTAAATCCAGAATACGCTTTTTGTTTATTTAAAACAGAAAAAACAGGCAAAAAAGCTAAAGCGATTAACATATTATATAACCAAATCGATATGAGTTGAGAAAAAACACCCGCAATACTCCACCTCTCTCCTAAAAGCAAAATAAAAATTTCCTTGCCGGCAACCCCCAAAAAGACAAAAGGAAGAAATATAAGATAATGAATATTTAAAACAATCTTTTCCAATAAATTATTTATCGGTTTATTCATTCTTGCCTGATCTGCCGCTTCTTTATGCAAAACTCGGTTTAGCGAATCTCCCAACAAAAGAACAACTACATATATTATATAAAAAGCTTTGGAAAACTGACCGTTTATTTCTATTCCCCAAAAATTTGCAATAAGCAATATAACGACATTGACTGTACATAGGCTTGCCAAAAATCCCCAAAACTCAATCAAAGGAAATTTTTTATATTTTTCAGAGACAAACAATATTTTTCTGAAATTTAAAAGACTTAAGGTCTTTCTGAAATCATTTCTGAAAAACGATATTACCATAAGTAAAGGACACAGGACATAAGAAATTGTTCTGATTCTGATAATATTCACTTCATTAGATGCCCCCATGATTCCGAATATAAGCAATAAAACTGTAAAGGAAACTTGTAAAATAATGGTTGAAACAGGTATTTGAGCAAACCTCTTATTATAAGCTGCCCATTGTCTGAAAAATACGTTTAATGAATTAAAAAGCAAAGCTGACATAAATAAAAATTTAAACTTAACGAAATTGAAACGGTTAGCAAACAATGCATCGAAAAAAGGATAGCAAAAAAAGATTACCGCCATAATTAAAAATTGAATTATGAATGATAATCCCAATAAATTAGAAGCTTCCTCATCATCTTTGCTTTGCACAACAGGAAAATTGTATCTCAAAAATACAGTAGGACTGATTATCAAAATTAACGAATTGAAAAATGATACCTGCCCGAAAAGCAAAGGATCCCACAAACGAGCTAAGAACGGTTCGGACAAAAAAGAAAAAAGAGAAGCAATTATGGGACCGGAAGAAACAATCAATACGTTTTTCGAGAAATCATTTTTCATAATTTATTCATAATCCGATAAAAGAATAAAGCATAAAATTTATTGAATATATCTTGCACAGTAGCTTGTTTAATATTTAAATATAAAGACTTAATCCTGTCAGCTCCTTTTTTTTCTTTAATTAATCTTGCTCGAACACCGTCATTTTGCTTTGATGAAATAAGAGTAGAATCATAGTAAATTTTTAAATATTCCTTGTAAGGTCTCAATAACGGAGAGGAAAGCTTATCAAGCAAATCTTTTGCATTAAATTGATCTCCTGCTTCACTCAACCCGCTATTTGTAATATTTACGGGCAAAAAATCTGCTTTATCAACCTTATTGTCAGTTATATTCAGGATTAAAATAACAGTTTTATCAATAAGTTCTTTATTTTGCCGAGGCTTCATATGCTTATCATGAAATATAAGATTTCCCAAACTGTAAAAAATATATTTATCTTTATATTTCTCAAATCCTTGTAAAATATGAGGATGGGTGCCTGCAATAAGATCAACTCCGATATCAATCATTTTTTTAGCATGCCTTCTGACATCAGGAGGCGGAGTCGTAATATATTCATACCCCCAATGCGGCGTATAAATATTAAAATATCCGTCCTTTTTAAATTTATTAAATTCTTTCTCTATGGCTTTAAAACTTGCTGTTCCGGCTTTATTCTTCTTTGCGTTAAACCACCTTGTAGCAGAGAAAAAGCATAATTTATTTTTATGATCAAAATAAGGCTTTACTGCCTCTTTAATATTTTTTCCCGTTCCGTAGCAAGCAATATTATTCAGTTTTAAATAGTTAATTGTATCGGACATTCCTTTTTCGCCATAATCAAATATATGATTATTGCATAAGGACAATACGTCAAAATTTTTTAAAATATCTATAGAGTCTTTTCCTGATTTTAAATTTACGACTAAGGAACCGTTTCTTTTTGTTTCAGATGTAACAGGGTTTTCTTGATTGCCGAAAACAACATCGGAATTTGCAAATACATCTAAAATTTTTTTATCTATGGCAAAAGACTTTATATCAATGCTTGATAAAGATATATCGCCTGTCAAAATTAATTTCATCTGCTATTCTCTGACTAATATTCTTTTTTTAATAACTTGATTATTAAATTTTGATTTAACAACAACTTCAAACTCACCGGTCTCAGAAAATATAAAAAAACCGGGCTTAACCTGCTTACAATACTCAGGATGATCAGTAAACCACTCATAATCATCGAGGCAAATTGTTTTAGCATCAGACGTTAATGCTATTGAACAGATTTTATCTTTTATTGCTGACACGTTATTTTCAATTTCAATATGCTCGTCATTAACAATGTGTCTGAATAAAACTGATTCCATGTCAGGCCAAAGCAAATAAACCTTATCAGATTCAGAAAGAACTTTTCTTTCGCATATATCATTTGAACTAATTGTATATTCTTCATTTTTCGGTAAAATCATTTCTTGTTTTATCTGGAAA